>Ga0272442_10007417_pt1 | contig 14176 bp, 13 predicted proteins | sample SSMForm2O_FD_200262 | JGI IMG/M metagenome (GOLD analysis project Ga0272442, IMG submission 200262) | Marine sediment archaeal communities from Little Sippewissett salt marsh, Falmouth, MA, United States - SSM-Form-2O | ecosystem: Environmental > Aquatic > Marine > Wetlands > Sediment ...
AATACCATAGGAATGGTTATTGCCCGGGCCAGATCTGCCATAAAAATAACAGCCCCCCTCAATATGCCTATTAATACTAAATTTTTATTCTTATAATCTGAAGATATTTTTTGACCCAATTCAGATATCTTTTCCTTAATTTCTTCTTCTGTAATTAATATTTCACTCACTTCATTATTTCTCAACATAAGTTTTTATCTCCTCTCTCCGACCTTGTTTTTATTTGAATAAAATTTTTATGCATAGTATTCTTTTGGTTGTTTTATCTATTTTTACCCTATCGTCCAACCTGAATCCCACTACCCAAATGATATTCCCCCCTGAATCAACCAATAATGGAATGGAATCTCGTTGATTTTTAGGTATTTTCATATCGATTAGATATTTCTTTATTCTTTTAAGGCCATCCATGTTTAACGGAAAAAAACTATCACCAATTCGTCTATTTCTTATTTTGATTGGGAATTTTAACTTATCGTAATCTAGGCATTCCACCAATTTTGAATCTGATTTATTTTTCCTAAAAATATTTGAGAAACTTATCTCTCTGGAATCAACAATTCTTGATTTAATAAGCATGTTCAAAGATTCAATTCTTTCTGTTCCTGAAATGGATAATCCATATTCCCAGTTATGGGCAGATGATTCTTCCTTTTTATTTTCAAGTTCGTTCGTTGAAATAATAAGCTTATTATAATCCCTTTTAATTAGTACACCATTGGGCAAATTCAGCCATTTTTCTCCAGTTTGTCTGTCAATCAAACTAATAATTTGCTTAATATGTTTAAAGTTAATGGAATACAAATTGCCTTTCACGATTTTTATGGATTTTCTTATAATCCTTCTTTGCAGAACCAGAGAAAGAACGCGTAATCTTTCTAAATCAATTGTAACTTGCCCAACACATTTTTTTCCCACTACCTTGTTAAATGCTGCATTGGTTTCTTCCTGTAAATACATCGCAACATCTGATACAATAGTTCTAAACCTTAATAGATTATTTTTAATGTTTTTGTTATAATTTTCCGAAAGAAAAGGCAGCAATTCCAGCCGAACCTTATTTCTAAAATAAACTGGTGTTGCGTTGGTCAAATCATTTCGATATTTTAATTTATACTTTTGGCAATATTTTTCAATATCTTTCCTGGAACATTCTATAAGAGGTCGAATAATATTCCCTCTTACTGGGGGAATTCCCAATAGCCCATCAACTCCGCAACCTCTGATTATTCGCATCAATACAGTTTCTACCTGGTCATCGGAATGATGTCCTAATGCAATTTTGTTGGCTTTAAATGTTTTTGTAGTTCTATTGAAAAACTCATATCGGGAATCCCTTGCAGCCTCCTCAATGGTCAATGAATGACTTTTACTATATTTATAAATATCACAGTTCTCAATTTGGCAGGTTAGATTTAATTCATCTGCAATCTTTTTTACAAATTCAGCATCTTTATCAGAATCTCTTCCTCTAAGTAGATGATTTAAGTGGGCAACATAAATCGTCAAGTGATATTTTTCTTTTAATGAAAGTAAAAAATTTAAGAGAGAAATCGAATCAGGTCCACCCGACACACCAACCAAGATTTTATCATTAAAAGAAATCATGTTTAATCTTTTGATTGTACTCAGTGCCTTTTCTTCCAACATTATTAGTCTCCTTACAAATAAAGGCCTTTCAATCAGAAAGACCTTTATTTCCTAGACCTATAATATGGTGGCGGTGCTGAGATTCGAACTCAGGACACTGCGGGTATGAACCGCATGCTCTAGCCATCTGAGCTACACCGCCATACTGTTTTTTATTCAACCATGCTAATAAAAAACCCCTATCACAATTTATGATTAAGAGGTTTTATGATTTGGTTGCGGGGGGCGGATTCGAACCACCGACCTTCAGGTTATGAGCCTGACGAGCTACCTAACTGCTCCACCCCGCGTCAAAACTTAATCTTTTTTTATTTATAAAATATCATGCTTATCTTCATTATATCACAAAAGTGCCGGAGGCCGGAATCGAACCGGCACGAACCTTACAGCTCGCAGGATTTTAAGTCCTGTGCGTCTACCTATTCCGCCACTCCGGCAGACTGCAAATAATTATATGATAAATCTTTCGGCTCGTCAATAGCATATAAATAATAATATTTTTTATTTTAAAAAAAATCACAAATTGCAGTATTGTTTAGATCTTATTCAAGTCCCTGAAAATAGTTATTGTGGATATTTTCTTTCAATTTTGAGCTTGCTAATATATTTTTTATTCATCCGTACTCATGAGCATTAGTCAATACCTTTTAATGTAAATTATTTCATTTTAACAATTCAGTTATTTCTGTTGATATTTTTGCATCTTTTCCATTTCTGTTCCAAGCGTCAAATTTTCATTCAATACCTTTTATCAATATTTCGTCCGGCTTGGCTAATCCTAATTCTTCCCTGGCAATCTTCTCAATCGATTTTTCCTCTTTTAAGGATTCAATTTTATCACACAAATCCTTATTTTTAGCTTTCATGCTCTTAATTTCGATTTCTAATTTTTTAATATCCTCTCGTAGCTGCAATATTTTAGCATATTTGTCAGAAAATACATATGTAATGTAAAAAACAAGAAATAAAATTAAAATCCAAATTAATTTAGATCGGAATATTGATCTGATTGGAATCATTTCAAATTAAACACAGCCTTTCCTCTATAAACAGCCAAATTCCCCAGTTGTTCCTCAATTCTCAATAATTGATTATACTTTGCAATTCTTTCTGTTCTGCAAAGTGAACCAGTTTTAATTTGCCCTGCATTGGTAGCAACTGCCAAATCAGCAATTGTAGTATCCTCAGTCTCCCCTGAACGATGAGAAATGACGGACGAGAAACCTGCTCTTTTAGCAGTTTCAATTGTGTCCAATGTTTCAGACAAAGTCCCAATCTGGTTAAGTTTTATCAGGATAGAATTAGAAGCATTACGTTCAATCCCCTTGATAAGTCTTTTTTTATCAGTTACGTAAAGATCGTCCCCTACAATCTGAATTTTTTTCCCCAATGTATCAGTTAATTTTTGCCAGCCTTCCCAATCATCTTCCGCAAGTCCATCTTCTATGGAAATAATCGGATATTTTTCAACTAAGTCAGCATAATAATTGATCATTTCATCTGAACTCCTAATGGCTCCTTCGCGGGATAATATATATTTTCCTTCCCTATACAATTCAGAAGCCGCAGGGTCCAAAGTAATAAAAATATCTTTTCCTGCTTGATAGCCAGCTTTTTCAATGGCTTCTACAATGAGTTGAATGGCTTCTTCGCTTGATTGTAAATTAGGAGCAAATCCTCCTTCGTCTCCTACTGAAACATTATAACCTTTCCCTTTTAATACTTTCTTCAAGGTATGAAATGTTTCAGCTCCCATTCTAAGACTTTCTTTAAAGTTAGCACCTCCGACTGGTGAAATCATAAACTCCTGCAAGTCAACACCGCTGTCAGCATGCTTCCCTCCATTTAGTATATTCATCATCGGAACAGGAATTTCCCTGGCATTAACCCCACCAATATAATTATACAAAGGCAACCCCAATAAATTAGCTGCTGCTTTTGCCACAGCCAATGAAACACCTAAAATTGCATTAGCCCCAAGATGGCTCTTGTTTGGTGTTCCGTCAAGCTCAATTAAGAGATTATCAATTAATAGTTGGTCCATTGCATCATACCCAATAATTTCTGACGCAATGACTTCCTTAACATTCTCAACTGCTTTTGTTACTCCTTTTCCCAAATATCTTTTAGAGTCTCCATCTCTTAATTCAATCGCTTCATGTATCCCAGTACTTGCACCAGATGGTACCTGAGCAATCCCAATGGCTCCGCTTTCCAATTCAACTTCCACTTCAATGGTCGGATTTCCCCGGGAATCTAATATTTCCCTAGCATAAACATCGTAAATATCACTCATTTCATTCAATCTCCCTTCTAATAATTTTTTAGAATCCTCTTCCACTTACTAATTCAGTATTATACGGTAAATGTTTTTCTAAAAGATTAATTCGCAAAGTAAGTAAATAAAAAAGAGCCAAGACTAAAATAGATTAATAAACTTCCTACATCAACAGTTGTTGTAATAAATGGGCCAGTTGCAATGGCAGGATCAACATTAATCTTGGTAAAAATTAACGGTAATAAAGTGCCAACAGTAGCTGCGGTCATCATGGTAATACACAAAGATAACCCTATGGCTAAACCCAATAAATAGCTATCCTGCCAGATCAAAGCAACAATTCCGGTTACAACTCCAGCAATAATACCAATCAACAAACCAACCTTTGCTTCCGTCCAAATATTTCGCCATAATTCTTCTAATTTTAGTTGACCTGTTGCCAGAGCACGGACGGTAATGGTAGAAGATTGAGCACCTACATTACCACCCATTGCCATGATGATCGGGATAAAAAAAGCCAAAGCTACTACAGATTGTAATATATCTGAATGAAAATTGATCACAGTCCCGGAAAGTATTTCACCAAACATACAAACAAATAGCCATGGAAGACGAGCTTTTGTCCTTGTAATAGAATTAGCTTTAATCAATTTGTCTTCGTAGACTTCAAAGGAACCGACCATTTTATGGATATCTTCGGTAACCTCCTCCTCTAAAACATCAATAACATCATCCACGGTTATTATACCCAGCAAAACCATTTTTTTATTGATAACCGGCAGAGCTAAAAAATCATAATCTGATATTTTACGTGCAGCTTCCTCCTGGTCTTCATCATCAAATACACTGACCACATCTTCTTCCATGATTTCAGATATCTTTGTTTCCGGTTTTGCCAAAATCAAATCACGAAGGGATAATACACCAATCAATCTTTCCTTTTTATCAACAATATAGACATAATAAATCATTTCCGCTTCAGGACTTAGCTCTCTAATCTTATTAATTGCTTCACCGGCAGCCAGATTCTCCTGAAGAGAAACAAATTCATTATTCATTATGCTGCCTGCGGTGTTTTCTTCGTATTTTAAAAGTTCTTCTATGCCTGCTGCTTCTTCTTCTGGCATTAAATCCAATAATTCACGGGATTCCTGAGGCGTTATTTCTCCCAAAAAATCTGCTGCTTCATCTGTATCCATTTCTTCCAATATATTAGAAGCTTTCTCCTTGCCCAATGCTTCCATGATATTTGTTTGCAATTCAGTGCTTAGTTCAGAAAGCAATTCAGCAATCTTTTCGTCATCTTTTAATTCCTTGAAAATGTCAATAATTTTCTCTAGGGGCAAATAATCAATAATTTCAGCAAATTCTGTTGGGTATACATTGTTTATTATTTCTTTTAATTCTTCAACTTTGCTTTCTTCTAATTTTCTCAAAATTTTTTTAGCAAATTCTCTTATTCTCTCTTCCATTCGCCAATCCCTTACTTTATTTATTCGAAATGCAACGGAAATTAATTCATAAATTCATGTAATTATCTTCTTAATTTTCCAATAAATTCTAATTTTACCGGTCTTCTTGATTTATTTTTTGATCTATTATTTCATATAAAGTAGAGGCATGTTTTGCTGGTACATTTTTTAATGGCACTTCCAGTACTTTTATTCGAACAATCTTTGAAGGAAACTGTATCTCCATTTCATCCTCTTTTTTTATTTCATCTCCCGCTTTGGCAATCTTTTGATTAACTTTTATACATTTTGCGAGACATGCCTTTTTTGCCTCTGTTCTTCTTTTTATTAATCTGCTTATCTTTAAAAATTTATCGGTTCTCATGTTTAAATTTAGCCAATCTTTTTATTTGGCATATTCTCCAATTCATTCGATTTTAATATATAGCCTGAAATAAAATAGCTAGATCAGAAGTAATCTGTACATGCAATTTTGTCTTATGTAAATAATAATACCTATTAAGTAATAATACATTTAAACAACACCAATGATAGATACTGGAAGATTGATGTATGTCTTTATTTTGTTTTTAATTGGGGAAATAGAATAACCTCTTTGATTGAACTCGAATTAGTAAGTAACATCATCAACCGGTCAATACCTATTCCCAAGCCTCCGGCAGGGGGCATGCCATACTCCAATGCCTCAATATAGTCTTTATCCATAAAATGACTTTCCAGATCTCCTGCTTCCTTCTTTGAAACTTGTTCCTCAAATCTTCTTTTTTGTTCTTCTGGATCATTGAGTTCAGTAAAAGCATTTGCCAATTCCATTGAATTGATAAATAACTCAAAACGTTCAACTAATTTTGAATTGTCTTTTTTCTGCTTTGATAAAGGAGAAACTTCAAGCGGGTAATCTACAACAAAAGTAGGCTGTATCAAGGTAGGCTCTACATATTTCTCAAAAAGTTCGTTTGTAATTTCACCTTTACTCTTTACCCCTTTAATATCCAAATTGTGTTTTTCAATAATTTTTCCAAAGTCTTTTTCTTCTAGTGTTCCCACATCGATTCCACATGCATCCTTAATAGACTTGTGCATGCTTACTCTTTTCCAGGGAGGAGAAAAATCAATTCTATTTCCTTGATATTCGATTTCCAATTTACCTAAAACATTTTCAATGACATGGACAAGAAGCTCTTCAGTTATTTTCATCATTGTGTGATAATTACCATATGCTTCATACAATTCCACCATGGTAAATTCTGGATTATGTTTGGTTGAAATCCCTTCGTTTCTAAAATTACGGCTTAGTTCGTATACTTTTTCCATCCCTCCAACCAATAATCTTTTTAAGTATAATTCAGGAGCTATTCGTAGATAAAAATCTCTATCCAAAGCATTATGATGCGTAATAAACGGCCTTGCTGTTGCTCCGCCCGGAATGGGTTGCATGATTGGGGTCTCAACTTCCAAATAACCTTTGCTATCTAAAAAATTTCGAAGCAAGCTTGTTACTTTGCTTCTTTTTATAAAAATATCACGAACAGAAGGATTCACAATCAAATCCAAATATCTTTTTCGATACCTTGTTTCAATATCCTTAAGGCCATGCCATTTTTCCGGCAAGCTGCGTACGGCTTTACATAAAAGAGTCAGTTCCTCTACGAATATAGTCAGCTCTCCTGTTTTCGTTCTAAATACTAATCCTGTGAGTCCTATTATATCTCCAACATCAATTTTAATAAAAAGGTCGAAGGCTTTTTGTCCTATCTTATTGGATTTTATATAAGCCTGAATTCTGCCTTCAATGTCTTCGATATCCGCAAAGGCAGCTTTCCCATGTTTCCTGAGAGCCATTATTCTGCCTGCGAGAGTGACCTTTTCCTGGCTACTTTCACCAATCTCAAGCTGACCGAATCTTTGAACAATTTCTCCAATTTTATGGGTTCTCTTAAAACTTTGCCCAAAAGGGTCAATCCCCTCTTTTTTTAAATTTTCTATTTCTTTCCTTTTAATGGAAATGATTTCCGCTGTACTTTGTTTTATCTCCATCCATCCATCCTTTATTAAAATTATTTAACTAAAATATAATTTATTTCCCCGGGCACAAATACTGAAAATACCCGTTTTTTTTATATAAAGTTTTATAAACAAATAATGAACAAAGCATGTTATATTCGACATATCTAAAACTTTGTTCATCATTACATTTATTTACAAATAGTTATTTATAAAATTATTTAATATCTAAAACCTGAAATTTCAGCTGGCCTGCTGGAACTCTAACCTCTACAATATCTCCCTTCTTTTTTCCTAATAAAGCTTTTCCGATAGGCGAAGAAATGGATATTTTTCCAAAGTCCGGTTCAGCTTCCACATAATCTAAAATTATAAATCTAATATCCTTATTAAGTTTTAAGTCCTTAACATAGACTTCGGATCCCAATGATATGAACTCCGAATTTTTTTTACTTTCGTCAATTAATTCGTAATTTTCAATAATTCTTTCTAGGGTAAAAATTCTCCCCTCAATAAAAGCTTGTTCGTTTTTTGCGGCATTGTATTCGGCATTTTCAGCAATTTCACCAAAACTTACAGCGCTCCTAATTTTTTCAGCAATTTCTTTTCGTTTCACTCTCTTCAGTTGGCTTAATTCGTCTTCTACTTTTTTTAAGCCTTCTTTAGTTAACATGACTTTTTTGTCTAACATTTATATATCCTCAATATGAGATTTTATGCAATTTGCTCGCAATGACTCAATGTCGTAATTATTATAATTAAATAGAAGCACTATTATCTTTTTAAAAGTAATAGTGCCTATCTATTTTAAATAATAATCTTTATAAGAAATTATAAAGTATTGCTTTTTTCTTGTCAAATAAATTTGCTATTCAACCTAAATTATATGATTCCCAATTTTTTACCACATCTTTCAAAAATATCCAATGCTTCCTCAATATCCTTATCGGTATGTGTTGTTAATACATGGGATCTTAATCTGTTTGTACCTCGTGGAACCGCGGGAAAAACAATTGGACAAATAAAGACTCCTTCTTCATTCACCATTTTACACAGTTCCAATGTATCCTCTTCTCCACCGACAATAAGGGGAACAATAGCAGTTTCGCTTTTCCCTATATTATAACCCATTGAACGAATTCCCGCTCTAAATTTTTCCATATTTTTCCGTAAATTTTTAATACGTTCAGGTTCATCTTCAATCACTTCCAAAGCAGTTTTTGCAACCGCAGCTGTAACAGGAGGAAGAGGCGCTGAAAATATAAAAGGTCTTGAATTATGTCTTAGGTAATCAACCATGTCTTTTTTTCCCGCTATATATCCCCCCACAGAAGGAATGGTCTTGCTTAGTGTTCCCATATGAATATCTACTGCATTTTTCAATCCAAAATGTTCTTCAATTCCATGCCCGGTTTCGCCTAAAACACCAATAGAATGTGCTTCGTCCACCATTACCTTTGCATTATACTTCTTGGCTAATCGTGATATTTCGGGTAAATTAGCAATGTCACCCTCCATACTATAAACGCCATCCACTATGACTATTTTATTCATATAATCACCAGATTCTGCTAAAATACGTTCCAAGCTACTCATATCGTTATGTAAAAAAGTTTTATATCTTGCGCCAGAGAGCATTGATCCATCAATAATGCTTGCATGATCTATTTTATCCATGATAATCAAGTCTCCCCTTTGATAGAGGGAAGTAATAACGGCCAAATTAGTAACATATCCACTGGTATAAGTAATCGCAGCTTCCGCACCTTTAAATTTAGCAATTTTTGCTTCTAATTCTTCGTGCATCTTGGTAGTCCCGGATAAAAGGCGAACTCCGGAAGTCCCTGTTCCATATTTTTCGAGAGCCAAAATAGCAGCCTCTTTTAATCTGGGGTGATCTATCAGTCCCAAATAATTGTAAGAAGCAAACATTATCTTTTCTTTTTGATCTATTAATACTCTCGATTCTGAAGCATTTTCTACAGTTTTTAAATAAAAGAATTTGCCATTTTCTTTCATTGTATCAACTCTTTGTTTTAATTCATTAATTCTATCATCCAGTAAACTAGGCATTATTTTTCCTCCTCTTAATTCGGTATCTTAGTTTAATTTTTCTATTCTTGGCTTAAAACCAATTCTTTCTACCAGTTCTAAATAATCATTGGGTTGTAATTCATCCGGAGATTTTCCTGAAACCGCAGCTAAAGTTGCCTGGAATACATTGGTTCCGAAAGATCTTCCTTTGAATTCTGGGGTTGTAGTGACCAAATAACTCACCCCTCTATCTTTTAAATCTTTTACATTTGTCGCAGTGACTGTATTTGTAATGACTATTTTCCCCTCCATCTCTTTTGGCATGTATTGACTTATCCCCAGATAATCTCCTGCAATAATATCTGATTCCTGAAAATACTTGATATATTTTAAATTAGATTTTTCCTGCTTTTCGCCTGTAGGATATAAGTATTTGATCGGGACATGAACAAATATCGGCAATAATATTCGGGCAATCCTGTTAATTGTATTAAAGGAATGCATGGGAATCGGAATATTTAAACAAAAAATTAAATCTCCAAAGGTCATTTCGCAGCCAGCTTCTATCAATCCTTCGGCCATGCCAAATCTATCTACTGTAATAGTCATCAGCGCTTTCTTCCCATTTAAAATAATGTCGGTATGTTCCTCCAAATATTTTACAACACTTTTTTCTAAAACATATTTAATGTCTGTGCCATCAACGATGGGTGTTTTTTTAATAACACTTACAATTCTTTCAGACTCCTTTATGGTGTATCTTTTCCCATTAGGTCCGGAATATAAATAAAGGTCGGTTCCTCCTAAGCTGAAGATATCAACTTTACCGTCATACTCTTGAAATACTTCAATCATCTTTTTTACATTACCATCAGTTCCTTTTCTTTCTATTTCGACTTTTTCGCCTAATATTTCCATTTGGACTTTATGGTCTCTTGTTGAAGAACCCAAACTTACTCCCAAGACTTTTTTCATTTTTGACCCTCCATACAGATTGATTGCTAAAGCTTAATATCTTTTACGATTCCAATTATTTTTTCGGGATTGACATATTTATCTACCTTAATAGGAGAACGACCAATAACCTCTCCAATAACTTGAACACTAAATATTTTTTCGACAACAGGGACTCTCTTGTCCGAGCCCAAAAAAATAATTAGATCGAATTCTGACAATCGAACAATGACTTCCATAATCTTATTGAACAATTCAATTTTGCTTTTCTCTTTGATAAATTCGTATCTTTCTTTTTGTGTAAAAAGTAAAACATATTCGATACCAATTTCTTTCGCTATTTTAGTCAGCTCATTCTTGTTCTCAATCGGAAAACCAATCAATGCAATTCTTTTTCCTTTTCTTATCTCTCCCAAACTTTCCAGACGGGAAACAAAAGTCCTTTCAACTCCTAATTTACGTGCTACACTTTCTTGAGTAAGTCCTTCGGCACGAAATTCGAGTATTTTACCGATTTCTTTAATTATCTTTTCTTTACTGATTACTTTTCCACCAATTCTGATAAAATGCATCAAAAACTCCTGTATACATTTTTGTATACATAATATAGCATAGTTTTGTACTGATATCAAATTTTATTTCAAAATGAGCTCTACCATCAGATTTCTTTAATTTTTATGCTATAAAATGATCAAAGAATAAAGTAATGCTTTTAGATACTGAATAGTTACGTAAATACTTGAAAGGATAAAAGAGGCTTCTGGATAATTAAATGACATTTGCAAAAAATACTGAGGAATAATTTTGTAAATAAAGTGAATTTAGCAAAACTGTCTATCAAAAAGAATATAAAGAGTGATGCAATTCCAAAATAAAGGATTATTTTCTTTCTTTATATTTTATTCTATTATGCCTCCTCCCAGCAAATAGTCATCTCTGTAAAAAACTGCAGATTGTCCAGGTGTAACAGCTCTGAGAGGATTGTCAAGTTTTACCGATATTTTCCCTTTTTCGCACTTATATAGAGTTGCACGAGTTTCTTTGCAGTTATATCTTATTTTTATATTTGCAGTGGTTGGAAGTGAAAAATTTTCATCTGATACTATGTGTAAATCATTTAATACAAACTTGTCTTGATAAAGGTCACAATCATCTCCTAAAATAACGTCATTCTTTAATGCATCAATTTTTACAACATACTGTCGTTTATTTAAAGATATTCCCAATTTTCTTCTTTGTCCAATAGTAAAATAAGCTACGCCTTTATGCTTGTCAAATATATTGCCATTTTTATCTCTGAAGTGCCCTGGAGATATATTCTGGGAAAAATTACTTTCTAAAAATCTCCTATAATCATTATCAGGAATAAAACAGATTTCCTGACTTTCCGGTTTGTCATAATTTTCCAATCCATACTGATCCGCTAATTCTCTTACTCTTTCTTTTTTTAATCCACCTAAAGGGAATAATACATGGGGTAATACACTTTGTCCAAGTGTATAGAGGAAATAAGATTGGTCTTTCTTTTGGTCTTTTGCTTTTTTTAAAATGTATTGTTTGCTGTGTTCATCAAATTCATTGATTGCATAATGGCCGGTAGCAATATAATCCATTCCGCAGGAGAGTGCTTTTCTCAAAAAAAGCTTAAACTTAATTTCATGGTTACACTTTACGCAAGGATTGGGCGTCCTTCCAGAAAGATATTCATCACTAAAATACTTAATCACTTCTTCTTTGAACTCAATTGAAAAATCCCATAAAGACCACGGAATTTTTAATTTTTGTGCAACCTTTTGAGCGGTTTCAATGTTCTTCTCATTGACTGTAAGATCACTGTGCCCTTTGAGATTTACTGTTTTGCATGTGAACAGTTTCATGGTTGCACCATAAACCTTGTACCCGGCTTCGTTCAGCAAGACAGCGGCAAGCGTACTATCCACGCCTCCACTCATTGCCACTAACACTTTTCCTTTTTTTCTGTCTATTTCCATCTTTTTCTTTTGCTTTAAATAATTGTTCATTATATCCTTATGATATCAAGTTCTTTTTCAGTCATTGGTTCTATTTTTTTATTTTTCTCATTATTCCCAGGAAAACTGGAGTAACTAATGTCTAACTTATCGTCATTCTCTCTATCACAATATCTTGCCGCTATTCTACAAGCTTGTTCTATCATGACTTCAGTTATAGGATCCGTTGATTTCAATATGGATATTGGACCTTTTACATGTTTCGGTTTTATAATAACATCGCCATTTAAAAAATAGCTATTTATCTGTTCATTTTCATCTTTATTTCGACCAACTACTAATTTAGTGTTTTGGTTTAATCTAAAGTGCCTTCCAATCCTTAGCAATTCCATATCTTTTAAATCATAATTACTTTGTGAAAATAAATCTTCTAATCTTTTGGAAAAACCGGGTTCGGTTAACTTACATCCACCAGCAGGGGAAGGATAGTTTTCTATCCCCATTTGTGCAGCTAATTCAATTTGTCTTTTTCGGGAACGACCTGAAATACCTAATAATTGACTTCTATCCACCAAACCATCTTTTTCGGGAATGGTTTCATCCAATCGTAAAGCCGACAAAGGTCTCAGAATTAATCCTGGATATCCGGAATATTTCTCAACCACTCGCAAACTACCTTTATTTTGCGACATGGGTCTTTGACCTAAAACTTCTCCACTAATAATGAATGAGGCATTTGATTTTGACATATATTCTCCCGCTTTTTTAAACATGAACGCATGACAGTCAATGCAAGGATTCATGTTTTTACCATAACCATGAATTGGATCTCTTAATATTTTCATATATTCATTACTGATATCAATGAATTTTAGATCGAAATCAAAGCTTTTTGGCGGATCGTATTTTTCTAATCCAAAAAATAGTGTTTTAAAATTGAGAGCAGTGACTTGAATCCCTTGTCTCGTTATTAACTTAATAGCTAAAATACTATCCAATCCTCCAGAGAACAATGCGACTGCTTTAGTTTTTTTCATGGTCTGATTTCCTCTCGTTTATATATGTTTTCATATCACACAAATCCCTCAAGGACACTGCGTCCAGAGAATGATTTATTTTTTTTGAAATATCTTCTAAAAGTATCTTTATAACACAATCTTCAATTTGTACACATTCATTTCCGGTATTTTTAGCATTGGGTTGATCATCAATAATACAATCTACCAATACGATTGGCCCTTCGACAGCTCTAATGATTTCACCCGCACTGATATTTTCGGCTTTTGAAGATAAATAATATCCACCACAAGCACCTCTGGTACTTTTTACAATGCCGGCTTTTTTTAATTTATTAAATAATTGCTCTAAATATTGCAAAGATATCTTCTGTCTCAAAGAAATATCTTTCAAGCAAATCGGTTTTGTAGTGTTATATTGGTTTCTTGCCAGATCAATCATGGCTCTAAGCGAATATCTTCCTCGGGTCGATAATTTCATTTTTCTCTCCATTTTTAATAAATCAATGAATACTCTTTTCCATAATGCAATTATTATTTTGTAGAATTTACTTTGATTTTAATATTACTTTAAAACGATTATATTATTTATGACAATTTTTGTCAACATTCATCATCAAAAATAAAAAATCTGTTGATATGGACTATGAAAATAATAATTTGTAAATTAACTTTCCCTATTTTTCACGTTTCATAAAATTAACCCATTAATCCTGTATGGAATTAAGCAATGGTCACTTCTCTTAATGAATAATGATTTCTTTTTATTTTATTATTTTCACTATTTTCCTTTATTTA
>Ga0272442_10007418_pt1 | contig 14176 bp, 6 predicted proteins | sample SSMForm2O_FD_200262 | JGI IMG/M metagenome (GOLD analysis project Ga0272442, IMG submission 200262) | Marine sediment archaeal communities from Little Sippewissett salt marsh, Falmouth, MA, United States - SSM-Form-2O | ecosystem: Environmental > Aquatic > Marine > Wetlands > Sediment ...
GCTATTTGAGTGTCATTTGATTGCAGAAGATAGCCGGTTGCGTAGTAAATATCGTCATAGTCAATGAGCGCCCTGAGAATGTACCCAGTGCCGGAAATCGACCAAACTGATGAATAATGATCCCCATAGTCTCGTTCGCCGGTGACTGTTAAAGTTGCAGAAGTGTCTTCCAGGAACGCCTGTACAGAATGGTCAACAGAATTTCCATAAATATTGGAATTTGAGATTGCCGGCGAAGGATTTGAGCTGCCTGAGGTTCGGATGAATACTCCAGGCAGGTCGTTGTACTTGATGTTACTGTGATCAATAGTGCCGCCGGAGTTTCCAACGTAGCGGATTCCCTCGCCTCCGTTGTACAGGATTGCGCAATAGGTGATATCCCAACTGCTGTTGGTCAGTACCAGGCCGGCACCGCCGTTTTCGCGAATTGTGGAGTCCTCGAGCATGTAGTTGTCGGTGTTGGACTGTGCCTGGATTCCATCGCCCGCGTTGCTTCTGACTGTCAGGTAAGAGGCGTACAGACCGCTTGTGCTGGATACCCGGACGCCGATGTCCTGGTTGTTTTCGATGGTGCAATATCTAACGGTGCTGTTGTCCGCATTCAGGAGGTACAAGCCGAACTGGTTGTTGTTGGCGAACGTGCAGTATTCAAGCGTGCTCGAGTCACCAAGCTCCATTCCGATAGCGCCGTATGTGAAATCTGCGTATGAGATAAGACTGGATCCGGTTCCGGCGATTTCGACACGGTCGAAAGACGAGGTGGTCGGTGCGGCGCCGTGGGATGTGAAGGAAACGCGGCTGCCCGAGGTGCCGTTCACGGCCATGGTTCCGGCAACATAGAGTCCGTAGTCGCCTACGCCGTCATAGTCCTGATCGATGGGAACGAACAGTACGTTAGTGCCGGCATCTACCGTGAGGGTCTTGTCGGAGGCGACGTTGGTGTCTCCGGTAATATAGATAGTGCCGCTCCACGTCTCTGTGTCCAGATCACCCGCCTTGTAGGGGCCGGTGTTCCAGGTCTGATCAAAGGCCAAACCCACGAATCCCTGGATATCCAGGCTGGATGGGGAGGTGTAGGTTATATGGTCGAGTATGTTGGGAAAGACGCCCCAATAATTGTATCTTGCGTCGACATAGCCGCTGATAACAGCCACTGACATTTCCAGGCCCGACGTCACCTGGGTAGTGTATTCTAATTGAGTAACGCTCATCTTGTTGCTCAGGCTAGAGTCGCTTGTGTAAGAGTTGTAAAGTTTCACTCTAATCCCGTTGAGTCCCGACGAGGCCAGCCAACGCCAGTTGTTGTACGAGCTTGAGTAGCTCGCGATCTGTGTGTCGTCTGCTTGCAGAAGGTATCCAGTGGCGTAATAAATGTCGTCATAGTCGATCAGAACTCTGCGAATGATTCCACTATCAGGTGCGTTCCACACGGATGAGTAATGGTCGCCATAATCTCGTTCGCCTGTGACCGTCAGCACGGCGGACGTGTCGACCAGGAATGTTGCTGTCCCGGCGACGACGGAGTTGCCGTAGATATTGTTGTAGTTGATTATGGGGTGGGGGTGGGCGCTCTGCGACGATGACTCGGCGCGGATGCCTACGTCGTCGTTGTACTTTATTTCGGAGTGGGTCATTGAGCCGGCGGAGGAGCCGCTGTAGAGGGTGCCGTAGCCGGCGTTGTAGGTTATTGTGCAGTCGGCGATGGCTGCGGTGGAGTTTACCAGTTGGATGCCGTCGGAGCCGTTTCTGGTTACTATGCAGACGTCCATTGCGTCGTTGGTGCAGCCGGTGAAGCGGAGGCCGGTGTCGCCGTTGTCCTGGGCGGTTATGTTGTCCATGTCTACGCCGTCGGCGCCGTAGAGGACTATGCCTTCGCCGTCGTTGTCGTGGGAGATTATGTTGTTGAGGACTGAGCTGTCGGAGTTGTTGTAGAGGTAGAGGCCGATGTCTTTGTTGAAGCGGAAGGTGCAGTTATTGAGGGTACAGGGGGCTTGGAGTTCGAGGCCGATTTTGGCGTATTCGAAGATTGCGTAGTCGAATGTCGAGGAACCGGTGCCGCTTACTTTTACGCCTTGCCAGGCGCCGGGGACTTTGTGGTCGGAGCCGTAGATGGTGAAGAGGACCGGGGCTTCGTCGGTGCCGTTTACGTGGATTTCGCCGGAGCCTTCTACGTAGATGCCGAAGTCGCCGTAGCCGTCGGTGTCCTGGTCCAGGTACATTACCAGGATCTGGGTGTTGGGGTTGATGTCCAGGACTACGCCGTCGGGGATGGTTACCGAGCCGGTTACGATTATGGTGCCGTACCAGGTGGTGGATGCGGAGATGGTGCCGCCCACCGTTTGCTGGCTGGCCAGGTCTACCGTGCGGGAGGTGTCGTCGGTTTGTAACACCGAGTCGCGGACTTCCATGGTTATGGTGTAGGTGCCGTCCAGGGCGTAGGTGTGGGTCAGGACCTTGGTGGTGGACCAGGCGGTGTCCCAGGTTCCGTCGGACTCCCAGTCCCAGCGGACTTCCAGGTCGGCCAGGGGGGTCTCGTTGTCGCTGCACGAGGTCGCGTCCAGGGTTACTTCCAGGGCGTCGGATATTGTGGCGGTGAAGTCGGCTGCCGGGGGGTAGTTGCGGACATCCAAAAAGACCGGCTGGGACTGGCCTACGCCGGCGGGGGTGTTGTTGTCGTAGGCTTTGGCTATCAGCGTGATCGTGCTGCCGGTTACCGCGGCGGTGGGGACGGTGTAGTCGAACTCGTAGGGGGCGGTGGTGTCCTCGCTTACCTTGGAGCCGTCGGCTAACAGCTCAACCTTGGTTACCGAGAAGCCGCCCTGGCCGTTGGCGTCCACCAGGACGCTTAGCGCCTGGTCCTGGGTCACGTCGATGCGGCCCTGGGGGCGGATTATTACCACCTCGGGTATGGTGGTGGCGCCGATGGGGACCTGGCAGTCGAAGGAGTCCTGGGCGCCCTTGTCGTCGGTCACGATCAGGCGGACTTGGAAGGTGCTCTCGGTGGTGAAGGTGTGGAAGATGAGCGGGTTCAGGGCGTTGTCGTGGTCGCCGGTGCCGTCGCCGAAGTTGAAGGTGTAGTTTACGATCGTCCCGTCGGAGTCGGTGCTGTTGCTGGCGTCGAACTGGAGGGACTGGCCGATCTGGCCTGAGCTGGGGCAGATCATCACGGCGTTGGGCGGGTTGTTGGGCTCGGTGGTGACCGCCACCTGCATGGTGTCGGCGTCGGTGGCGCCGAGGTTGTCGGTCACGGTCATTACCACGGTGAAGGTGTTGGCGCTGGTGAAGGTGTGGTTGATCACCGGGTCGGTGCCGTTGTCCTGGTCGCCGGTGCCGTCGCCGAAGTTGAAGGTGTAATTGGTTATCGATCCGTCGGGGTCGTAGGAGCTGGCGCCGGTGAAGGTGGCCTGGGCGCCTACCGTGGCGGTGGCGTCGCCTTCCAGGACGGCAACCGGCTGCTGGTTGACCGGGGTGTTTACCGTCACCGGGACGGCCGTGCTGGTTATGGTCTGGTAGGAGGCGGTTATGTTGGCGCTGCCCTCGGCGTTGCCGGTTACCTCGCCGCGGGTGCCGGCGGCGTTGGAGACCGAGGCGATGGCGGTGTTGGAGGACTCCCAGTAGCACTGGGGGGTGATGTCGCGGTCCTGGTTGTCGGAGTAGTGGCCCATGGCGGTGTACTGGATGGTCACCCCCACGTCGATGTTGGCGTTGCTGGGGGTCACGGTGATGGACTCCAGGGTGGGGGAGACCACGCTCAGGCGGCTGGGCGGGCTGGCGATGGTGTCCTTGGTGGCGGTGATGTTGGTGGCGCCCTCGGTCGACGTCGTGGCCAGGCCCTTGGTGCCGGCGCTGTTGGAGATGGTGGCGACGGCCTCGTCGGAAGACTCCCACAACACGTCGGGGGTGATGTCCAGCTGGCTGCCGTCGGTGTAGCGGCCGGTGGCGGTGAACTGCTGGGTGGAGCCGATGACCACCGACGGGTTGTCCGGAGTGACGACTATCGATACCAGCGTTGCCGAGGTGACCGTCAGTCCCACCGGGGAGGAGGCCACCCCGTTGGTGGACACGCACCAGACGGTGGTGTTGCCCGTGCCAATGGCGGTCGCCAGCCCGTGGTCGCTGGCGGAATTGCCGATCTCGGCCACCAGGGTGCTGCCCACGTGCCAGGTGACCACGTCGGTCACCTCCGCCTGGGAGCTGTCGTTGAAAGTCGCCGTGGCGGTGTACTGCTGCTTTTCGCCCTCCGGCAGGCTGATTCCGGCCGGGGTGACCACGATGCTGATGATCTCGATGTTCTTCACCTGCAGGGTGGCCTCGCCTTTTATCGCGCCGATCTCGGCGGAGATCACCGTGGAGCCCTCGGTCAGGCCGGTGACCTGGCCCTTGGAGCCGGCGGCGTTGGAGACGGTGGCTATCGTCGGCACGGTCGAGGCCCAGGCAGCGGTGTTGGTTATGTCGACCACGTTCTGGTCGCTGTAGTGGCCGAAGGCGGTCAGCTGGATCTGCTGGCCGATGGGGACGTTGGGGTTCACCGGGGAGATCTCGATCGACTCCAGGGTGGCCGAGCTGACCGTCATGGTGGCGCGGTTGGACTCCAGCTGGTTGCGCGAGCACCAGATCTCGGCGCTGCCCTCGGCCTTGGCCAGGGCCAGTCCCGCGGTGGCGCTCTCGAAGGCCACCTTGGTCTCGTCGCCGGTGTACCAGGCGACCGATTCGGTCAGGTCGTGGGTGCCTCCGTCGGAATAGATGCCGGTGGCGCTGAACTGCACCTCGGTGCCCACCGGGACGCTGGGGGCGGTGGGCTCGATGGTGATCTCGACCAGGCTGGCCGAGGTGACCGTCAGGGTGACCGGGTCGCTGATCACACTGCCGCGGATGGCGGTGATCGAGGTGCTGCCCTCGGCCAGGGTCGTGCAGAAACCCTCCTCGCCGGGCTCGACGGAGAAGTCGGCCACCAGTTTGTTGGAGCTCATCCAGGTGACCACGTGGGTGAGGTCGGCGGTGCTGTTGTCCGAGTAGGTGCCGGTGGCCTTGAACTTCTGGGTGGTGCCCAGAGGCAGGGTGGGGTCGGCCGGGGAGACCGAAATGGTCTCCAGGGCCACCTCGGTGACCGTGGCGGTGACCGGATCGCTGGTTACGTCCAGGGCGCTGGCGGTTATCTCCGAGGAGCCGGAGGCCAGGCCCACGGCCACTCCCTTGGAGCCCGGGGTGTTGGAGATGTTCACGATGGTGGGATTGGTGCTCTCCCAGAAGACTTCCTCGGTTATGGTGCGGGTCGAGTTGTCCTGGTAGGTGCCGATGGCCGCGAAGCTCAGCGAGGCGCCCAGTTGGATCTGGGCGGTGGTGGGCTCGATGGCGATGGAGACCAGCCGGTTGGATTCCGAGACCACCTCCAGGGATGCATCGTTGCTGACCAGGTTGCCGGCGGCGGCGGTGATGATGGTGGTGGTGCCCTCGGTGACGCCGGTGGCCAGTCCGGTCTGGGAGATGGTGGCGGCGGACTCATTGGACGAGAGCCATACAACCTCCGAGCTGACATCGCGAGTGGAAAGGTCGTCGAACGTCCCGGTTGCGGTGTACTGCTTGGTCTCGCCCGCCACGATCTTGGCGGCGGCGGGGTCGACCTGGATGCTCAGCAGGTGAACCTTGGAAGTTTCGTCGGACGAACAACCGTTCGCGAATAAGCCCAGGGAAAATGCCAGGACCATGAACAATGCCATCGTACGTCTGATACCCATGACTGCCTCCATGTTTATAAAAGTGCTGTATTCTGAGCGGACCGGCCGCCTTATGTCAACAGTCGAAAACGGTACTTCGGATCAGAAGACGGAAGGGATTCCGGATTTCGAAAGCGCTGATATTACTGAGGATTACTCGGGAATGCAGGCCCAGTAGGGGTTGATGTCGTCGCCGTAGTTCTCACACATCCAGCCGGCTCCGCCGTTGGGGCAGTCGCGGCGGGGGCTTGAGGAGGGGCAGGAGTAGCCGCACCAGCAAGTGTCCATCCCGTCGGACCACAGGCATTCGGAGGGCGGATCGCCGTCCGGGCAGGGGGAGCCCTGGTAGCAGTCGCACCGGGTGGCGCAGTAGCCGTTCTGCGCGTCGGGGGTGAAGATCAGGCAGTCCAGGCCGGGCTCGCAGTCGTCGGGTGACTGGCACAAATCGCCCTGGCCGCCGGCTCCGCCGACGCATTGGCCGTTTTCGCATTCCATGCCCGGCGGGCAGGTGACGTTGGCGCAGGGGTCATACTCGCAGAAGTAGTTCACGCAGACGTAGTCATCGGGGCAGTCGCCGTCCGAGAAGCACACCTGGACGCAGTAGCCCATGATGCACCATTGTCCCGAGGGGCAATCGGAGTCGCTGAAGCACTGCTGGCCCTGGCAGATCCCGCCCACGCAGAACTGGCCGGCGGGGCAGTCGTCGTTGGTCTGGCAGGGGTCGGGGACGCAGTCGCCGCCCTCGCAGTGGTAGCCGGGCTCGCAGCGCACTCCCTCGCAGGGATCCCGGTAGACGCAGCGGCCGTTCTCACAGTGGTAGTAGGCTCCGGGGCAGTCGGCGTCGGTCCGGCACTCCGGCGAGTAGACGCACCGGCCGTCGACGCAGGCGTACTGGTCGGGGCAGTCCCAGTCGTTGTAGCAGTCGGGAGTGTAGACGCAGGTCCCGTCGATACAGCGGTGCATGGCCGGGCAGTCGGCGTCGGTGAAGCACTCCGGCTCGTAGACGCAGGTTCCGTCGATGCAGCGGTGTCCCGGCGGGCAGTCGGCGTCGGTGTAGCACTCGGGCTCGTAGACGCAGACCCCGTCGATGCAACGGTGCATGGGTGGGCAGTCCCAGTCGAAGAAGCACTCCGGCTGGAAGACGCAGGCGCCCTCGATGCAGCGGTGGTTCTCCGGGCAGTCCGCGTCGGTGTAGCACTCCGGTTCCACGCAGTGGCCGTCGACGCACAGCTGGCCCTGGGGGCAGTCCTGGTCGGTGTAGCACTCCGGCTCGACGCACACCCCGTTGATGCACTGCTGGCCGGTGGGGCAGTCCCAGTCGTTCCAGCAATCCGGCTCCACGCAGACATAGTCGACGCAGCGGTAGCCCGCGGGGCAGTCCCAGTCGCTCTGGCACTCGGGGTCGAACACGCACCAGCCGTCGACGCAGGAGTGCGCCGGCGGGCAGTCGGAGTCGGTGAAGCACTCGGGGGTGTAGACGCAGATGCCCTCCTGGCAGGTGTGCTGCGGCGGACAGTCGGCGTCGCTGTAACACTCGGGGACGAAGACGCAGGTACCGTCGATGCACTGGTGCATCGGCGGGCAGTCTCGGTCGGTCTCGCACTCGGGCTCGACGACGCACTTGCCGTCCTCGCAAACCGTTCCCGGCGGGCAGGTGACCCCGTAGCAGGGGTCGGCCTCGCACAGGCCCTGGGCGTTGCAGATGTAGCCCTCGGGGCAGTCGCCGTCGGAGCTGCAGAACTGGACGCAGAAGCCCTGGATGCACCATTGCCCCGGCGGGCAGTCCTGGTCGGTGAGGCACTGCTGGCCCATGCAGATGCCCTGCACGCAGTACTGCCCCGCCGGGCAGTCGGCGTCGGACTCGCAGGGATCGTGCACGCACTCGCCGTTTTCGCAGTGGTAGCCGGGCGGGCAGGTTATGTTCTCGCAGGGGTCGTGGTAGACGCACTTGCCGGACTCGCAGCGGTAGTCCGGGCCGGGGCAGTCGGCGTCGGTGGTGCACTCGGGGGTGTAGACGCAGCGGCCTTCGATGCAGGAGAACATCTCGTCGCAGTCGGCGTCGGTGACGCACTCCGGCGGGGCCTCGCACTTGTGGTCCACGCACAGGTAGCCGGCCGGGCAGTCGGAGTCCACCAGGCAGCGCGCGCAGATGCCGTCCATGCAGAAGGGCAGCTCGGGATCGTCGCAGGTAACGCCGCAGCCGCCGCAGTTCATGCGGTCGTCGTTGAGGTTGGCGCAGTAGCCCCCGTTGCCGGCGGCGTCCAGGCAGCAGGTCTCGCCGGCGTCGCAGTCGGCGTCGCTCTGGCACTCGCCCATGTACTGGCACGCGCCGTTGACGCAGTGGTGTCCCGGCGGGCAGTCGCGGTTGTGCAGGCACTGGACGCAGGCGCCGTTGTCGCAATATGGATTGGTGCGATCGCACATGCTCCCGCACCCGCCGCAGTTGTAGGGGTCGGAGCTCAGATCGGTGCACACCCCGTAACCGTCCCAGGATATGCAGCAGCTCAGGCCCCAGGGACAGTCGGAGTCGACGAGACATTCGCCCACGTAGATGCAGGTGCCGTCGATGCAGCGGTGGCCCGGGGGGCAGTCCCAGTCGCTGTAGCATTCGGGCTCGAAAACGCACTCGCCGTCCCGGCAGACGAACCCCGGGGGGCACTCCACGCCGTAGCAGGGGTCGTAGACGCAGAAGTTGTTCTCGCAGCGGTAGCCCTCGGGGCAGTCGCTGTCCGACAGGCAGGCCTGGACGCAGTAGCCCATGATGCACCACTGCCCGGGGGGACAATCGGCGTCGCTGCTGCACTGCTGGCCCTGGCAGATGCCCCCCACGCAGAACTGCCCCGGCGGGCAGTCGTCGTTGGTCTCGCAGGAATCGTGGACGCACTCGCCGTACTCGCAGTGGTATCCCGGCTGGCAGGTGACGCCCTCACAGGGATCGTGGTAGATGCAGCGGCCGTCCTCGCAGCGGTACATGGGCCCCGGGCAGTCGGCGTCGGTACGGCACTCGGGGGCGTAGACGCAGGTGTTGTCGACGCAGCGGTAGCCCTCGGGGCAATCCCAGTCGGTCTGGCACTCGCCCATGAAGATACAGAACCCGTCCACGCAGGTGTAGGCCGGCGGGCAGTCGCTGTTGCTGTAGCACTCCGGGCAGATGCCCGGCATCCCCCGGTAATCGGTGCATTGCTCCCAGGGCGGGCAGCCGGGCTGGTCGCAGCAGAAGCAGGGCCGTTCGGTGGCCCATTGGCAGATGCCGTTGATGCAGCACTCCCCCTGGTTGCAGTCGCAATCCACCTGGCAGTCGGGCCCGATGGGGACGCACACGCCGTCTTGGCAGTAGTAGCCCGCGGGGCAGTCAGCGTTGGTGACGCACTCCGGGGTGAAGACGCATTCGCCGTCGATGCAGTGGTAACCCGCGGGGCAGTCGTAGTCCGTCTCGCACTCGGGTTGCAGCACGCAGCGGCCGTCGATGCACTCGTAGCCGTCCGGGCAGGTGCCGTCCTGGCAGTAGGGCGGGACGCAGTTGCCGTCTTCGCAAATCAGATCACCGGGGCAGTCGATGTCCACCTCGCACTCGGGGGGAATCAGCACGCACTCCCCGTCCTGGCAGGCGTAGCCCGCCGGGCAATCACTGTCGTTGGTGCAATCCGGGACTACCTGGCACACGCCGCCGACGCAGGTGTATCCCCGGGGGCAGTCGTCGTCGGTGGTGCAGGGCGGCAGGTGCGGCACGCACACGCCGTTTACGCAGATCTCGTCGCCGGGGCAGTCGGTGTCGGCCATACACCCGGCCGGCAGGCAGCGGGTGTGCCCGTCGCCGATGTCGGTGCACAAAAACCCGGGCGCGCAGTCTTCGTCGGATTCGCACAGGTCCGGGAGGGTCCGTCCGCAATGCAGAAGGAGCAGCGCGCACGCAGACACCACCGCCGTCAAGAGAAAATACCGTCTCATGTTTCACCTCATCGTGAATTCGGGGGTCAGGGGAGCCATCCCCATCATCCAATCATCAATTTTCATCTAATAACCTGACTCATTTTATCCGCTACCGGTCCCGGGAATCAAGGTCCCGGGCGGGTTTCCCCGCCTACATGCACCTACATTGGCGTTGACGCTGGCCGTAAGGCCGCGTACAATGTGGCCGCGTTGCCTGACAAGCGGAGGCCTGAGCCCATGTCTGACAGCAAACGCCGCAGCGAGCGCCGGGAGATGTTCAAGGTGTGCCGCTACAACATACAGGGGCGGGAGTATGCCGACCTGTCGACCAACATCTCCGAAGGCGGGATCTTCATAAAGAACTTCTCGCCGCCGCCGGTGGGCACCGCGGTGACCTTGACGGTCAAGCTGTCGGAGGAATGGGGCAACCAGCCCATGAAGATCGTCGGCCGGGTGGCCCATATAAACAACGATCCCGATCCCCACAAGCGCGGTATGGGCATCGAGTTCCTCTCGGTGGCGGCCGATTCGGTTCCGATGATCCAGTACTTTGTCCGCGAGATCTACAGCCAGGACGACCTGAGCCAGGGCAAGCTGGAGGAGCAGCCGGCCGCCGGGAAGGGCAAAGTCACTTACGAATATCACATCCACAAAAAGGGAGCGCCCGAGGAGTGACCGACACGACCGACCAGCCCCCCGCCGACGAGCAACTGATTTTGTCCCGGCGGCGCTCCGAGCGCATCCCCCTCGAGGCCATCGTCCACTACCAGGTGGACGGCAGCGAATTCATAAACCTGAGCTCCAACATCTCCTCGGAGGGCATCTTCATCAAGAACTTCTCTCCCCCGGCGGTGGGCACCGAGCTGCGCATCAAGGTGGCCCTGCCCGACGATCTCGGCGGGGTGCCGGTCCAGTTGGTGGGCGAGGTGGTGCGGGTGGTCGACGGCGTGGGAGTGGAGGAGCGCGGCATGGGGGTGGAGTTCAACTCGGTGCACGCCGACACCCTGGAAGCCGTCCGCTACTTCGTCAACGAGGTCTACGAGGTCGAGCAGGTGGACAACCTCGAGGTCGAAAAGGACGAGGACGGCGGCGGGTTTTTGTACAAGCCCGGACCCGAGGACGTGCTGCGTCTCCAGGCGGATTTCCGCGACAGCGAGGTGTCCTCACCCGGCGTCGTCCGGGTCGGCCATCAGCGGTTGATCCGCAGCCTGCTCCTGGTCCTGGTGGGCATCCTGCTGGGCGGTGGTTTCGTGTTTCTCTTCTTCCTGATCGATTAAAGTGGCTTACAAGCGCAAGGACGGCTGGTACAAAAAGGCCAAGGACGAGGGCTACCGCTCCCGGGCCGCCTACAAGCTGATCGAGCTGCAGCGCCGCTGCCAGTTGTTTAGGAGGGGGATGCGCATCGTCGACCTGGGCTGCGCCCCCGGCGGATGGCTCCAGGTGGCCGCCAAGGAAGTCGGCGGCCGGGGCCGGGTGGCGGGAATCGACCGCCTGGAGGTCGAGCCCCTGGGGCTGCCCCAGGTGGCGGCCCTGGTGGGAAACATCCACGACCGGGAGGCTCTGGACCGGTTGCAGGAGATCCTGGGGGGCCGGGCGGACGTGGTGCTTTCCGACATGGCTCCGGACACCTCCGGGGTGCACGACGCCGACCACGCCCGCAGCCTGGAGCTGGCCCGGGCGGCCTTCGAGGCCGCCGCCCGGCTGCTGCGTCCCGGCGGCGCGCTGGTCTGCAAAGTTTTTGATGGCTCGGACTTGAATGACCTGATAATGGATTGGAGGTCGGCCTTCGGAAAGGTACGCCGGATCCGGCCGGAATCCACCCGCAAAGGCTCCCGGGAACTCTACCTGGTGGCCCGGCCGTTCGAGCGGGGATGAAAGGGAGTTGAGCATGGCGGTGGACAAGAGCGACGCCGAGGCATTGGCCCAGAACTTCCGGGCCGATTTCAACCGGCTGGTGGACGAGGTTTCCAAGGTCATCGTGGGCTACCGCGACATCATCGAGTCGGTGGTCACCTGCTTGCTGTGCGAGGGGCACGCTCTGCTGGAGGGGGTTCCCGGGGTTGGCAAGACGCTGCTGGTCAGCACCCTGTCCGACTGCATGGACCTGGAGTTCTCCCGCATCCAGTTCACCCCCGACCTGATGCCCGCCGACGTGACCGGCACCACCATCATCATGGAGGACGAGCACGGCGGCAGCCGCTCGCTGCAATTCCGCAAGGGGCCCATCTTCGCCAACATGGTTCTGGCCGACGAGATCAACCGCGCCACCCCCAAGACCCAGTCGGCGCTGTTGGAGGCCATGCAGGAGCACTCGGTCACCGTGGCCAAGACCACCTACCAGCTGGCGCCGCCCTTCATCGTCCTGGCCACCCAGAACCCGCTGGAGATGGAGGGAACCTATCCGTTGCCCGAAGCCCAGATGGACCGCTTCTTCTTCAAGATCACCTTCCCGTTCCCGGGCAAGGAGGACATCGCCGAGATCATCGAGCGCACCACCAAGGTCGAGATGCCCAAGGCCGACCGCATCATGGGCGCCGAAGAGATCCTGAAAATGCGCCGCACCGTCCGCGAGGTCCCGGTGGCCGACCACGTCCGCGACTACGCCATCGGGATAGTGCTCAACACCCACCCCGAACTGGAAAAGGCCCCCGAGATAACCAAGCAGTACGTCCGCTACGGCTCCAGCCCCCGCGGCGCCCAGACCCTGACCTTGGGCGGCAAGGTCCGCGCACTATTAGACGGCCGCTTCGCCGTCTCGCGCCGGGACGTAGACGACGTCCTCCACCGCGCCATGCGCCACCGCCTGGTTTTGAACTTCGAAGGCGAGGCCGCCGGCCTGACCACCGACGACGTCCTCGACGAGATCCACAAGCAGACCCGTTAGGGGGACGTTCTTTTTATTGGGCCTGGTAGCGGACACGTACCTCTAAGTAGTCCACTGCGACTTTGGCGTCGCGGTATGCCTGGTTGGCTTCTGATGAGCAGACGGGTCGCACTTGGAGGTAGATTGTCCGTTCAGGCATGACTATGAACTGGCTGGCTTCGTCTGCGTTCGAGGAGGACCATTCGATCCGGGCGGAGGGATCGTTGGCGGGGTCGGGGAAAGTAGCCGGATCCGGGCCGATCGAGGTTGTTCCGAGCGGCCACCACTCGCCCGGGGCCACGCCGGGTCCGTGGGTCCTCCATGCGGACAGGACCGCGCCGACATCCCGGTCTTCAAATGGCTCCAGACCGCCGCCGATATAAGCCCGTACGTGAATATTCTCGATGGTCCCCATTACTGCCCCGGGATCCTCAAGGGGGACGTGGAACTGGGCGGAAGGCTGGCGGCCGGGCTCGGTGATTCTTACCCAGGTATCTCCAACAGTCTGTCCGGTATAACCGCCGAACATCACGGTTTTGCCCGCCACCTCGTCGTATGCCATGGCGTGGCTGGTTCGGGCGGTGGGGGCGTTGGCCGAGGAAGTGATCTCGTTCCAGGTGCCGCCGGCGGTGTCCCACTCCCAGGTGTCATCTGTTGAAGAAATTCCGTCGAATCCACCAAATAGCACAGTTCGCCCCAGCAGCTTGTTGTAGACCATAGCCCGCGCCTGCCGGTGGCTGGGACTGGTTCCGGGGGAGCCGGTCGGCGTCACGTCGGTCCATCCAGATCCGTTCCATTCCCAGGTGTCGTCGTACCGGAACACCGCATCGCTTCCTCCGAACAGCACCAACCGGTCCCAATGGGATGCGTACGCAATCCCGTGAAAAGCCCGAGAGGCGGGTTTGGTTCCCGCCGGGGTCAGATCCGTCCAGTTGCCCCCATCCCACGCCCAGATATCCTGCATATGATGATGCACATTGTTCTCAACCCAGTCGCCCCCGACGAGCAGCACCTGGCCCCGCGAGCTGTCGTACGCCATCGCGTGGAGATGGCGGATGTCTGGAACTTCTCCCGAGGGTGTGATCTCCTCCCAGCTCTTGGTGGGAGGATCCCACTCCCAGGTGTCCTGGAGGAAACTGGTTCCTTGTCCCCCAAAAAGAACCACCCGATCCCGCCCCCGGTCGTAGGCCATCGAGTGGCCGTCCCTGGCGGCGGGGTTGGGATCGGATGCCTCAGGGGTCACGTTGATCCATCTGTATCCGTCGAACAGCCAGGTGTCGGAGCGGCGGATCAGGGCGCCGTATCCTCCAAAGAGGATCACACCTCCCTCTCTGCCGGCCGGCGCCATGGCGTGGGCGCATCTTGCACAGGGCTCTTCGCCAGTGGGGGTCGCGTCCTTCCAGTCTTCGCCGTCCCACAACCAGGGTCCCTGGAGTTTCTGGGGTTGAAGGAATTCGTCGATCCAGGTTCCCCCGAAGATGACCATTTCTCCGCGGGCGCTGTCGTACACCATCTGGTGATAGGAAAGCGCAGGGGGATGTTCATTCGCGGGCACCCTTTCCTCCCAGATGGTTCCATTCCATTCCCAGGTTTCGGAGTTGGACTGGAATTGGGTGCCTCCGAAAATGACGACCCGTTGACGTCTGGAGTCGTACGCCATGGCGTGGCT
>Ga0272442_10007419_pt1 | contig 14176 bp, 13 predicted proteins | sample SSMForm2O_FD_200262 | JGI IMG/M metagenome (GOLD analysis project Ga0272442, IMG submission 200262) | Marine sediment archaeal communities from Little Sippewissett salt marsh, Falmouth, MA, United States - SSM-Form-2O | ecosystem: Environmental > Aquatic > Marine > Wetlands > Sediment ...
CCTATTCCATCATCAAACCGGTAAGGGAAGCCTTGATCCTGGCTGGGAAAGGAGCGGAGTGGAAGAGCTATCTCGCCGGTGCGCAGGCAATCCTTATGATATTCGTAGTCAAGGGATTCAGCTCCCTGGCATCGAAAGTTGCCCGCCAAAAGTTGATAAGCTGGGTGACACTTTTTTTTATCTCTAACCTTGGTATTTTCTATATCCTGTCGATGATGAATGTGAGTCTGGGTACGATGGGGATTCTATTTTATGTGTGGATGGGGATATTCAACATGATGGTGGTCGCGCAGTTCTGGGCGTTTGCTAATGATCTGTATTCGCATGATGCCGGTAAGCGATTGTTTCCGATCGTGATGTTTGGATCTAACCTTGGTGCTTTTTTTGGCGCTAAGCTTGCCGGATGGTTAGTCAAACCCATAGGGCTTTACCAAATGATGCTTGTCAGCGGCGTCATTCTGGGGATATGTATTGTCCTGACCCTGATCGTCCACCGCCGTGAAACCGCACATAATTCTGGAAAGGTTGAGGAAACGCAAAAAAAAACAGCAAACGAACCTTTAGCGAAAGGTGGAGGATTCCAACTGGTGTTCCGCAGCCGCTATCTGCTTTATATCGCTTTTCTGATCATGTTGTTGAATCTTGTCAACACCACGGGGGAATATATTCTGGGCAAGGTTTTTACAGACGCCGCCTCTTCGATGATGCAGGCCGGGATGGCGGGGGGAATGGATATGGGGCAGTTGATCGGCAAGCTGTATGCGGATTTCCACTCAATCGTCAATATCCTGGCTATGGTGATCCAGTTGTTCCTCGTATCACGCATATTTAAGTGGGTGGGAGTGCGCGGAGCGCTTTTCATTTTGCCCCTGCTCGCCTTTGGCGGGAATCTCCTGGTCGGTTTCGGGGCGGTTTTAACCGTCGTTAAATGGTCGAAGACCTTGGAGAACAGCACCGATTATTCATTGATGAATACTGTGCGTCATGCTCTCTTTCTGGTAACGTCCCGGGAAGTTAAATATAAGGCCAAGGCGGCGATAGATACATTTTTTGTTAGAGCCGGTGATGTGTTCTCCGCATTGTTGGTTTTTATCGGGACGACTTATCTGGCGTTCAATGTGGAGCGGTTCGCTGTTTTCAATGTTGTGGTGGCGGTGATCTGGCTGGTTCTCTGCGTCATGATCATTCGCGAACATAAAAAATTGGATGCAGGAAAAGCCTGAGAGAAGAGGAGATGTGGCAGGCTGAGTCAAGTATGCGAACGAGCGATGAATTGATTAAATCCCGCAAACTCGATATCATTGGGTTCGGGAGAGAATAATATGAGGAATCGACTCTTTGTGATTAGGGTTTTGATTTGCCTGTTAATGATATCTCCGCTGGCGGCGCAGTTTACTCGGGAAGAGATCGCACGCCGCCCGGAGCAGGAACGTTTTTTGATCGATGCCGAGATTGTTAATTATGAGGAGATCGGCGAAGGCATCACAAAGCCCTTTAAATTAGTCCTTACGCAGGCCGGGAATTCTCTGAGCGCATGCTGGAAAAATCCCAAAGGACGCCCCAAAGGTTTTTTAGAGGGCTGGACCTATGAGATCGCTGCTTACAGGCTGGATAAACTCATTCATCTTAACATGGTTCCGCCTACGGTCTCGCGGAAGCACCTGGGAAAAGAGGGATCCTTGCAGCTTTGGGTTGATGTCATGATGAGCGATCTGGATCGAATGGAGCAGGGGATCAAAATCCCTGCAGACAGGCTCGACCACTGGAACAAGATGAAATATTTAACGCGCGCATTCGACGGCTTGATCGCTAATGAGGACCGGACTCAGCAGAATCTTCTTTATACTCAAGACTGGCGCATGATCCTGATCGATCATTCGCGTTCTTTCCGTTCGTCCCGGGAATTCCGCAAGCGCTTGCTGACGGGTCAGCATATCGAAGGCCGTCCAAAGCCCTTCCGCCAGCTTCCCCGCTGGTTTATCGATAATATAAAAAAATTGGATACCGCCAGTATCCAGGATGCCGTCGGGCCGTTCTTGAAGAAAAAAGAAATCGAAGCGGTGCTCCTCCGCCGCGATCTGATTCTTCAAGAAGTTGAAGAAATGGTTCGACAAAAGGGCGAGAAAAACGTCATCTATGAATAAATCATAAAGGGATCCGCCGCAGGTTAGGCATCCTTAGTTTTAGGAGGGGAAATGAGAAGAATAGGGGTCTTATTTGTTTCCGTTGTAATGATTCTGGCGTGTGTTAATCCGGCCGGAGCTCAATTCAAGCCCGAGGAAGTTAAGGAATGGGCTAAATGGGAAGAGTTTCTAAAAACCGCTGAAATCGTAATGGAAGATCAGATGGAAGGGAATCTGGCCGTGACGAGTCCCTGGAAGCTGACCTTGGAGAAAGATGGCATCACCAACTATGCACTATGGAAGAATCCGGAAGGATTGAAAAAAGGCTTTATGGAAGGTTGGAAATGGGAGATCGCGGCTTATCGTTTGGATCGATACCTTGGCCTGGATATGGTTCCACCCACGGTTGAACGTCGCTTTAAGGGAAGCCGGGGGTCCTGTCAGCTCTGGGCGGATGTCAAACTTAGCCTTAGGGACAAAAACAAGGATAAGATCAAGACGCCTTCGCACAAAGTATTTTACTGGAACCGCTCCTTGTATCTTCAGCGTGCCTTCGATAACTTGATCGCCAATGAAGACCGGCATGCCGGGAATATTCAGATAACCGAGGACTGGAGGGTCATACTCATCGATCATTCCCGGAGCTTTCGAACATCCAAAAAATATACCAAAAAACTCATCTATGACGCCAAGTACAAGGAAGGACCGCGAGAGATGAAAGAACTGCCGCGGGTTTTTGTAGACAAGCTCAAGGGATTGACCGCGGATTCTCTACGGCAAATCGTGGGAGAATATCTTACGGATGCCGAAATTGAGAGCGTTCTCCTCCGGCGTGATCTGATAATGAAGGAAATCGACAGTCGCATCCAAAAATTCGGCGAAGAAAACGTTTTGTATTAAATTTGTAGCTCGGAGAATTAATATTTTTTGGTGAGGGTGAGAATATTCTGTCCGCCTTCCCGGCGGTATTCGATTCCATCCATCAGTTTTCGCGTCAGAAATATCCCCAAACCTCCCTTTCGGCCGCTATTCATGATATTTTCCAGGTCCGGTGTTTTCGACTCGCGGGGATCGAAAGCAAGGCCTTTATCCCTGATCTCAAGGTGAATTTGTCTTTCCTGCCGCCAGATTTTCAGCGAGATATTCCCATCCTCGAGAGGATAGGCGTAGCGGATGATATTGATGCAAATCTCGAGCAGGGATAGCTCGATGACATAATAATCTTCATCTGAGATATCGATATCTTTGAAATTTATTTTTAAAAAGGCACGGACCTTGTCTATTTCAGAGAGATTGCTGGACACCGTGAGTGATTTCATAATGATTTGGTAATCATTGCTTTATTTACCATGAATATGACCGTAATTCAACCGTTTCCTAAAGGGACGTCCACTCCTATCGGATTATGCTATCGGGAATGAACCGTGCCACCCGGCTAGAATCGAATAACTCGTGACGACTAAATATCAGGACGATCCGCTTAGGGAATTAGTTCCAGAAAAATAATCGACATTGTAAATCATGGCTTTTTATGGTATTTTCTCCAATTAATTAAGATGGCGGATGTTATTTTTCGCCGAGGAGGTTTTCCATGAGTAAAGACGGAAAGTATTTGTTTACATCGGAATCGGTGACCGAAGGTCATCCTGATAAAATATGCGATCAGATTTCGGATGCCATTCTCGATGACCTCCTGAAGCAGGATACCGGAAGCCGTGTGGCCTGTGAAACCCTGGTCACAACGGGATTGGTCTTGATCGCGGGAGAAATCACTAGTCAAGGCTTTTGTGATTTCCAGGGAGTGGTTCGAAAAACTGTAAAGAATATTGGATATACGCGAGCGAAATATGGTTTTGATTCGGAAACCTGCTGTGTGGTGTCTTCGATCCACGAACAGTCTCCGGATATTGCTCAGGGTGTAGACGAGAGCGAAGATCGTGAACAGGGAGCCGGAGACCAGGGCTTGATGTTCGGTTATGCCTGCCGGGAAACGGATGAGCTGATGCCCATGCCGATCATGCTTGCGCATAAGTTGGTGCGGCAGCTGAGTCATGTCCGCAGAAAAAAAACACTCGATTATCTACGTCCTGACGGAAAATCCCAGGTCACCATCGAGTACGATGGAATGACGCCGAAACGCATCGAAGCGGTGGTAATCGCTGCTCAGCACAACCGGCTTGTCAAGATGGAAAAGCTGCGCGAAGATATCAAACAAGCGGTCATTAAAGAAATTCTTCCTCCCGAAATGATAGATGGAAACACCAAAATATTCATCAATGAAACCGGACGTTTTGAGCGGGGAGGACCGTTTGCTGATTCGGGAGTCACCGGGCGGAAGATCATCGTCGATACCTACGGGGGGGTTGGGAGTCACGGAGGAGGGTGTTTTTCGGGCAAAGATCCCTCCAAGGTCGATCGATCCGGTTCTTATATGGCTCGTTACGTGGCAAAAAACCTGGTTGCAGCCGGATTAGCGGAACGATTGGAAGTCCAAATCGCTTATGCCATCGGTGTTGCCGATCCGGTTTCGATAATGGTGGATTCATTCGGCACCGGCCGGGTGTCGGAAGATCGCATGAAGGAATTGATTCGTGGTCATTTTGATCTCAGGCCGAAATCCATGATCCATCATCTGAAACTGTTGCGACCGATCTATACACAAACCGCGGCCTTTGGTCATTTCGGCCGAACAGAAGAGGATTTCACCTGGGAAAAAACCGATAAAGCGGATGTTTTACGCCGGGATGCCGGGCTGTAGGCGCTTTAAGAAATTTATCGGGATTCTCACGGGCTGCCGCCGGACACTCCTGCCATCAAGGGAGTAGAGATCCGACATAGAAGGAGAAAATCAATGGAATACGATGTCAAGGACGTGAAACTCGCGCCAAAAGGGAAAAAACGCATGGAATGGGCCGGAAGATTCATGCCTGTTCTGAACCAGATCAAAACCAGTTTTGTTCAGGAAAAACCGTTGCAGGGCGTGCGGATATCCGCCTGCCTCCATGTCACCAGCGAGACCGCTAATCTGATGCAGGTATTGAAAGCCGGAGGAGCTCAAGTCGCTCTTACCGCATCCAATCCGTTAAGCACTCAAGACGATGTCGCCGCAGCCCTGGTCAAATATGATAAGATTTCGGTGTTCGCCGTTAACGGTGAAGATAGTGCTACCTATTACCGGCACATTAATCAAGCCTTGGACAATCGGCCGCTGATCACGATGGATGACGGTGCCGATCTTGTCAGCACGATCCATTCCGATCGGCGGGAACTGCTTGAACATATCGTCGGCGGCACCGAAGAAACCACCACCGGTGTTATCCGACTCGTCAGCATGGCCAAAGACCGGGTTTTGCGCTATCCCATCGTTGCCGTAAACGAGGCTAAGACCAAGCATCTCTTCGACAACCGTTATGGTACCGGCCAAAGTACGCTCGACGGAATCCTTCGATCCACCAACATACTTCTTGCCGGATCTAATTTCGTAGTGGCGGGGTATGGTTGGTGTGGGCGCGGGCTCGCCATGCGCGCACGGGGAGCGGGAGCCAATGTTATCGTATGTGAGGTCGATCCTCTCAAAGCCCTGGAAGCGGTTATGGATGGATATCGAGCCATGCCGATGAGGGAGGCCGCCAAGATCGGAGATGTGTTCATTACGGTTACCGGTGACAAAAACGTAATCAGAACCGAACATTTCGCCCATATGAAAGATGGAGCCATCGTTGGGAATTCAGGTCATTTCAATGTTGAAATCGATATCCCAGGGCTCCGGGAAATCGCAGCCCCCCCCAAGAAATTAAGAGATTTTGTGGAAGAATACACCCTCAAAAACGGCAAGAAAATAATCCTGCTGGCTGAAGGGCGGCTGCTCAATCTCTCTGCGGCGGAAGGACACCCGGCGATGGTGATGGATATGAGTTTTGCCAATCAAGCCATGAGCGCCGTTCATCTTATCCGGAAAGGAAAGGATCTGAAGCTCAAAGTTTATACCGTACCCGATAAAATCGATCGAGATATCGCCAAGATGAAATTGAAAACCATGGGCATCAAAATCGACCGGCTTACGGTAGAGCAGAAGAGATATCTCGCCGATTGGAAAGAAGGGACATAAGAACGCTCCCGGGATTTATTTAATTTGGGCGAGATAACGATCGACCTGACCTTCGATCTCCGGTTCCAGCGGTGTGGTTTTCAACTGCTGAAAGATGCGTTTAGCCTGAGAAAATTCATCATTGTTGAAGTAAGCGACGCCGAGATCGAAATTGATATTGTTGTTCCCCGGCGATATTTTAAGGGCACGCTGGTATGACACGATGGCTTTAGAATAGTCGCCTTCCTTTTCGAAAATCTTAGCCTTGAGAATCCAGGCCATGGTCAACGAAATGTTTTGCGAAAGGGACTGATCCACGAACCGGCGGGCTTCCTTCAGTTTGCCTTGCTCCAGATAGAGTTTAGCCAGGTTGTATAGAGGAAGTTCCTTAGACTGGTAGTTTTCGTCTTGGAGAGTCTTGCGGTACTCCGCTTCCGCTTTTTCGACATTCCCCATTTCCAGGTAAATCGTTCCCAAGTAGTTATGAATCTCTGCCAATCCCGGATTGACCTTTAGAGCTTTTAGGAAATATCTTTCGGCATCCTGGAAGTTTCTTTTCATGGTGTGAGCGATTCCGAGCGAACTTAAAGCCAGGTCGTAATCAGGATTAAGGGAGAGGGATTTTTGAAAATAAGGAACAGCCAGATCGATCTGACCGTTGTTGAGATATACCAAGCCGACATTACACTGATAGCGAGGATCTTTTTCTCGGTTTTTTTCCAGCTTTTTCTGGCTGGAGGCACAGGATAGCAGGCTTAAACATAATACGATCACGACGGCATGCCTGACAGTCATTCTTCCTCCTCGGGCGTTCATTCGCCCTTTAATTCGCGAGACATCAAATCGAATAGAGCATCTCGGGGAGCCTTGTTCTCATAAAGAATGGCGTAAACCTGCTCGATGATGGGCATCTCCACTTGATGTTTCCGAGCCAGTTGAAGGCCGGACTGCGTTGTGGTGACACCTTCGGCGACCATGTGCATTTGAGATGTCACCTGTTCAAGGGATTTTCCTTCCCCCAGGTCGAAGCCGAGAGCGCGGTTACGGCTCAGTTTTCCAGTGCATGTCAGCACCAGGTCTCCGATTCCGGCCAACCCGGCAAAGGTTTCCTTTTTGGCTCCAAGCTTGATGCCCAACCGAGTGATTTCCGCGATCCCGCGGGTGATCAACGCGGCAACCGAGTTCGTTCCATATTCAAGGCCGTAGCAGATGCCCGTCGCGATGGCAATCACGTTCTTGAGGGCTCCGGCCAGTTCGACGCCGATGATGTCATCAGAAGCATAGGCTCGGAAATATGTGTTGGAAATTAGATGCTGAAGATGCTTGGCCAGTTGGATATCATGCGCCGCGACCACCGCTGCCGTCGGATGACGGCCGGCGACTTCGCGGGCGAAACTAGGGCCGGAAAGCGCGGCAATCTGAGGATGGATGCGAGCGGGAAGCATTTCTTCCAACACCTCGCTCATGCGTTTTAACGAATCCTTCTCAATCCCCTTCGTCAAGCTGACGATAATCTGTTCTGGCGATAGAAAGGGAATCATTTCCCGGTAGATCTCCCGACAATATTTTGAAGGTATGACAATAAATACAATGTCCGTTCCCCGTACGGCCGAAGCTAGATCGGTATGAAATGATACTGTTTCCGGAAAGAAAAATCCCGGGAGAAAGGTTTTGTTCTCACGGGAACGGAGTGCTTCGCGATAGACCTCTTTTTCTCTAATCCAGAGCCGTGTGGGGATGTTATTGCGACCCAGATGGAGGGCGAAGGTACTACCCCAACTTCCGGCTCCGATGACGCTCGCTTTCATTATGTTTTTTCTCCAATCTTGTGTTCGTTTCCTTCGATGAGACGATGGATGTTGCTTCGATGCTGGAACGCGATCAGGGCGAAAAGGGCCAAGCCCAGAATAATGACCGACCAGTTTTCGCGGAACAGAAATGCCGCCGGCGGGTAGCACATCGCAGCCAGCAGGGAACTGAGAGAGACATATCGTGTGATCAGCACCACGATCAGAAACAGAGACAGAATTATCAATAGGGGCATGACGGCGACGGCGGTATAAACACCGACCGTTGTGGCCACACCCTTTCCCCCCTTGAATTTAATGAACACGGGGTAACAGTGACCGATGACGGTAAGCAGTCCGCACAGCATGACGAGCCGGGGATCCTCAAAGAGTCGGCTTGCGATAAAAACGGGCAGAAATCCTTTTGAAAAATCGAATATTACGACGGCTGCTCCATATTTCCATCCTTTTAACCGGAGGACATTCGTTGCGCCGATCGAACGGCTCCCGAATTTACGGATATCTTTTTGTTCGCTCCAGCGAAACAGGAGATACCCTGTTGGAATGGCGCCAAAAAGGTAAGACAAGACAGCGATGGCGACGGCACTCATAAGAGGTTGACCTCTGCTAGGGGAGAATACTCTGCTCCGGATTTCATTAATAAGCTTTCGAAGATGGTGATCTTCCGGAACATCATTTCCCCGAAGACGGTTTCTCGTTCTTGATGAAAATCTTCGATCAATCTGACCGGAAGGGGACCTTTCTTTACACGGCCCAGGGTCAAGTGAGGGTGAAAAGAGTGTGTCTCTCGTGGAAAATCCAGTTGCTCGAGTTCCGTTTCCATCTCGGCATGGAGCGCGGAGAGTGTCGGATTAGCTTCCATTCCGATCCAGAGGACACGGGGACTGCGGCTTCTGGGAGGGAAGCTTCCCGTTCCTTTCAGACTTACCGGAAAAGGGGCATAATGAGCGGCAACGGTTTTAACGGCATCTCGAATGGCGGAAAGCTTGTCTTTCTCGATGTTTCCCAGAAATTTCAGGGTGAGGTGCATGCCGTGCGGCCCCACCCACTTTATTCCGGTCGCTTGCTTACGCCAATGATTCATATACCGATTCACGTCGTTTTTGATCCGGTCTTCGAAATTAAAGGCGATAAAGCTTCTCATGATTCGGTCCTCTGCATCAGATGTCGCCGCAGCATGTCCAAGGCTTTTTGAGCCGATCGAAACTTAATGATCTGACGGCTGCCGAGGAAATTGTTGCGTTTGACTTCAGCCCCATTATCCCAGGCCAGGGCCGTGAACACAAGCCCCACGGGTTTTTCTTGAGTCCCCCCTGTCGGTCCCGCGATTCCGGTGATCGCAAGAGAAAAATCCGAGCCCGAAAGGGTGCGTATTCCCGAAGCCATGGCTAAAGCGACTTCGCGGCTGACAGCTCCGTGGCGAGCGATAAGTTCGGAAGGAACATTCAATAAATGGATTTTAGCTGCATCGGAATAGGACTGTACTCCCATGATGAAATAGCGGGAGCTTCCAGAGACATTGGTGATGCGGTGACCGAGCAACCCGCCAGTACAGGACTCAGCCACCGAGAGGGTGGATTCGGCGGCTTGCAGTTGAGAACCGATTACGTCTTCCAACTCTTCCCCTGATTCTGAGAAGATGTTGTCTCCCAACCGTATGTTGATAGGTTCTTTCAACTCAGCTAGTCTGGCTTCGGCGTCGGCCTGGCTTGATCGAGAAAAGGAGCTGAGGTGAATCTCGATCTGCCCGGGGATGGCCAGTATGGTAAGGTTTGCATCGGGATTTTGGGGATAGCAATCGGAGATCTCGGTTTCGACCTGTGATTCGGGCAGTGAGGTGAGCTTAAGCGTAATGCGGGCTCTGAATCCGCTGCGATACTCCTGTAGACGAGGCATGACGTGGTTTTCAAACATAGGGATCAGTTCCGAGGGGGGGCCGGGGAGGAGGATAATCAGGTTGTTCCCGTCTTCCAACCAAATCCCTGGCGCGGTTCCGTTATTATTGGGTAGGATTTCTGAGCCTTCCGGGATTGTGGCTTGTTTTTTATTCGATTCCGTCATTTGTAGGCCGCGCTTACGGAATCGTTTTTCGATTTCACTCAGTATCTTGGGCTGAAAGGTCAGCCTTTTCCCTAAGGCGGTGGCGAAAGCTTCCTTGGTCCTGTCATCTTGCGTCGGACCGAGGCCGCCGCAGGCGAAGATGAGATCGGATCGGGATCGGGCGTTTCGGATGCATTCGAGAAGATCATCCATTGAGTCGCCGACAATGGATTTGAAACGGACGTTCATTCCCAAATCGTTTAAACGCCGGCTCAGGTAAAGGGAATTTGTGTCCTGATGGGAGGGGGATAACAATTCCGTTCCCACGGCAATAATTTCAATTTTAAGAAGGTTGGCTTTCTTCATTACCATCCCGACTCAGTTCATGAGCAGCATGATGACCGCTACCATGATTCCGGAATAGATTCCTGCCAGGAGGTCGTCCAGCATGATTCCCCAGCCGGAGGGGAATGTCTCCGCTTTTTTAATGAAAAGCGGTTTTAGGATGTCGAAAAAACGAAAGAGCAAAAAACATCCCAACAGCGGAAGCCATTCAGCCGGCAGAAGAAACAGAGCCAACAGCTGACCGACGACTTCATCGATAACGATGAAGCGGGGATCGTGCTTCTGGGTCCGGGAGGCATGTCGCGAAGAACAAAAAACACCTCCACAAAAGAGTGCCAACAACAGAAGCAGGTACCAGGGCCAGTCCAACCTGGCCAGGACGAATTTGTAGAGCAGAACCGTTATAGCGCTGGCCGCGGTGCCCGGAGCGATCGGCCAGTAGCCGACGCCCAGAAAAGTGGAATACAATTTGCATAATAAATTCATGTTATTAATTCACCATATAGATCATAACCATCACGGCGGGTGATTTCAACCGTATGTATTTCTCCGATTGGAACTCGTTTCGAAGGTGCGGCTGTCGTTATGAGAACGATCCCGTCGACTTCCGGGGCCTGGAAGCGGGTTCGCCCGATCCAAGTAGAAGGATCATCCTGAAGTATTCCTTCGATAAGAACTTCCAGCTTTCGGCCTAGATATTTAGCATTGCAGTCATAGGCGATGTTTGCCTGAAGTTCCATCAAACGGTTTCTCCGCCGTTGTTTCACGCTGTTTTTTATGGGATCTCCCAAATCGAAGCATGCTGTGCCGCTTTCACGAGAATAAGTGAAGACTCCCAGGTTGTCGAATCGTGCTTCCCGAACAAATTCCAGTAAGTGGTTGTATTCTTCCTTTCCCTCTCCCGGAAATCCAACGATCACGGAGGTACGTAAAGCGACGTCCGGCAGTTTTTTTCGGATGGTCTCGATCAACTCAAGGGCAGGCTTTCCGGATAATCCCCGCTGCATGGAGCGAACGATCCTGGGGGCGGCATGTTGGAAGGGAATATCAAGATACGAGCAGATCTTTTCCGCCTGCATGATTTCCAGCAGGGAATCCGTGATTTCTTCCGGGTAACCGTAGAGAAGTCGAATCCAATCGAGGTCGTTGATGGCGATCAATTCCCGCAGCAAATGTGGGAGATCGTCTTTCATCCCGGTGTCTCTCCCATAAAAAGTGGTGTCTTGGGATACGAGATCGATCTCACGGATGCCTTCGGATACAAGGCGGGAGACTTCCCGAACAATCGAGGATATCGGGCGGGACTGATAAGGGCCTTTGATGAGCGGGATTGCACAGAAAGCACAGTGATGGGAGCAGCCTTCAGATATTTTAACATAAGCCCAGCCCGGAGGCGTGGATAGATGGCGAGGAGTGGCGTGATTGTAGAGGAAGGTCCGGTTTCGGCGCGGGTAGGGTATTCCGCGGATGGCGAAGCTGATTTGATCGAAATCGTTGACACCCATCCAGACATCGACTTCGGGGAATCGATGGCTCAGAAAATCCTGTTCGCGCTGAACGTAACATCCGGTGACAACGATTCTTCGGGTGGGATGTTTTCGCTTGACCTGAACGGCTTTGCGGATCTCCGACAAGGCTTCCTCACGCGCGGGCTCGATGAATCCGCAGGTGTTGATGATGATGATGTCGGAATCCTCTACACGGCTCGTGAATTCGTAGCCGGATCGATTCAGGCAGCCGAGCATGACCTCGCTGTCGATCAGATTTTTTGCGCAGCCTAGGCTGACCAAGGCGATCTTTTCCATGTCTCCGTATTGTAAAGTGAGGTGGGGGAAGTGTAAAGCTCGCTTTCAATCGGCTGAGAAGAAGTTCAAGGATAGATACGGTACAGAAGGCGCGGAAAAGGGATGGTCTCCCGGATGTGCTTGGTTTTGCATATCCAGGAAAGCATGCGTTCCACTCCCATGCCAAAGCCGGCGTGAGGGACCGTACCGTACTTTCTGAGATCAAGATACCATTCATAATCCTGCCGCGGGAGATTGTGATCCTGGATTCGTTGGAGCAAAAGCTCTGGATCGTGGATTCGCTGACCGCCTCCAATCAGTTCTCCATAACCTTCTGAAGCCAGAATGTCCACGCCCAACACGACGTTGGGACGTTTCTCGTCGGGCTGCATATAGAAGGCTTTGATCTCAGCGGGAAAATGGGTAAGGCAGACGGGCGTGTCGTAGATTTCGGAGATCAGAGATTCTTCCGGTGCGCCCAGGTCATCGCCCCACTTGACGTTTGAGCCTTTTTCCTGCAGGCGTGGAAGGATATCTTCGTAAGTGATCCGGGGGAACGGTTTTTTCAATCGTTCAAGGGGAGCAGTGTCCCGTTCCAGAGTATCGAGTTCGTTCTTTTTTTCTTCAAGGATGCGCGAAATGACCGAAAGGATCAAATCTTCTCCCAGCTCGATAGTGTCATTGAGGTTCGCGAATGCAACTTCGGGTTCCACCATCCAGAATTCGATCAAATGTTTTCGGGTTTTAGATTTTTCCGCTCGGAAGGTTGGTCCGAAACAGTACACCTTACCGAAAGCCATGGCGGTTGCTTCGTTATAAAGCTGTCCGCTCTGACTGAGGTACGCTTTCTGATCGAAGTATTCGGTTTCGAACAGGGTCGTGGTCCCCTCGCAGGCGCTTGGAGTAAGGATGGGGGTGTCCATCAGCCGGAATTTCCGACCGTCGAAAAAATCACGAATGGCACGAATCACTTCCGCCCGAATCTGGAGCACGGCGTTCTGTTTTTGAGAACGCAGCCAGAGGTGACGGTGCTCCATAAGGAATGGGATGCCGTGTTCTTTGAGGGTAATCGGATATTCGTTTGCGATTTGAACGATTTCGATATCGGTGATATTCATCTCATAACCACCGGGAGCCCTGGAGTCCTCGCGAACCGTGCCCTTGATGATAACCGAGGATTCCTGAGTTAGCATGTCAAATTTTTTAAATAGGGGATTTTCTTTATCCGCACTGTAGGCGGTGGCCTGAAGCAAGCCCGTGCCGTCCCTAACCAGAAGAAAGCGAACTTTTCCGCTGGAACGCTTGTTGTAGACCCATCCTCGGATTTCGACGTCCTGTCCCTTAAAGCCAGCGATGTCTTCGATGTATACCCATTTCATAATGCCCAGAATTATAAGTCATATCCTTTTAAATGTCCAACTCCGAGCAGCCGGTTTATGGAGTGCGGAAGATGTCTGAGGAAAGGAAATTGACAGGCCGAGAGGAGTATGGTAATGGAGAGAGCTGGTAAGGATGATTATGAAGGATATCCTACATCGGATTGCGCTCTGTGTCGAAAAAGGAAAAGTTGACAAAACCTCGCCGTATCCGCCTGAATTGGCAGGTAGGGATGGAGCGGATGAATTAACCCGTGCGGCTCTTGCCCGCGGGATCGCTCCAAACGAGATATTGGAGTCCGGTTTCATCGCCGGTATGGAAAGGGTGGGAGAGGCATTCCAGCAAGGGGAGATTTACCTTCCCGACGTTTTGTTGGCGGCGAATGCCATGACCATCGGCATGGAACACTTAAAACCTTATTTTCACTCCGGTGCTGTTCGGCATCGAGGGACCATCCTGTTGGCAACGGTGACGGGCGACCTGCACGATATCGGAAAGAAAATCGTTGGCATGTTTTTTGAAGGGGCCGGTTGGAAGGTAGTGGATTGCGGCGTGGATGTGTCAGCGGAAAGGCTGCTGGAGGATGTCTGTCGGCATCGACCGCAGGCGGTT
>Ga0272442_10007423_pt1 | contig 14171 bp, 11 predicted proteins | sample SSMForm2O_FD_200262 | JGI IMG/M metagenome (GOLD analysis project Ga0272442, IMG submission 200262) | Marine sediment archaeal communities from Little Sippewissett salt marsh, Falmouth, MA, United States - SSM-Form-2O | ecosystem: Environmental > Aquatic > Marine > Wetlands > Sediment ...
TTTTATAACTCACATGATTGTTCTCGTCAAAGATGTAGGTTCCACCTGCCCCTTCCCACGCCGAATTCTTTATCGCCTCGGAAACGGCCTTGAAATCACGAACATCATCCACCTGGCGTGCTGCGTTGGCCCAGATCCAGACACCGTCATAGGAGTCTGTGACGGGCCTTTCAGGCATGTCCTTGTCGTACATTGCCTGGTAATCATTAACCAGCATCTCGGTCATCTTTCTTCCCGGAATAACTCCCATGAAGGACATCCCCATTTCACCATTCTGATCGGCTACAAGCCCGTCGCGGAAATCAGGAATCGACGTGCCTTCACCCCAGTATATCAACGTGTTCCAGGGATCCTTCATAAACTCTTTTTTGAACAACATAATGGCTGGGTAGTCCCAGAGGTTGAAAATTATCAGACTCGGCTTCTTTGCCCTCAGCTTGGCCATGGTACCGCTCCATTCCCGTGTTCCTTCAGGAGCGACCTGTTCCAGTACCTTCGTCCACCCCATAGCCTCCCCTTTTTCAGCCATTCCAGTCGCCTGCTCCTGGATGGCGGTCCACTGCCCCATGACCACGGCGAACGTCTTGTCGGGAAACTCATGACCGCCTGCTTCTGCAAAATTAACGACCGCGCTGAACAGTACCGGCCCGACTTCCCGTGAGTGACAGCCGTTCATAAAAACGTTGTCATACCCCGGTGTTTCATGCAGCGTCATGCAGTAGTGAGAGGGTTCATGGTATATAAACGGCACATCATATTTCCCGAAGGTATCGGGTCCCGCCTCACCTGCGTACCCGGAGATGAGTGCTACCACATTCTCCCGCAGTATCAATTTTTCCGCAGCGGCCTGAAATGTCTCCGCCAGAAGCTCTTTCGAGTCGAACGGTATCATTTCAACGGGCTGGCCGTTGATCCCTCCGGATTCATTGATCTGCTTGATGGCGATTTCCGCACCCCTCTGCATCTCAATACCGTCAGCGGCCATCGATCCTGTAAGCGGAACGGGAATGCCGATCCTGATTGGTTCCACACCAGCTTCCTCCGCCTCCTCTTTGCCGGCAAATGCGACGTTACAAACAACGACTGTTAGAAAAAATAAAATCAACGTGAATAATGATAGGAGCTTCTTCTTTTTCATACTCATTTTCCTTTTTTTAATTAATTAAATTTGGGATTTAATAAAGAACTATAAGTTGTCATTACGACATAAAATTCTATTCACCTCCTTTGCTTTGTTGATACGAAAATATTTTTTTAAAATGGAGAATAATAATGTGTTTCTTTAATTAGATTAAGCAATTCTTGTACCATAGTGCGCGGGTGACTTATTATTATGTGCTATAAGCGGCTATCATTATATTATTAAGGAAAAAAAATGCGAATAAATGACACTGCTTCTCAATTATATTCTCTAACCCAAAAATATTTCAATTGGCATTAAAATTTTCATAACAAAAACATGAATACTGATGTGATTATAATTATTTTGTATACCAATTGTCTCAAACACATACAGCGCTATAGACAATCTGTATTATTATCTCACAGGATCTCATATTCTCAGATACTATGCTCATTGTACTCAAGGTTTAAAAATGTACTACTCTACGTGTAACAATCCTTGCTTTTTTAGACTTTCAGCAACATCCTTTAATCCGCAATCCTCGAGGGTTTTTCTGGTGGGAATTCCGTTTTTTAAATCCCAGCCCCTGAGTGAATAATATTCGTCCTTCATTTTTTCAAACTTGTCCTTCTCCAGAACCAAGCCTTTCCAGGGCCCTCGCGAGACGGGGTTATTGAATTCCTTTTCCGGTATGGTATCATGTTTCCTCGTTCTCCCATGCAGGGCTTCATAAGAACGTTCCAGGTTGCGGAGCATGAGAGATGCCTTTATGAGGTCCTCCCCGGTAATCTCCTGACCCAGACCCGCGGAAAGTGCCTTTGCGAAATGTTCAGGCATGAGAGGTAAGAAGAGCCAATCGGTGTGCCACTTGCAAGTCCCCACCATGTCTGTAATGCCCGTTACTATACCTATCCACGACACAATCTGTACCTTGCCGTTGTAGGAATTGGGATCTCCGGCATCTTTCAATCCGGAAATCCGTTCAGCCTCCTTATAAGCATGCTCAACAGCATGTTGTTTGTCTTTATCCGACCAGTGGGGATACACCGGTGCATAGAGGACCTCGGACTGAAATGCATCATAATCCCCGATAAGATCGGATCTTCGTCCTATCGCATATGCCAAAGCCATACCGTTGAACCTGGGGTTAATTCCGTACATCGGATTGTTGTTGACCTGCATGGCCCAGTATTTCGTACTCTTTCCTCTTCGTCTTTTTTCAGGAACGATCTCGTCCAACCTTTGTGCCACCGCATCCATCCCGTCCGCTAGATAATTCCCGAATCCCTCCCTGTGAATTGTCTTTTGCAACATCCCGAGGATGGCGTCTTTGCTACCCCATTCCATAGGCACTCCATCCGTATCTTCCGCTGTGATTATTCCTTCCTCATACAGCTCCATGAGCCACGCCAGCGTAATAGCCATCGACGTATTGTCGATACCGAAGCGATGACAGGTATTCACACATTTATACCACAGCATCATGTCATTGTTTCTTACTTCCCAGGTAAGCTGCGGATAGAGCTCGCAGGATATTACGGTATTCCCTATCTGCGGTACTCTGTAATTCTCCATGCAGTGTACGGGACATCCGAAACATCCGCTCCGTTTATACCCGAATTTGTCCCAGAATTTTCTGAACTCCGTCTTGCCTTCCGCGTCAAAGTTCGGAGCGGTTTTATGCGCATCACCACCGGCTTCATACCCTGATAAAACGTAGGAATACTCCGAGTCCATGACTCCTATCTTCGAGACCTCATCATAAAACTCCGCGCTTTTTACCGTATCGTGAATCTCTCTGCACACTTCCAAAAACTTATCGGGATCGGCAATTTTTACACCTTTCGTTCCCCGGACCGCTATTGCCTTTACATTTTTAGATCCCAGTACGGCACCCATCCCGGTACGCGCACCTGAATCCCCTACGCAACTCTGTATGGAAGCGAACACCACACGGTTCTCCCCAGCAGGCCCTATGCATATCACCTTGATCTCGGGGTCAGCGAGCTCTTCGCGGATCAGTTTCGGAGTTTCGTAAGTATCTTTACCCCAGAGATGTGATGCGTCCCTGATCTCCACATCATCATTATCAATATATATGTACACCGGCTTTTCACTGATTCCCTTGATGACGATATTATCATACCCGGCATATTTCAGCTCAGCGGACCAGTTCCCCCCCATATTGGCGTTTCCAATAAGGTTTGTGACGGGAGATTTTGCCATCATATCGGTCCTGCTGGACCCGGAAAAAAGAGTTCCGCTTAAAGGTCCATTGCCGAACGCGATAAGGTTCTCGGGATCAAACGGCTTTACCTCGGGTCCGACTTCCTCATATAAGATTCGTGCATTGATTCCCCTCCCGCCGATGTATTGTTTCGCATATTTGGACGTAGGAACCCTTGTTATTTCTTGATCTGTTACATCTATCCGCAATATTGTTCCGCCATAAAGATACGCCATGGTCTATTCCTCCCTTTCAACTGATGAGCTTGCCAAAACCTTCTGATATTCCAGGAACTTGTCGATACTTTCCCTTCTCTTCTTAATACTGATTCTATCAGCCCGAACGTACTCCAGGGCGTCCTTAGGACAAAACTCCACACACTTCGGCTCACCGTCGCACAGGGTGCACTTGCTGGCTATATGCGTATCAGGATCGACCACTATCGCTCCGTACGGGCAGGCATTAACACATCTCCTGCACCCAATGCACCTTTCTTCATCAACGATGAGTGCTCCCGTATCGGCATTTCTCTCTATAGCGCCGATAGGGCACATCTCCATACACATCGGCGTCTCGCATTGCTGGCACAGGGTGGGAATTGTATAGATAAGCCCATCTATCTCCGACCTCACAATGCGTATTCTCGACTTCTCGGGATTACATTCCTTCATATTGTAGAGAGAACACGCGAGCTCACATATGTGACATCCCGTACATTTGTCGAGATCAACCGTTATTAAATAATTCATAGCAACCCCCTTGCTTTTTACCGTCTCTTTCTGACAATTCTCGATACATATCGCATTCTTCCGTTCTCAAAGAACATGAAAATCATTGAAATGGATTTGTATATATTACAACGCTCTTATCCTGAAGACACCCTATGAGGGTGATTTCCGCTTGCGCGGCATAACGGATCGCCTTTTCCGTAGCTATCGCTTTTGATAGAATCACCGGTATATCCGTTCTCCGTACCTTCTGAACGATCTCCATCGTTATCCTTCCACTCATGACCAGTATCTTATCCCTGGTCGGCAAGGCATCAATCATGCACCTGCCCATCACCTTGTCGATTACATTATGCCTGCCAATATCTTCATAAAAAAAAAGGATGTTCCGCACAGATGCGATTGCCGCGCTGTGAACAGCGCGTGTTTTTTTATACAGCAGTGATATGTCCTTGAATTTTATTAAGAGCTCGATTATTGCACTGCCCGAAAGCCCCAACTTCGAGTATTTTCCGCACTCCCTCTTCTCATTCCGGATCTTGTGGTCTTGAAAAGGACTCAATAGAGCTCCGTCATCCGGGCGGAGAACGTCTTTCTTAACAAGGCGTTGGGTGGGGGAAAACCCGTTATTCCCCGTTTTTGTTGTCACGCTCACGGCATACTCTTCCTCCGCCGTCTCCACCTCCACGAGTTCCTCACGAGAAGCTATAAAACCCTCCGACTGCAAATATCCGATTGCAAGAAGTTTCTCGTCTTTCGGCGTACAGGGAATGGATATTATTTTCCTTTCATTTAAATAAATATTCAACTTCGGCTCCAGCACAACGATCCGGTCTACCCAGCGGCACCTATTCCCTTTGAGTTCCAGAACCTTCATACTCCTCGCCACCTGTTCCGCTCCCATACAGGAGTCCCCCAACATGGCGCTGCGTCCGATGTTACCGGACCGCCCCCGTCTTGTTTTTGAGCAATTCATACCGTCGGCACCGAGGACACAGGGCAAGGTATTCGTTTGACCAGTGTTTCTCCTTCAGAACTCCCTTCATATTGTCCAGCGTCGGTGTCGGAAGATAATAGGCTCCGCATCGCGCACAAAATGAACAGCTTCCCACTATACCCCTCTCAATGGCGATTTCCCGGAGAGATGATATAAAACCAGCATACTCTACTCCGGCAGGACACGTCTCAGTACACGCCGTGCACTCCTGGCAAAACCATATTGCCTTATCATGCAGTATATCCAGATTAAGTGCCGCTTTCTTAATAATTCCCCTCGGTGATATCTCGTAATCGAATTTTCGAAATATGTCCTGCATCGGACACACGGCCACACACTTGCCGCACTCAACACAGTAGTACAGCTTGTACTTCTTGTATAACGAATAGAGCCAATCTTCCATGCGATTACCTGCTAAATTCGTCAGTTATTTCATTCAGTTCCCGTAAACTGAAAACCGGGCCGTCCTGACACACCAGCTTTTCCCCGATACTGCATCGCATACACTTGCCTACGCCGCATTTCATCTTTCTCTCGAGTGTAGTGATAATCCTCGAATCTTCATATCCCATTTCAGCGAGAATCTTTGCGGTGATTTTTATCATAATCGGAGGACCGCATACAAATGCAAACCTGTTGCGCGGAGAAGGAGCCGCCTCTTTCAGGAGCTCCGTGACAAACCCGACCCTTCCATTCCATTGTTCGGTAGCTTTATCCACGGTAATATGGACTGCCGTATTCTCATGTGCGCCCCAGAGATCATATTCTCTTCTGAAGCACAGGTCTTGCGATGTTTTCGCACCATAAAAAAGTTCGATCTTCCCGTACCGGTCTTCATTATATAAAAAATAATTTAACAACGAACGCAGCGGTGCGAGGCCGATACCGCCGCTTATCAAGATGATGTCCTTTCCCCTTACCTCTTCCAGTGGAAAAGAGTTGCCATACGGTCCCCTGATACCGATCTTTCCGCCGACATCCAAATCATGGAGTGCATCCGTCACTTTTCCCGACGACCGCACACATAACTCCAGATACTCGTTTTTTACAGGGGTCGATGTTATGGAAATAGGGCACTCCCCCTTTCCGAAGACCGTCACTTCCACGAACTGGCCCGGCAGATAGGAGAATGAGGATTGTATATTCTTATTGTCGAATGCGACCGTAAATGTCGATGTATCGAACGTTTCTTCCACCACATTCTTTATTGTTGCTATATGAGGAAGATAAATACTATTGTTCATTTCTGGATATTCTCCCGTATACGTTCGAGCACTTTCCTGATATCCATGTTCACAGGACAATATGAGATGCACCTCCCGCAGCCGACACATCCAACCACTGCGTACTTTTTAGGAAAGTAATCGAATTTATGGAAATACCTGTGCCTGTATCTTTCCCCCTTGGATATCCGCGGATTTTCACCACTCGCCATCCTGGCGAAGTCTTTGCTCATACAGAAATCCCAGGTCCGGAATCGCACCCCTCCATTCTTTTTCTCTTCGTCTTCCACATCGAAACAATGGCAGGTAGGACACACATAAGTACAAATACCGCAACTCAGACAGGGATCGCTCGTGTTGTTCCAGAAATCCTCCTGAACCTTTTCCATATTCCCGGTAATACTCGCTATATTTATAGGTACTGTCACACTCCCCGCTTCTTCACGGTGGTCCACCTTCTCTGTTTTTATAAACGTATTCCCCAAATCAATAAGCGACCTTCCCCTTTGTGTGTTCACTTCTTTTATCGTGAAATATCCTCCGTTATCGATAAGGAAGATATCCGTCCCCTCGCCGGACAATGGATCTATTCCGAATGTTGAGCAAAAACAGGTATTTAATGATTCGGTACAGCCGATTCCTATCAGTACCGTATTCCTTCTCTTCTCGATATAATGAGAATCCTGAATCTCCCCGCCAAAAACCATATCCAGAATCGAAAGTGCCCTTGCGTCACAGGGCCGTATACCGAAAAGGACTCTTTCTTTTATCAAATCTTCTGCGCGCTTCACCTCAATACCTTCACTATCCCTGGCATAAGAAAAAAGCTCTTCTGTTTGAGGAAAGAATAAAACCTTTGGAGGTAAAAAGGTATTCATGAAGTCGAGGCAGATCTTATCGACCCGCTCTATCTTGCCGAAATTCACAACTGTTGAGCGGACCGGAGCGTAGAGGTCGAAGTGCCCCTTGATTTTCTCCAGCCACTTACTCAGGTCATCCCGTGTAATAATTTTCCTTTCCACACCCTTTTCTCTGTTATCCATTTTTATAAGAAAAAGTCCGGATCATCTATGTCGAATGTATTAAGAGGTAACACCCCTTCCTGATTAATTCCCGCTTCCCTGTTGTTAAAAAGTTTCTTTGTTTCCTTTTCAATTTTTTTATTCAATAATCTTAATGGTATCCCTGCAGGACACGCCCTCTCGCATTCGCCGCAGTCAACGCATCTGCCTGCAAGATGATACGCTCTTATAAGGTGGTAGAGACGTTTTTGAGCGGTCGTGCTGATTTTAGAAAACCACCGGGGATATGCCTTGTCAAAAATACACTCGGGACAATAGCACGCATAACACGCCTTCTGGCACGCCCTGCAGAGAATACACTGTGAAAGATAAGAGCACCATACTTCATTCTTTTCAGCCGTACTAAGAGATTCCATTTCCTCGACACGTTTCTGTACGGGATCAGCGGAACCGAACTCCGGTATTTTAAGCTCGTCCAGCAGTATATCATACTCAAAACCCTCAGGATGGGTACAGGACAGACATTTGTCGAAGACGATCTTTTCCTTGTAAATCTCTTTGGTTCCCCGCACCGTCTCCAGCAGAAAAGATCTCTCAGTTTCCGATATCCCTTTTATCTCTTCCAGCTTCGGACCATACTCCTCCCGGAGCTTACTTATGTCTATCCGGCCCGTACATGGTACACCTACAACGAATAGGTCTTCCCTCGTTATCTGGTTCTGCTTCACCAGCTCAACAAGGGCGCGTGCGTCACATCCTTTTACACATATCCCGATTCTCCGGTTGTATGCGTTATACTCATGAATGTACCCGGCAAGGTTATTTGAACAGAACTGGTTCAACACCAGCCTCTCCGCCCCACTCTCATCTCTCACAAAACAGGGCGATACATAAACGAACCCTGGTCCCTGTTCATACCCGATAAACAAGGAAACGGTGCCGTTTTGTAAAAGCTCCTTGACTCTGTCCTGTAATTTTTTCTGAAGCATGACTTTTATCATTCCCACACTTGCTATGTATCGATATTCCGCGGCCCGAGATCTCTTATACCCTCTATCAGCCGTTTCATGGTCCCGGCGAACTTGGCGCCTTCAGAAGCCGAGACCCAGCGCAGCTGGAACCTTTCAGACTCTATCCCCATGAACTGCAATGTCTCTTTGAGTAACAGTACCCTTCTCCTCGTATAATAATTCCCTTCGGAGTAGTGACATTCACCGGGGTGGCATCCCAGTATAAACACGCCATCAAAGCCTCGGGAAAACGCATATATCACAAATTCAGGTCTTACCCGGGCGGAACACATTACCCTGATAATCCTGAAATCAGACGGCACTTCCAACCTCGATACTCCTGCCAAATCAGCCGCTGCATAAGAGCACCAGTTGCATGCAAACACCAGTATTTTCGGGCTAAACTGTTCGGTCCCTCTGTCTACACGTTGTTCCTTTTTTTCCATGTTACGCCATCATCTCGATCATTGATAGCAGCTGGTAATCGGAAAAACCGTGCTGCTGCATTGCTCCGTTCTTACATGCTGAGACACAGCACCCGCACCCCTTGCACTTAACCTGGTTGACTTCAACTACCTTTCTATCTTCCTCAAGGTCTTTATAGTCGACTGCATTATAGGGGCACACCTCGATGCAGCTCCCGCACCCGCTGCAGTTCTTTTCATCACATGATGCCGTAATGGCCTCAAAGAAAACCCGTCCCCTGTGCATGGGGATGGCCGCTTTTGCGGCTGCTGCATACCCCTGCGCAATGCTTTCCCTGATGTCGACAGGCCACCGCGCGGAACCGCAAATATATATTCCATCGGTTGCAAACTCAACCGGCCTCAGCTTCTGGTGTGCTTCCAGAAAAAATCTTTCCTCGCTTATAGGAACCTTGAACAGCTTCGCCATGCTCTCATTTTCTTCCTGGGCAACCAATGGAGTGCTGAGGACGACTAAATCACAGGAAATATCGATATCTTTTCCCGCTGTTTCGTCATAATACCGCACGGTATCCCCACTCCCCTCACCGAGTATTTGAGGGGGGGCTTCTATAGTATATCTCGAGAAACCGATACCCAGTTCCATTGCATACCTATAATATTCCTCAGCGGTTCCATATACCAGTATGTCACGGTGCAGTATATGAACCGCCGCCTGCGGATTAGATTCCTTTACCGAAATAGCATTCTTTATGGCGATCATACAGCAAACCTGTGAGCAGTAGGGCCTCTCGGTAACCCGCGTCCCCACACAGTTTATCATGACGACCTTTTTATATTTCTCCTTCCGCCTTTTCGAAAGGTTATCATATTCCATTTGTGTCATCACATTGGACAATTCGCCGTACCCGTACAATCCGTGAGGCTTTAACACTCCCGCTCCCGTTGCAATCACAATTGTTCCGACAACGACAGTGCGCTCTTTATCTCCATCCTGGATAACAACAGTGAAGGCGCCGAGGTTGCCAGAACAGTCTTTTATTTTGGAGGAAAGATATACCGTGATGTTTTCGTCGCACTCGATACTCCGTACAAGATGTGAGAGTTTCCTGTCTCCCTCCCTGTCTGGAAACCAGGTCTTAAAATCTGATGCCACCCCGCCGAGATGATCGCTTCTTTCCACCAGGTGTACTTCGAATCCCTGCCTGGCAAGATTGAGAGCGGATGTAATACCTGAAACTCCTCCACCTATGATCATCGCGGAAGGCGTAATATCGATCTCGATATCCTCCCGAGGTTTTAATAGAAAGGCCTTCCCCACACCCATACGTACCAAACCGGCCGCTTTTTTTGTCGCTTTAGCTTTCTCATGAGCATGGATCCAGGCACACTGTTCCCTAATATTCACGAATTCAAACAGATATCTATTAAGCCCCGCCTCCTCACAGCATCTTTTGAACAAAGGCTCATGCGTTCTTGGCGTGCACGCCGCAACCACCACTCTGTTCAATCCATGTTCCTTGATTCTCTCCTTCAGGGTGGACAAACTGTCTTCAGAGCAGGCATACATAAACTCTTCCGCAAGTACCACATTGGAGATGCTTCTGACATCCTCCAGGACATTCGGTACATCTATTACGCCTCCGATATTGTTACCGCAGCGACACACGAATACACCGATCCTGGTTTTCATTTAGGTTCCTATCTGACATTTGCGGTGCAGATAAACTCCGCCACTCTCGCTGCAGCACCGGAGGCCTGTACTACCGCGGTGGGTATATCCTGCGGGGCCTGACAGAACCCGCAGGCATAGATTCCATCCCTCGAAGTATCAAAAGGAGAGAATATCCTGTCCGGAATTTTAATAAAACCATATTCGTCGATCTCTATATCAGGGTTATTTTTCATGCTGTGTGCTTCAGACGGGACCAGTGCCGGGCATAGGACTACCATATCAACCTCCGTCTTTTTCAGTTCTCTTGTCGTCGTATCCTCATACACGATTATAGGGTTCCCCGATTCTTCACTTTGTTCTATCCGTCCAGGTCTTCCCCGTAAATATGAAACGCCGTACTCATCTCTCGCTCTGCTGATATACGACTGAAATTTCTTACCACCTGCGCGAAGATCGGTATAAAAGATAGTGGCCGATAGGTTATCGTAATGTTCCCTTGCCAGAATCGCCTCTTTGGTGGCATACATGCAGCAGACGCTCGAACAGTACAGTTTGTGTCTAATATCACGCGATCCCACACACTGAATAAAGGCCAGCCGGTTGGGAATTTCATTATCCGAACGCCGCATCAACTCACCGCCCGTAGGTCCGGAGGCGCTGATCAGTCTTTCATATTCCATTGCGGTGATGACATTATCTATCTCCCCATACCCGTATTCCTTGAGCTTTGATACGTCATACGGTTCGAAACCCGTTGCGAAGACAACGGCCTCCGCATTCAGTTCAACCAGCTTTTCCATCTGTGCGAAATCGATCGCCTTTGCCTGACACACCTTTTCACAGGCCCGGCATCTTCCCTTTGTGAGGAAAAGGCAATGGTCGGAATCAATTACAACTTTTTTTGGAACCGCCTGCGGAAAACGAAGGTATATTGCTTTCCTCGTATCGATGGACATATTAAACTCGTTGGGAACTTTTACCGGACATTTTGAAATACAGTCCCCGCAACCCGTACATTTCAAATGGTCGATATATTTTGGTTTCTGTCTGATTTTGACGGTGAAGTTACCCGGATCGCCCTTAATTTCAACAACTTCGGAGTACACAAGAAGGGTAATATTTTCATGACGCGCGCAATCGATCATCTTCGGCGATAGAATGCACATCGAGCAATCATTCGTGGGAAATGTCTTATCCAACTGCGCCATCCTGCCCCCGATACTGGAGCTTCTTTCAACCAGATATACGTGCAGACCCATATCGGCGAGGTCGAGGGCGGTTTGTATACCTGTTATTCCCCCTCCAATAATAATAATGGGTTTTATTGCGGAATTTATATTGTGTGCGGTATTCTTGTTCGGAAAGTCTATTTTTTTCATAGAATAAGGTACACCTAGCTTTAAAAATAAAGCGAAGATTAATCTAATGATTCATAGCAATAGTCAATCCAAACTTATACTTAGTACAACTCTATACGGACCATATTACAGAGATAAATCCTCTTAATATTTTATTAATGCAAAAATTATACCTTAAATTATATTGAGTGTATTCCACTTCCCTTTTTTCTAATTTTACGAGAATTATAGACGTAAGATTACATGGATGGAGTGAAATTAGATAATGAGAATGGATATGGGTGGACAGACGGATAGAGAAAGTGACTTGAAATAATACAGCCCCTATGTTCGCATTGCGTCTACCCTCTACCGGTCCACACCACTTTATACCGCGATATTGTATTTCTTTATTTTCCTGTAAAGCGTATCGCGGCCGATTCCCAGGGTACGCGCAGATCTCGATATATTACCGTTATTTTCTATGAGCGTCTTTTCGATGATCTTACGTTCATAGTTATGTAGACTCTCTTCCTTCCCTGTATTCTGCTCTGCGTTCGGAATAGTCACCTTATTGGTAATATAAGCGGGTATACTTCCTTCACTGATAGCATTTCCTTCTTCGAATACAAATGCCCTCTCGATACAGCTTTCGAGCTCCCTCACGTTTCCCGGCCAGGAGTACGCTTCGAATATTCTGCACACCTTCGGTTCTAACCCGCGTATGGGTTTGTAACTTCTCGATATCAATCGTTTAAGAAATAAATCAGATAGTAGAGGTATGTCGCTTCTACGCTCATTCAGTGAAGGAAGTTGAATGGTTATCGTATTTACCCGGAAAAAAAGATCATCACGAATAATGCCGTTTTCAATTTCATCTATGAGGTCCGTTTTCGAGGCGGAAACGAGGCGAATATCCACCGGTATCAACCTTTCACTCCCGATCCTGTTCACCATCCCTGTCTGGAGAACCCGCAACAGTTTTGTCTGCATGTTTAGCGGCATGCTGTCAAGTTCATCTAAAAACAGGGTGCCACTGTCGGCCATCTCTATCTTCCCCGGTTTACCTCCTTTTCGGGCCCCGGTAAATGAACCTGCCTCATAACCGAACAGTTCACTCTCGATAAGCTCCGCGGGAATGGCACCACAATTAATCGCAACAAAAGGTCCTGCGTTTCGCGATGAATAATTATGGATAGCCTGGGCGAACATTTCCTTGCCCGTGCCTGTCTTCCCTATTATTAAAATGGGTGAGTTCTCTTTTGCCGCAAGCTTTGCCTCGTCCACCGCATTTTTAAATAGCGCGTTCTCACCTATAATATCGTTGAAGGTGTAAAACGCCTGCTGACCGTGTATCTTCTGTGTGATCTTCTGCATCTTCTCGATATCTTTAAAGAAAATACAATGATAGACGTCCTTTCTATCATCATCGGTGATCGCTCTTATTGTCATATAAAAGGATTTTCTCTTCCTACCCATGACTGTGGAAACTTCCTTATCTACTATTTCATGGTCGAAATTGAAAAGGTCATTTGCCTTCTGTAGAGATTGAAGATTCCTTATAAACCTGTTGCCGATTAACGACGCCAGTATATCAATACCCCGCCTGTTGGAGAGGCACATTTTCCCTTCGTTGTCAAAAATAATAACGCCCTCGTATGCCTCCTGTAATATCGTATTCGATACTTCGCCGCATCGATTAAGTTTTTTAATGGTATTATGATTTACCAACGCCAATTCGATGGCCCGGGCAAGCCCGACAACCATACCGAGGGTATGCTGATGCACCAGCGTATAATGTCCCGAAATATTCAGAACACCGACGATATTATTCTGCTGATCATGAATAGGCGCGGAAGAGCATGTCCACTCATGAAGATGCTGGTTGTAATGCTCAAATGAACTAACCTGGACCGGCCTGTCCTCGACAAGCACAAGAGAAATCCCACAGGTTCCCGCCGCCTGCTCGTTTCTACAGACCCCTATATGCCTGTTTAGCAGCGTTGTTCTTTCAAGTACCGCCTCGTCCCCTTCCGAAATAAGAAAAAACCCTTCGCTGTCCGTCAGATTGATTCTAAATCCCGAGCCCTTCACCATCTGTGCAAGAGCGGTGATTGGTTCACGCGCCGCCTTTACCAGGGCGCTTGATTTTTTCAATCGCTCCGTTATATCGAATAAATCCGATATATCGTACAACTCATTCGATGTCAGATCCGCGGTAGGATCCACACCGTATTCTTTACTGCGAATCCAGGATTCAGCTATTTCGGACCTGACTACCTGGTTGTTGATAATTCCCTTTTTAACAAATGTCTCCCATGCGACTTTCATCCCTTTTTGTATCTCATTATCCTTGTCACTTTTCATAAATGCGGCCCCTTGTTGTGTATTATTTTACTACAAT
>Ga0272442_10007424_pt1 | contig 14169 bp, 4 predicted proteins | sample SSMForm2O_FD_200262 | JGI IMG/M metagenome (GOLD analysis project Ga0272442, IMG submission 200262) | Marine sediment archaeal communities from Little Sippewissett salt marsh, Falmouth, MA, United States - SSM-Form-2O | ecosystem: Environmental > Aquatic > Marine > Wetlands > Sediment ...
GTGGATCGTATACGACGCGTCCACCTCGCCACTCGAAAGTTGTTTCAGTAGGCTCAAAATCATTTACACTCTGTGTCGGACTCGCAGTGAGTTTTGGTGCCAGGGACCGACCAATGTCCATCGCCTGTGTCACAGCACTCGCTCTGGCACCGGCCGATAAAACCGCTCGTTGACGGTCCGTCCCGCCGAAATCGTGTTCAGCGAACTTCAATAATTCTGTAAAGCCGTGCTGCAGGAGCATAAGGTTTTTATTGTCTTTCTGACCGGTCATGGTCTTAAGAGCTTGTGAAGCTTCGGCCAGTCGAAGTAGTCGTTCTGCCTTTCGGAAATCCGCGGTAAGCCCAGCCAGATGTGCAGCCCATTCTTCCCAACAGATACCAAAAGAACCTTCCATGTTCGGAATCTTCAGATTCTTCTCACGGATTTCCCGCTCGGCGGCAACAAAAAAGTCTTCATATCTTGCATCTACGATCCGGATGTTTCCATTAGAGTCTGCATTGAATTTTCGAATAAATTCCGAAAAATCTTTGGTTAGCGTCCAATTGTCCCATCCTGTACCCAACAGCAGAATGCTAGAAATCGGATAATTCTCGTCATAAGCTTGATAACGTTCGATTGTCTGCTGAATAAACAGTTTTCGCTTCCTGAAAACTTCCTTAGTGTTCCGATCACCAATGGACTGCATTTGGAAGGCGTTCCATTTCTCACCCGCCATGGCTGCCAAAGCGTAAGCCTCAGCGTAACCTCCCCAGCTTTTTGTGTCTTGATAGAGATCCCAGCGCACAAGGATGCGTTTTCCGTTTGGTGCCTTCCACCAGAACAGTGGATATGGATTGCGGTTTTGGTGGTAGCTTTCTGCTCGAAGTCGATAGATTCCCCTGCCCAGGAAATCGAAGCCACACTCTGTGAGGATATTTGCTATACCCCAGGTCATTCCGGGATTCTCCATGATTAGTGCTGTCCTCGCCGGCACACCCGTTGCCTTCTCAATCGGTACAGCCCCATAACAGGCACGTATTGCGGTTTCGGTGTCCATGATACCCCACAGAAGCACTGCATAGTTACCAGCGTATCCAATCCGACCTTTGCGAATTACATTATGCAATCGAGCAGTATTGGTTTGGTCACGATGACGCCGGTAAACTTCTTCCCAGAGAGTCCCATCGAGGTTCCAGCAGACCTCATTTCGTTCAGCTACATCGATGTAATAGTCAAGAAGTGCTGCCATCCTCAGTTCGATCTCGGTTGTCGAGCCACACCAGTTATAGTCGAGATGCTTATCCTGGGCTAAATAAACAGTCCAATGACGGCTCGTATCCGACGCATGACAGACAATTGAAAAAACAAGTAGCAGACCTAACCAGCCGGGACAGAGCCATGCTACTGCAGAGCTCTTGAGGGAATTGAATTCATCTATCATTTGATTGTCCTTTGTTTATGTTCGACAATTACTGCGACTAAGTATGTCGCTTGATGGAAAACATGCCGCATTGTATTATATCATTAAATCCATATTCTGGCAATTGCAATGAAGGTGGCCGTTGTTTGCTACCAGCTTTTTGCATGACTGGATATCGTTCATATAGGTTTGCTTTGATTTCTTACCTTATGTCAGAGCACTCTTGGCTGAAAGTATCTTATTAATAATGTTATTGCTTGAAATTTTGAGAGCTTATGTTAATCTCCTGTCATGCAGGATATCTGTCACACAGTAAAACACAAGGATGTCAAGTTTTTGCAATAGAACGGCTTTGTCTGTAATTTTCATCCAAGGAGATAGCATAATGTCACCTATATATGACTATACGCACTTTAGCGATGAGATGCACAATGATAAACACAATGGGAAGTGTATTTTGTTATCTAAGAAATGTTGTTTAGTGATTTTTTCTGCCCTGATCCAGACGCCCATAATATATCTTGTGGTTTCTGCACTTTTAATACAGAGTGATGCATACGCAGTAAACCATGTATATACTGATCCGAATTTCTCTGTAGAGCACAGAGTGCAGGATCTTCTCGGGCGTTTGACTCTGGAGGAAAAGGCCGGATTTATGTCCGGCAAGGATATGTGGTTCATGAAAAACGTCGAAAGACTTGGTATCCCCTCTCTGCAAGTGACGGATTGCGGACACGGTGTCACTGTCATCCTCAATAAGGCCGGACGGTATTCAGGTTGTGCAACATGTTTTCCGTCGGCTGTTGCGCAGGCAGCCTCCTGGGACAGAAAGCTGGTCTTTGAGATTGGCAGTGCGATTGCCAGAGAAACGAGAGATTTAGGTTCCGCAATTATTCTGGCTCCCATGGTTAATATCCACAGGACACCTTTGAACGGCCGTAATTACGAGACGTTTTCTGAAGATCCGTTTTTGGCTGGAACGCTGGCGTCATCCTTTATTAAGGGAGTCCAATCCGAGCATGTCGGAGCTGTCATTAAGGCTATGACGGCAAATAACCAGCAAACTAATCAACAATACCTGAATGTTGAGGTGTCCGAGCGAGCACTACGCGAGATATATCTACCTGCATTTAAAATCCCAGTGTTAGAAGCAGAGCCATGGGGAGTTATGACTGCTTATAATGGTCTTAATGGCCATCCGACGTGCGCTTCTAAACATCTCATCTCCAAGATACTCAAGGGAGAGTGGTGTTATCAAGGATTTGTTGTTTCTGACTGGCGATCAGTTAAGAGCAACGAGAGTATCACTGCCGGGCTGGATATAGAAATGCCTGGTCCGGGTCGATTCATGGCTGCTAAAGACATCCTAGCCGCAATGAATCAGGGTATACTCACAGAAGTTGAGCTGAACGACAGAGTTAGCAGGTATTTGAGAGCGCTGGTGAAATCCAAACTTCTCGACCGTGATCATCCTAAACTCGCGGCGGAGTCGAATACTACAAAGCACCGAGAACTTGCCAGAAGAGCCGCTGAATCTTCTATAGTCTTACTCAAGAACAGTAAGGGTGTCCTTCCGCTGAATCGATCGAAGATAAGTAGACTGGCAGTTATTGGTCCTAATGCAGAGGAAGCAAGGCTTGGCGGAGGAGGCAGTGCTTCAGTGACTGCATGTTCTTCCGTCAGCCCATTGAAAGGATTGAAGAACTACTGCGGGAACGATGTCTCGATCGAATTCATTGAAGGTGCCACGATGAAAGGTAATATGCCGATTATAGGCAACCAATATTTAACCAGCGTAGATCAAGGTAAGACTATAAGTGGATTGAAAGGAGAATACTTCAATAATACAGGACTGATGGGCAAACCATCGCATGTGCGAATTGACGAAAAGGTGGACTTCTCCTGGGGCTGGGCGGCTCCCTGTAAACAAGTTGGCAAGAACAGCTATTCGGTTCGATGGACCGGAAGTATTCGTGCACCTGCCAAAGGAACCTATCGGATCGGTGTGACCTGCCACGAGGGCGGATTCAGGCTATATATCAATGGTAATATGGCTATCGATAAATGGGAAAATTCGTCCAGTGAGGCGTTCGAAGCGGTCTTTTCCAGAAAGAGTGAAAACATTAAAGTTAAGATGGAAGAAGGGACAAATTGCGACATACGTCTTGAATTCCGGAAATGGGGCAACAAAAATGCAATCCGACTGGAATGGGAAGTGCCAGATCTGCAGAATTCAATCGAAAAAGCCATACAGCTTGCCGTGAAGAGCGATGCGGCAATCGTGTTTGCCGGATTGTCCAATCTTTTTGAGGGGGGAATGAACGATAGAGAAGATATTGCTCTTCCAGAGGGACAAAATGAACTTATCAAAGCTGTTGCAAAGGCTAATGTAAATACAATTGTCGTGCTTATTAATGGTACACCTGTAGCGATGCCCTGGCTGGATGACGTATCTGCTGTTTTGGAAGCGTACTACCCGGGCCAGGAAGGTGGAGACGCGATTGCCAGAGTGCTTTTCGGAGATGTTAATCCATCCGGCAAACTACCGGAAACATTTCCAAAGCGTCTGGAAGACAATCCTTCACACGATTTCTTCCCTGGCGAGAAAGAACGCGTGTTATATGGAGAAGGAATCTATGTGGGGTACCGACACTACGACAGACAAAGTATCGAGCCCTTGTTTCCTTTCGGACATGGTTTGTCATATACAGAATTTGAATACAGTAATCTTAAGATAAAAAAGAAAGAAGACGGAAATATCTGTGTTACACTCAATGTGAAAAACACGGGAACATCCGCTGGTTCCGAAGTGGTTCAGCTTTATGTCAGGGATATCGAAGTTTCGGTGGATCGTCCGGACAAAGAACTTAAGGCGTTTATTAAATTAGAATTGCTCCCAGGTCAAATAAAACAGACAGAGCTTTTTCTTAGTAGAGAAACGTTTGAGTTTTTCAACCCTACACATAAAAAGTGGATCGTGGAGCCAGGTGAATTCAAATTGCTCATCGGAAGTTCATCCAGAGATATCCGTTTGAATGAAACAATTACAGTTGAATGAGTCCAAGAGGTTTTCTTTTGGGTCTTTTCTGTCTGAAAGCGGTACTGTTTGTCAAATTATTAATAGCGGTGAGCCAGCTTGATGCTTTAAGGTAGAAAAGTTTCTAATTTCAATTTAGTCATAAAGTGGGCATTTTAACCCAGTGACATTTGTATTACCGAAAGGGTGAAGACGCATGAAATTTTGGTTAATCATTATCTGGAGTGTGGCTGCTTCGACTGCCGCTCAGGAATATTCAACGTGCGCAACATGGGACGGCAAATGTAGATAGTGGATCTCAACCATATTTTAGAAAATCCACTAGTACTATGTCCGTCTAAATGTGCATAGATTTTGGTTTCTTTGCCGATATTGCTAAAAAGAGCTTTTATTTGGCAAAGAGACTACTCTATGAAGCAGTATATTGTAGAATTGACAAGTGAAGAACGTTACCAGTTACAGCAGATCGTTACCAAGGGCAATACGATAGGTTACCGCATTAAATACGCGCATATTTTGCTCAAAGCCGATCAAGGCAAAGACGGTCTTGGCTGGTCTGACCCGAAGATTACCGAGGCGTTTGAGTGCAATGTTTCCACCGTCTATCGGCTTCGTAAACGATTGGTTGAAGATGGTTTCAGCACTCTTTTTTCCTTGCCTGACAACATTCAGGTGTGTATAATCAAAGCTGTTGTGAGAAGTCTCAGAGAGTTGCATAAACAGGAGGTGTCATTACGAAATTGCAAACAATTCTTATATTGTAAATCAGCGTAAAGATGGAAATCAATGATTAGTATACTTCTTTAGCATATAACCACCCTCCTTAAAAGGGCTGGAAGCGTCTTATTATTAGTGCATCCAGTCTTTTTTTATTACTTTCAAAAAGTCACCTATATCTACAGACAAATCTGCTTGTAACCAAAACAGGCAAAGAAGACGGATCATCAAGACAATTCTGGTAAATAAATTAGCTGCCGAATTCTTCAATGATTTCTACAGAATTGATAATCGGAGCCTGCTGCTTTCGGGGGTTTCCGTTTTGTGGTATTAGTTCCAGTTTAAGATCGCCGATCACCCGGATGGCAGACAACTCCTTCACCAGAGCCTTATCAGACTGGCCGGCATCCTGGGTGACATCGAGGTTTTTGAGCACAACCTTATCTTGTAATTTAACATCGAAGATACGCTGGCCTTTTTTATCTCCGGCTGGAGCACGGAATCCCAAGCGAACAGTATATTTTCGTGGTTGCTGCTTAGGCCCGGTCAAAGGAATCGTACAACTCGTCAGGCCCAAGCAGCCTGATGTGAAGAGCCAGGGCTCATTGGTACCTTCAATATTTTTCCCCATGGAATTTGCACGGAAATAACCCATCCCTTCAAGGATTGTTTCCTGAAGATTGAATTTCACCCCGTAATTGCTAAAATGGTTCTTGGTATAAACGGTTCTGGGATTGGGATATCCGAACCATAAGGTTCCGTGATTGTCTTTCTTATCCGCTGGGGCCCCGAAGTTGATGGCCAGATGTCGTACAGGTTTGTCATAGGTGAAGGGTATGACTCTTCCCTTTTCATCTAGTAAGGTCTGATTGACGAAGACACTCCAGGGCTGTTCCTTCTGAGGTTTGCGCACGAGGGCAAATGAACATCGCAACGGATAAGAGCAGGTACAGCCCGAACTCGCCTCCGGCGCCAGCAAAACGCCGCTGGCCGGTATCATGCTAATCCAGCAGCCGGGACGAATGCCGCCGAAAATAACCACTCCCGAATCTCGCTCAACATCATACATTGCCGAGCACGAGGAGCGATAGAATATGGTGTTGGCCGAGGCGCTGGAAATGGCACATGTATGGCCGGGGCGGAGAAACTCCCACGGATTTTCCTTGCCGGTCACCGGATCGGTACGCAGCTTAATTTCACCGGTGTGCAGATCGCATGCCTGTGGTTCCAGAATGATCGTTTTGTTCATGACTATCGGTCGAGTACGATAGTTACACGGCCGGCTCCAGTGCATTTCGCCATCCACCGCTGAGAGAGCAACAATCCGGCGAAAGGTTAATTGATCTTCGCGGAATCGGTAGGCATCATGATTGCCAACGCAGCCAAAGAAAAGTAGTACACCATCCTGAACGGCTGAGCCCATGGCATCACCACAACAGCCGGTGAAATCCACCGGATGTTCCCAAAGTTTCTTTCCCGTTGTCAATTCCAATGCCAGCGCCAAGCGAACATCGACGGGTTCATATTCGTTACCGAGCTTTTTCATCTTCTCAGTTTCAAGATACGTACCTCTTGCGATGAGGTCGATACGCTCTTTGGTAGCGAATTCCCGTTGCGCATCGGTTATTGCGTTTTCGGCAAAGAACACCTTCCCGTCCCCAATTGAGGCGGTAATATTGGAAATGCGCTTGCCGGCATGCTGCCACATGATCTCGCCGGTGTCCGGATCCATTGCGAAAACCATATCACCGACCATCATATTGTCCGTTATTGAACCAATGTCACTATTATAATTCTCCCATTTCGGAAAGTTTGTCATCGGCAACCATTTGGCATTGGATCGTTTGTAGGCCCAACTTATCGCATCGTTCGGCCGGGGGTACCTGGCCCGAAACTCCGCAGCATATCCCTGCTTGAGCGGCAAGGCTCTGATTCCGATCAGCATATTATCTGCAAAGCAAACGTAGCCCCAACGACGCTGGCTGCCGTCTTCGGCTTTTGGAATACTGTACTGGCGTATGATTTCACCGTTTGCAGGGTCGAGCCGATAGCAAACATCATTCGCCGCCACATATAGCGAATCTTTCGTAAGGGCCAGATTTCCCCCGTCTATATCCACGCGGGCCCGCACGGCCCCGGGAATCTCTCGCTGCCACAGGGCAGTACCATTAAAGGCATCGTATGCCATGATGACTTCTTCGCCCTGCACGAAAAGTCGTCCGTCCAGGGCCAGGGGACTTTGAGCCTTGGCATGACGTTCAACCATTCCCTGTGAGCCCGGTTCACCATACCAGAGTAATCCCAGCGGCCCTTCAACCACTTCATCCCTGGAACAGGCTGTGTTTTGGGGATTGCCGTATTGCTGTGTCCATCCCGCTGCGCCCTCCAAGCCGGGCCGTTCGAATCTAAACCATTTCTGCTTCCCTGTTTCACCATCGGGAAAACCCGCGACAATCATACCTCCGTAGGGTCTGAGAACGTGCCCGAGTTGTTCGCGAGATACACTGACTTGGCCGTCGGCCAATAATCCTTCGGAGGTGATCAGGTTAGCGAAATAGGGTGGCAGATCTTCAATATTCCAAGGCTCAATGACTACGCGCGTACCCCAAAGCCCTGCCTGTTCCAGTTTCTGCCGTGCCTCTTCACGTTCACGCGGATCCTTTTCCAAGCCGACGATCTTCAATTCGGTTCGTTGGGCCAGCTCGTATGCAAGTCGGCCGGTATTGCATTCGAGTATGAGCGCGTAGCCCTTGGTAATGCCGCTGTCGGCGATAATTCTTTCCGCTGCCTTACGGTAGAAATCGGTTCTATCGTCGTCCGGATAAGGATGGCGATTCACCTTGGGTTCTATGACTTTTGCTTTCTTCCTTTTACGCGAGGCAAAGCAATAAATCGGCCCTTTGTTGGAATTTACAATAAGATTGCCCGGTGCTGCCGCCATGCTCACGGCCGTGCCGTCGATACTTCCCTGCCACACTTTTTTGCCGGTTTTGGCTTCAATTCCTATGACCTGTCCGATAGCTCCAATATACAGAATATCTCCGGTCAATATCACTGATCGTAAACCACGGCCGGCATAAAACCATTCAAAGCTCGATTTCTTTTCTTTTCTTTCGGACAAGGCTAACTCACTGATCATGCTGGAAGTCGTTTTGATTTGTTCTTCGATTTTGGCTCTGTCTGCGGCTTGTGCGGTTTTGAGTTTGCCTTTTAGGCTATCGAGTTCCTTTCCCAGGGCGTTTCGCCGATTCGACAGAGTCTTGACTTTTCTTTCTGCTTCGGAGAAGACGGCTCGATTGATTGCGTAAACTCCCTGCTCGCTTACAAGATATGAGTGATGTTTATTCATGACCATATCGATACCCGGAAACCAGGCGAAGGCGTCTTTCTGGCGACGACCGGTTTGAGGATCGTAGGCGACCTTGTGAGGAGTACCAGAGTAGTCCACGCCAGCGATGAGGTGATTCTGGTCGAGCAGAGCCCAGGTGCCGCCCCGCTTACCGCTGGTCGCAGCATAGAACAAGAATTTTCCCGTGCGGCGATCGAATCCGGCGGGCATAGCTCTGCCCGATGGGAAGTACAACACATCTCTTGAGGCTACCAGATACCCTTGTGGTGAAATGCCGCCGTAATCGAGTTCATGGGCCTGATCACCGATGGTGTCGTTCTTCCATATCACGCTGCCGTCCGTGGCATCAAGAGCGCACAAATAGATCCCCTCGTAGGGAAATACGCCAGCTCCGCAGTAAGCTACGTTGCCATCCACCAATACGCCAGTCCTTACAGGCCACAGGGAAATCAGCCGCCCGTTTCCAATCACTTTTTCATCACTCGGTCCCGGTCGGAACTTCCATTTAAGAACTCCGGTGCGGGTATCGAGACAATAGACATGTCCGTCATCGGAACCTACATATAACCGCCTATTGCTGACGGTCGGAGCGAAACGAATCGGTCCTTCGGTTGCGAACGACCACAGTATTTTTCCTCTTGCTATGTCCACTGCATAAACCTTGTTGGTCACCGATGATCCCCAATAGACCACCCCGTCGGCCACTACTGTGTGATAGGCGTTGTCACTATGCATTCGCGGCATTTCTTCGGAGGGCAGTGGCCAGGCTGGCTTCGGCGGGTGAATGGGCAGGTATTTCCAGCGCAAAGACAACGCCGGTCCAACGGTTTCCCCAATCTCGCCACTGCGCATTGGATTCGCTCGATAAGTCGACCATTGACCGGCTTGTGCGCTTGCCCAAAGCACAGAGGATAGTAAGAGTGCCACTAAAACCATAACCGGACGATCACATTGTGAGGTTTTTACCGACTCATCATACTTGCTGCTTCGCATCATGATAAAATACTCCTGTTGAAATGCTTATCATCAATATTGTCTATGTCAATAACTTGGTCACGCAACCAAGCGTTCCAATTCGAGCATTATAACATAATCTTCTCCATGTTGCAAAAGTCGTGAGAAGTTTTCGGTATTTTCCTTAGTTTTAGCCAGTTGCTGTAAAAGTTCATCGATACTAATTTTATGTTGTTTTCAGAAGCAGATATTTACTTATCAGAAAACTGTAAATTGAGATAAAATGTCAATTGAAGGTTTTGGTGTAAGTGTTTGTAAAAAAAGGATGGAATTTTCGGTAGGGACAGGTAGCCACGTTAGCAAATAATAGACGCCTTCTGAATTGTTTGAGAATATAAGTAAAATAGTTTAAACATTGTAGTCTTTGTGTATAATTATCTATGCTATCTTTTATAATACAGATCAACTTTTTTGGGTACGGAACATGCTCAAGAATTATCCGATTAAAATGGAGGGCTATAGCAGATGAAACTGGTAAAAGCAAGATTCTTAGTTCTCGCAGCTTATCTACTCACAGGAACCATCGGTGCTTATTCAGATGAGAACTGGGTACAGTTCAAATACGATTGCCGAAATTCGGGGAATATGTCTGGAAGGAATTTGAACACGCCCCTGGGTTTGGTTGGAGCGGTCCCATTAACCGATGCTGTCTTCACGGCACCGGTAGTAGCCGGCGGACATATATATGTAATCGATGGATCGGGAGTTGCCTTTTGTCTTGATGCTGAAACATTGCGAGTTGATTGGAAATTTCCGAGCGCAGGCGGCAAAGCAAACTGCAACAACGTATCATCGCCGGCCATTGCAGAAGGTTATCTTCACTTCGGCACAATGGCCGGATCCTATTACGTTCTGGATACAGTAAATGGAAAAGTTGTGAAAGAAATCTCATGTGGTGAGCCAATTTTTAGTTCTCCTGTCGTAGCTAACGACAGGATTTATTTTGCCACCCTTGGCTCACGAATCTACTCTCTTGAACCTGACGGTACTATTTGCTGGACCTGGGATTTCGTCAAGGAGCGGTTAGGCTTTACTGCAGATCGTTGGAGCGGCCATGATTGGCTGAAGCACAAGAGAACGCGAGTGACACGGAATGAACAGTTTTGCTGTGCGAAAAACCTGGCGGCATACGACAAGACGTTAATCATCCCAGCCGGCGGCTCGGTTGTATGGCTCAAAGACGCTGGAGACAGCGCTAAGGTTCAGACAGTTCACGAGGCCCGTAATACCACGCTCGGATTGAGTATCGGCGAAGACAGGACGGTCTATAGGCAATGGACCCTCCTGGACAATGGTGGTCGAGTGGATACCCTGCGGCTCGATGGCGAGGAGGTACAAAGCGGCTATGTTCGTGGAACTGAGACGAGTACCCGGGGTGGACTAATAAGTTTCTGTTCTGTCAGTTTGAGAGGTCGGGATGTTTACAGATGCAGGCCGGAAGAAGGTTTTGGTTTTTGTAAACATTCTCCTGGTCAGGAGCAGGCTCAGACTCTGGGAGGATATCCGTCTATTGCTTCGCCAATTATTCTTCGAGATACGGCAGTGTATGGTGGTCTGGATGGGAATCTTTACGTTGTCCCGCTGTCCAGAAACGCTAAAGTGTGGTCATTCAAGACTGCTTTTGGTAAAGCTATTTCTGCCCCGGTAGCAGTTTGTGATGGTAAAGTTTACTTTGGGTGTGAAGATGGTTACCTGTATGTCCTTGGCCCTGTAGGTAAGGCCCCATTACCATCAAAAAACCTTCAGATCTGGAAGGTCCGGAGTCGGTTAACAAGCAAACTCAGTAACGAGAAATATGACAGATTTACCAGCTTTGGTAACTGGTCAAACACGAATCTGGACACTCAAGGCATAGCACCGCCGTTTAAGATAAGCTGGATTCGCCGGTATGAAGGTACGGGGAAACATTTTTCTACTTTTGGCGGCGGTAGAATGTACACTCACACAGCCGAGGGACAAATCTTCGCCGTCGAGCAGGAAACGGGACGCTTGTTATGGCGACGGTATTTTCCCGGAGTGCATATCAGTTATACTTCACCTCTTTATTACAAGGGTTGCCTCTTAGTTCCTCAGGCCGGACTCGGTCAATGCCGTTTACGCTGTCTGGATGCGGCGAATGGAAAGCTTCTTTGGGAAGCACCTTTTGCCGGATCGCCGAGCTGGAACAGACAATTACCTCCTGTGGTGTATAAGAACCTTGCCATTTATATGTTTAGCACGGGCAGGTATGGCGAGTACGCACCGAAGGAAGCCGGGGAGAAAATTAACTGGCTGTTCGGACACCAGGATAATCGAGTTTTTCCGAGACACCACAAACCTTTATTGAGGGCATACGATATAGAGACCGGCAAAGAGGTTTGGACAAATGATTTCTCCGAGTTTGGTTCCGGTGGTGACGATGCGGGGGTATGCCTTATGGATGGGACGCTTTACTACTCATGTTATTTCGGTCATTCAGCAAAAAGTAGAAGAGGTCTTCCCAGCGCCAAAGGTCTTACTGTTGCTATTGAACCACAGACAGGACAGGTTGTTTGGTTGACCACAAAGTACTTTATTCATGGCGGCTGCACTATTAGCGGGGAGAATGGGCGACTTTATTTGGGCGGGTACAATAAGCTTGAAGATGGCAACAGTTTCGTATGGTGCATAGATGCAAGGGACGGATCAATGATCTGGAAGTCTGAGCCGGTTCGAGAAGCTATCCAGGTAGTAACGATTGGTCCAAGATTTCTGTTTGTTCATGCTCAATACAGGAACGGCTATCTGTTGGACAAAGACACCGGCAAAATCCTGACTACCCTTACCCAGGGCTATAAGTGTACACGGTTTACTCTATCGGAGCCATATCTGCTCGGTTCTAATATGGACGTATATGATTTATCAAATGTGAATGATATCAAGTTAATATCTACAGGACCTCGTATAGACCCAAGCGAATGCATCGGTACGACTGTATCAAACGGAAGAATTTTTTACACATGTCATGGTGGCGGGCTGCAGGTAGGTCTGGTATGTGGACAGGTAGAATAACAATATGCAAAACAAAAATATCAAGCGGAAGCTGGTGATCATAAATTTTCTGGTGGTAGTACTGGCGGGTCAGCCTGTTGCTTTGGGAGCTGATATCGGTACACTCTCGGTAAGTGTACACGAACCCGATGTTCAGATTCCACTCCCATGTCGAGCTTGGGTAAGTGCAGGTGAGAAACGTTTTTTCAACCCGGCTACTAAGTCATGTACACCATACGCAAGAGACCGTAGTTTCTCATGTGACGGCCATTTTATCATTAGAGTTCCACCCGGCAAAGCTGTAGTCCATATTGAGCGAGGCAAAGAATATCTTCCTGTTGATAAAGAAATCATCATTGTACAAAACCAGACCACTAAAGTTGACATTATCCTGAAACGATGGATTAGCATGTATAAGGAGGGCTGGTACTCCTCGGATATGCACTGCCATTTCGGTCTCGATAATCTTGAAATCCTAAAACAACTGGCATTAGCCGACGATATTAATTTAGAACCCATTCTAACTTTTTGGAATCATCAGCGAAGCAACACCTCACATGAGAACTGGCCTGATTGGCAAAACGGGTCCAGTGTTTATGCTGATGAGACGCATATGATTACATTAAGGAATCAGGAAATCGAACGCATCGGTGGTGATGCCTTTGAGTCTGTAGGGGCTCTGCTGATGTTCGGATTGACCGAACCTGTCAATATGCCGATGCGGAACAGTAAATATCCTTGTGATGCTGTCTTAGGTCGAGCAGCTAAGCGAATCTCGCCGCAATGTGTTATCGATACTGATAAACCAATCTGGGGTGAAAATGTAATCGGAGTGGCTCTGGGATTGTTCGATTCAGTCCAGATATGTCACAACCATTACCATAGAGATTCTACTTTACGTCTCGGATGGGGAATGGCTGTTAATGATACAGATAGACGGGACCACTGGGGCGAAGACGAGCTGTTTTATCGCACAAATTTGACCTATTATCGTTTTCTCAATTGTGGATTCAGATTGGCCGTCACCGGTGGTTCTGCTATGGGTGTGATGTCAGTACCCCTGGGCTACAACAGGACATATGCCAAATTGGATGGTCCTCTTACTGAAGCCAATTATCTCAAAGCAATCCGTTCTGGCCGTACGTTTGCAACAAGTGGTCCTATGCTTATTCTAACTGCGAATGGATTAGGTTGTGGATCAGATATTCAATATTCGACACGCAGCAATGAACCGATTCAGGTCAAAGCAGAAGTGCGAAGTGTCCAGCCACTTAACTCACTTGAACTCCTCTATAATGGAAAGGTGATAAACAAAATTAATTTGAAGAAATTATCACCTTCACCAACGTTTAAGGAAACACTCATAGCTAAGTTAAAACCTCAGAGGAGCGGCTGGTTCGCTGCTCGGGCTACTTTTGTCGGCCCTGATGATCATATGCGCCAAGCACATACCAGTCCGGTGTATATTGCGGTGGACGGAAAACCTACTGCATCAAAGGTCGATGCAGAGTACATGATAAGATGGATAGACCGCCTGCTTCAAGTGGCAAACAAACCCGGCCGTTACTCATCCGATGCCGAACGGGCAGAGGTCAAGGCTTTCTTCCAAGAAGCACGACAAGAATATGATAGCATAGCTCGGAA
>Ga0272442_10007425_pt1 | contig 14167 bp, 8 predicted proteins | sample SSMForm2O_FD_200262 | JGI IMG/M metagenome (GOLD analysis project Ga0272442, IMG submission 200262) | Marine sediment archaeal communities from Little Sippewissett salt marsh, Falmouth, MA, United States - SSM-Form-2O | ecosystem: Environmental > Aquatic > Marine > Wetlands > Sediment ...
TTTTTTTAATCTTCAATAATTTCTTCTTTCTCTATATAGATATAACCTGCTTTGAATAATACTATGATTAATGAGATTATTGCGATAATAATAAAACCAATTATGATCACCCATGGTATTTCTGGGTCCTCTGTGCCTAATGTTTCTCCTTTTTCAATTACTTTACTTCCAACAACTGCAAAAGTAGAAAAACCTGTTAGTTGGGCATTGTAATAAACATAATCAATGTTGTCACTCTCATTAGATGTTATATTGGTTGAAATCAGTGACTCCCATTCATTATCATGATATCTAAATAATTTAATTGTTGTATCATTTATTTTATTAGTGTTTATCCATTGGATACTTACTTTAAATTCAATAGCCCCATCAATATCTTCGTCTTCAATATAGGTATCATTTGTTTTTAGGTCGACGTTAATATATTTATAGACAGAATAATTCTTATCCAAATTAGTAATATTTTTTTCCTCAGGTATGTCCTCTGGTTTTTTATCACCTATGTCGATTATTGTAATATTTATATTACTAAGGTTTCTGTTGGGTGTTATATTTATTTTTTTAATTATCGTTGATGGTTTTGAAGGTGTGATGTTTATCTGTGTGTTGTTGGTGATGTTGCCTATTTCTTGTTCTTCATAGTTTTGACTTGTTGATATAGTGAATGACCATGTTTTTGTTGCAGTGTTACCTGTTGAGTCTGATACTGAGAGTTTTACTGTGTGAATTCCGATTGTTAATTCTGGTAGATATTTTATAAATGTCGAAGTTATGGTTGCACCGGATGTAACATCGTTATTGTCAACTTTTAAGTTTATACTGTCTGTGTTTATTGATCCATTTCTTGCCTGATATGTTGCTTCAATAGTTGGTGTTGTATCATATATTACTGCTCCATTTGATGGCTGGATAATGTTGATGATTGTGCTGAGGTTTTCATCGATGTCATCTGTTGTATCGTTTTGATCATCGGTTTGGTTAGTATCTGTGTTGTTTTGATCTGGTACATCTGGTATATATGGCGTAGTTCCTCCACTAGGGCTTCCTCCGCCACCGCTTGTTTCTGTTGTAAACTGCCAGGAGTAATTATAGAGTGATACATTATTGTTTGAATCTTTAGCATTCCATCCAACTGTAACATTGTAAGGATGGTTGTATGCTAGGTCTGAATTTGGATTTATAGTTAATGTTTTATTGGAGTTAGTCCAGGTTTTTGTGTAGCTAAAATCTGCAGGAACGAATGTAATGTTATCTTCAACGGTTGTCTGATTCATTGATTTATTGAAATTAATTTCAATGTTTGTTGACCTGGATACACTTGATCCGGTTGGAGAATAAGAGATTACAGCGGGGGATATTACTAGAGGAAATGTATCATTTACTCCATCGTAGTCTGTGTCTCCGATTCCGTCATGGTCTGTGTCGTAGCCTGTGTAGTTGCTCCAGTAGTTACCACCACGATATGGTCCACCTACTATGTTTACAGCGAGGATTTTTGATGAAATATTCCAACTGTTTGATCTGTCATCACAAGCGTTATTTGTATTATTGAAATAGTTATTCCAAATAATGTTATTTATTGACTGTGAAATTCCAACTCCATAACTATTGCTGTAAAGGGTATTAGAGTAAACAGTAGTGTTGTTACAGCCGTAATATATTCTTATACCTATACTTTCTGGTTTGTTAACATGATCATAAATGGTGTTGTTATCTATGGTATTGTTTTCTGAATTAGTGGTAAGGTCTATGCCATCATCGCAATTAGTATATATCTTATTTCGACTGATATTGTTATAACTACAGTTTCCATAGAGATTTAAACCATCGTCTCCGATATTGTTACAAATGGTATTGTTATAAATGGTGCAGTTATTTGAGTCGTTTAGGCGTATACCATCATAATCAATAGTATTCTCAACTATACAGTTGCTAATATTAACATTGTTGCATGTATCAATTAAAATCCCATAATGTTGAGAATGTGATATATTTAGGTTTTCAATTTTTACTGAGTTATTTATGATGTATAATCCATACGTCTCGGTAGGGCTTCCATAAATAAGTGATTCCTCTGTTGAATTACCAATTAAATTAATTGACTTATTAACAGTAATATGCCCGCTATAGGTACCCTCCCAGACATAAACAGTATTGTCCTCGGAGGCATTGTTTATACCCTCCTGAATGGTATGAACATGAACAGCATCATACCAGCTAGCAGGGGCATCGTCATCAACATAAATGTTATAGGCAAAAATCACAGTTTGATTACTATTCTGGTTTTCTCCACCGCTTGTGTTTATACCAAAAACATTATAACTATAAGAACCTGGTGTTAAACCAGTGAAATTACGATAATAAGATGCTGATGATATATTAAATGATGCATTTATCTCCTCATGAGATAAAGCACGATTCCAAACACGAACCTCATCAATGATACCACTGAAATTATTACCAAATGTAAGATTTTTTGAATTAATAGCAATATCCTCAGTGTAACTAATGGAGTCTACCAGTGTTTTGTTAAAATAAAGTTTCACTTGTGATTTATTGTATGTTAAGACAACATGATTCCAATGCTGTGATAAGTTATATAAAGTATCATTATGCCAAACCCTAGCCTCGTCATTGATGTAACCAGATATTGTTCCATTACAAAGTTCAAGCTGATAACTATTTCTTCCTTTTCCAATAAGTGTTTTATTAAGACTTTGATTATTATTACTTTCTGTTATATTCCCAAAGGAATTAGTTTTAAAAAGCCAGAGGTCTTGTCCGTTACCATCATTCCGATCTGTATTACCAGCTACGATAAATCCTCCATCAGTTGTCTCATGTATGCACCATCCACAGTCATAAACATCGGTATAGTTGTAGGATCTATTCCATAAGTGGTTACCATTTGAGTCGATTTTTATCATTATTAAACCTTTCTTATTAAGTGTCGCTCCTCCTGACTCACCTACAATCACATATCCGCCGTCTCTGGTTTGGTTAATATATAACCCATTATTTTTAGGGGCTCCAGTTTGAGTTTTATTAAATGATTGGTTCCATTGGGGATTTAAATTTGCGTCAGTTTTATTTATAAAAATATCCATATTAGAGTCAGTAATATAATTATAATATCCTACTGCAATGAATCCTTTATCATTTGTTTCTTGAACAGACCACCCCTCTTCGTGTTTACCTAGACCCGAAGTCCAATTAAACTTCTGCTCTTCAGTCCCATCTTTATCAACTTTTAAAAGTATAAAATCCCAATCAGCTATGGATCCATTTTTCCCTGTGATTATATATCCGCCATCATGTGTTTCATAAATATAGTTACCTTCATCGAGGTCATCAGAATTTCCCCACGTTCTACTAGTATTTTCTCCAGTTGTATTGCTCGCGTGAATTATTTTATAAATCCATATATCTTTATTGCCATAATTGCCAAAACCTTGTGTTTGTCCAGTTATTATATAATCCCCTGTAGTATTATTCTGAACGATGGAATAACCCATATCATAAGTGCTGGTTCCGTTTCCTACAATCCATGATCGGTTTACCGTACCATTTGAGTCAAACTCTATAACACGGAGATCATAGTTGCCAGCGTCTACTTGTGTATATCCTGCGATGACATAACCGCCGTCTCTGGTTTGTTTAACTTCTACTGCCTCATCGTATCCTGTATCTGACCCTGTACCATTTGACCATTCAAGGTTGCCTTTATCATCGGTTTTAACAATAAAAACATCCCCTGTATCTGCACCATCAGGATCACAAACCCCTGCTGCGATATATCCACCATCACTTGTTTGTTGCACAGAAAAACCATAATCATCATAACCTCCAGTTGTGTTTCTAAAAGTTTTATTAAAACTTGTTTCAAATTCTTTAAACCATAGTTCCAACGTGATCTCATCGGTAATGTTTAGACTCTCATTCTTCCAACAGTTAATAAATCCAGTGGATGTACCATTGAAATAAAACGCATTCCCATATTTCCCCAGGGTTACATTGTCCTGCCCGCGGTCACCAGCATAAGTTGCATCATTATCATAAGAAGAATTATCCTTAATATCTGTTGATCCAACATGTTCAAAATTCCAATAACCAACCAAGCTGTTATTCCAGTTTATAAAACTGGAGACATTAAGATCATCGACAACACTAACAGTTATGTTCACATAAGAGTTATTAGTCCGATAAGGACTAGTAGATGGACTTGAGACACTAACCTGTGGGTCTTCGTTGGACAGGCAGATCTGAGGGCAACTAGCAATTAAAAACAGAAACACAATGTAGACACATATTATTTTTTTAGAGTAACTAATACTGTTAACTAGTCCCATCCTTCTAGTACTCATTCTGCATCTCATCCAAACTAAAGACAGAATTCTAGTATTACTTTTTATGTTTTAAAGGTTTCTTTAAAAATGTTATATTATAACTATTAGCACAAAAACAAGAAAGAAATAAAAATTGTATTTATTTCTGTAGGATTTTATCTATTCTTTCCTTAAGCTCAGGGATTTTAAATGGTTTCTCAATGTAGTCCTCACCGAGGAAACTCCCTGCTTCTCGCGCTATCTGATCAGTACGAGCTGTGAGAAAAACCACAGGTAGCTTCTCATCTTTATAGGTCTCTCTGATCTTCTGATAGGTCTCCCATCCGCTCATCTCAGGCATCATAATGTCTAGGAGTATCAGATCAGGTATCTCTTTCTTTAAGAATTCCAGGCATTTCTCTCCACTATTCACGGGTGTTATTTCATAGTCTTTATCTAGTTGTTCAATTCCACGTTTAACAGTGAAAATAACACCGGGGTCATCATCCACTACCAATATTTTTTTTACCATCCCAATTCATTCCTCAAATAAGGGTATATATTATATTTTCTTATTTATTTTTCGTTTCCTTTTTTTAATGTGAAATAAAACGTGGATCCTTTTCCTTTTCCAAGGCTGTCAACCCAGATTTTCCCACCGTGCTTCTCAACAATACGTTTACAAATCGCAAGTCCTAGACCTGTTGAATGATATTCGCTTGTAGCTCTGTCTGCTTTGTAGAACTCATCAAAAACCCTTCTAACCAGATCCTTGGTCATACCAACACCGTTATCCTGGACTGATACGGTTATCATGTTGTCCTCCTCCCAGGCATCTAATATGATTTTACCATCTTTTCTAGATATATATTTCACAGAGTTACCAATAAGGTTTTTAAATACTTCTGAAAGACGTAGTTTATCTGCATTTACGGTTATGTTTTTATTGATCTTATTTTCAGCAGTTATATTATTTTCTTTTAGATGGATCGCCTGAGAAGCGATAGCATTCTGAGCCTCTTCAGCTAGATTCACATTTTCAAAATCAAACTTGATATTAGAAGACCTGAGTTTCGCAAGTTTAAGTGTTTTCATGATCAGATTCTGCATGTATTCAACATTATGGTTCATAACCTCAAGAGCTTCTTTGATACTAGGGTCTTTCTCCTGCTCTAAAAGCATAGGTAGCAGTCCAACAAGAGGCTGCAGAGGATTTTTCAGATCATGACCCAATTGACCTATGAACTCATCTTTTTGATCAAGTAGCCTCTCAAGAATACGGTTATATTCCTCTATTTTATCACGTGATTCTTTAAGATCCTTCGCCATTTTGTTAAAAGCCTCAGCGAGATCACCAAGTTCATCTTTAGAATCAATTTGTACACGTGTATCAAGATCTCCTTTTCCAATAATGCCTGCTGTATTTCTAAAAGTAATAATCGGTTTCACAATAACCCTTCTTAACAAGAATAGGAAGAAAGTAATCATTATTACCAATATAACTGCAGAGGCTAGTATTATCTTCTGGGTTCTCTCCTCAATTACCCCGTTAAGATAATCATGTAAAGCACTCATTGACTCGATGATTTCAAATGTGCCAGTTATATTCCCAGTTCTATTAATGGGGGAGAGAATTATCAGAGTCGGCGGGTTTCCTTCAGATTGTGGTATATAATATGTGTGATCCTTAGTATGACAAAGAAGAGTATAATCTTCATCGTTTACTATGTATGAAACAGCTGGCTTGCCCATTGAGTCAGTATCACTGGAGGCAAAAACTACCAACTCATCTTGCTCATTTAAATGATTGATACTAACTTTTAGTATTATGCTTTCATTCTTTTTGATATACCAATCACGGAATTCTTTGATGTTTCTGATTTGAAAGGTTAGGTTTTCTATATCTTCCTGTGTTCCAGAGCTTATATTTAAAGCCTGTATTAATGCTGCTGCTTTATCATATTGTGATTCATAGAAATGTTGTTTTTCTTGCTCCGTATCTATGTTAAAAATAGTTATCGTTGAAATAGCTATAATTGCTACTAGCATCACAATTAATGTTAACTTAAGAGAAAGACTTATATGTACTTTTTTTTTCGTTTTAATTGTTTTTTTCATCTATCTTTTCGCCTTTTTAAAATTAACAATGTTATTGTTTCTGTGATGTGTCCCATCCAATATTTGAAATATTTTTTTAATATAAAACTCTAATGTTTATTTATATGCTCTATTTCCGTTTTTATCAATGTAAAGCTCATTGGATTGTAAAACCTGGTAATTTGTTACCTTTGCAATTGATTCAGGTGATTGCAATTGTACAGTGTCATCATATGTATATGATATCCCTGACATTGATGCTATCAAGGATTGATCGCTTCCGTCATCTGTGAATAATCGCAGGTGATCTGCTGTTTCTATGGCAAAGTTTTGATGTATTTCGACATTTATGTTACTGGAGGTCCCCGCGCATTCTACTGGTATCCATCCATTGTTTCCAAGGCTTTCTCCGACATATATTTCTGCCCATGCATGAGCAATAGCATTTGTTTCCTCTATTAGGTATCCTCTGATGAACCGTGCGGGTATGTTTACTGCTCGACATAGTGATATATACAAGTATGTGAGATCATCGCAGTCACCCGTCTCCTCACTATATGTTTGAGGTGCTGTTTGTATGATATTATCATTATGAGTCTGATAGGTAGTGTTTTGTTTTAACCATATGAAAATGTTTTTAGCAACAATAAACGCGTTATCTGTCCCGCCATTATTGTAAATCTCCAAAGCTTCAGTCCTTATATTTGATTCATCTGGGTTTATGAATGTTGTTGTCTCATTGGATTGTATATGGCAATATTGATCTACAATCTCAGGGTGTTGCTGTTGTATTTGTTGTATCGTTAGAGCATTTGCACCATTCAGGTCACCAACTATGAAGCTTTCAGCTTCTACATTTGCTGTTAGCCCTAATAACAGATCAGCACAGTACTCCTTGGTAATATCCCAGCTTTTAACAGTGTTATAAGTTGCAACTGTTTTATCCTCATATTCATCATTTAAAATACTAATAAGAACTGATCCAGTTCCAATTATATCTGGTGTATCACAATCATAATTAACAGTGAATCCGCCTGTACCAGTACACGTGATATTGTAACCATATGTTATTGTGTAACTGATTTTTGTAGGATGTGGCTCATAAGTAGTACTACCATCATCAACAGTGAAAAATTCCATGCAACCTGATATCATCAAGATTAGGATTATCGGAATAAAAACTAACGACAGGTTTCTTTTTTTCATTTCCTCAAATAATACATTTTTTTTATCTTCCAAATAGCCCTTTTTTCTTGGGGCTATTTGTCGCCCGATATTTGCATCCCTGGTTCATTGGGCATTTTATACATGCTGGGTTTTCGATATGGCAATAATTTTTACCAAGTTTTGCTAGTGATTCAAGGTATTTGTAAACATTTTCCTTCATTTTATCTGCTTCTTTGGTGAGGAGCTGTATTGCCTCATCGGTATCAGTTGTGTTCACCCATCCAAGACGATAGGCTACACGTGTCACATTTTTTGCTTTATCTGTAACAGTTTCACTTGGTGCTGGAGCTGGTTTAGGTCTCGGTGGTCCGAGCGTTGGCTCAGGAGGTTTTGGTGCTTGTGGGACGCTTGGTGGAGGACGTGGTATACCATCTCCTCCTTTATGAGAGATATCCACAGATTTACCACCATGACTGGTTTCACGTGTACGTATTTCTGTCATAACAGGCAATTGTAATCCTGCTCCAGAGATCAACGCTACACCAATCGGAAGACGTTGTATCTCTCTGTAAGTTTGACTTGTGAGTCCTTCAACTGATTGAATAATAGCTTTAAGATCATTAGGATTCGTAACCTTAAGGATAAAATTTGTGTTACACTGACTAATTATGTTTTTATCAACCTTAGCAGGACGCTGACTTACAATACATAGTCCCATACCAAACTTACGTCCCTCTGAGGCAATAGTGCGAAGAATATTCGAGGATACAGACTGACCAAAACCACGCTCAGGGCAGTAGTTATGAGCCTCCTCAACGACCAAAAGAAACGGCGGTACCTTACCAGATTTACGATCATCAAACAATTCTTTAGCCAAACGTGCCACGACTACATCTTGAATATCAGGGGGCACACCCTTCATGTTAATCGTTGTACACTTCCCTTTCTTGACGAGTTCGCTAGTAGGCGTCCCATTTTCTGAGAAAACACCAATGCTATCCAAAGACTCCAGAGAAGCAATCACATTCCAACGTGCGTTACTTTTACTCCGGTTAACAGAGTCAATGATGTCTCTAAGATTATATAATTTTTTATACTCCTTGACCTCTTTAATAGCCTGATACAATACTCCAACCTGAGGGCCAGAAAGCTTAGCGCTAAGAAGATCAATAATTTCACGGGCCTCCAAATTAACCCCGTTAAGGGTTATATGTTTAATGTCACCCTTTGAACTGATAGGTGAATACTCATTCATCTGACCAGCATAGCTTTGTTGTTTAACACCAAAACGCTTCATGTTATGCTGATCCTTCTTGTTTTTATTTGGTTTAGCAAGGCTATGATATTCACCATGGGTATCAATAATAACCATAGGGATTTTATGTTTCAAGAACTCTTCAATCAAGACTCCACAAGCGTAGCTTTTTCCACCGCCCGTCTTTGCAAGTATACAGATATGTTTCTGAACAAGAGCATCAATATTCAAAAACACCTGGAGATTATGCCCCTTAAGAAGACCAACATATGCACCATTCTCCTTAGAAGCGCTAAGGCCAAGTACATGACGAATAAGATCTTCATTAGCCTTCATAATAGCAGTACCCGCTGTGAAAGGACTACGAGGGTTCTGCAGGAGTCCTTGTTTATCACGATAACCAATTACATCAGCAAAAGCAGAAAGACTAGCAGTAATATTAGGGATCTCCTGACCTGTCATCATCAATGTGGCATCCTGAAAACGAAGATCAGATAATTGTCTGATGTCCATAATCTGAGCAAGAATGTTACCCTCTTTGTGAGGGGCAAAAATATAATCAAACTTACGAACTGTATGACCATCTACTGCGAAATTAAAATCAGTAGATCCTACGTCTCCGTATATAAATCCGACAACTCCTTCTTTCCGCTGCATCACATAAACCCCTAATATTTTCGGCATATACTTCCCGGGTTTATTATACTTTTTGTAATTTTCCTCCGAGATATGCAGGTAAATGTGCAAGTACCATTAGGGCTTCTATTTCCATGAAATGAAGACGACCAGGGACGACTAAGGTGTGCAATGGATGACCAAAATCCATGTTAATTAAATCCTTGATTGTACCTGCAGCAACAACTGGGTTATCTGAACCTGCACGAGCGACAACACAAACAACACTATCTTCGTCTAAAAGTTTTTTACCAATCTTTTTTTCCATATCCAAAAACAGTTTAAGTCCTTCATTTGCAGTCATAAAGCGATTCTTTTCAGCCTGAATATCAAGAAGCACAAGAGTATGTAAACCTATTTTTTTATTCTCTTGAATTACATCGTAAGGACTAGTTGGGAAATAATCCCCTTCAGGATAAGCCAACGTGGTTGTACGACCAAACTTGTAATTCTGCAGGCCTAGAAGCCCTGGGACGGCAGAAATAATACTGGCACCATGAGTTACTTTTGTGTTAATGCCCATTTTAGTTGCTCTGATTCTAAGATCAACGTGGGTTGTAGCAGTCATGGGATCACCTGCTGTGAGGAAAACAACATCAGTTTTCATTGCGGTGTTCAGGATGGTGTCTCCTTTTTCTGTTTCTTCTCTTGATAAAACCTTAATTGTTTTTCCAGTTATTTTTTCTATTTTTTTAATGTCTGTTCCTATGAGTTTGGCTGTGTAGAATTCTGCGAAGATTTTATCTGATTTTTTGATTTCTTCTATGCCTTTAAGTGAGATGTCTTTCTCGTCAAATAATCCTAAGCCTATGAAGATCAATTTTTGTTTCGTCATTTTTTTTCTGAGATGTATTAGCGGTGGTTACTAGAAAAACATTTTTAATTATACGAAAATTATATAAATGTTGTTATAATTATATATAAGATAATACACATGAAAAAAACACTCATTGCACTAACAACAATATTTATACTAACCGCGGCAACCTTTGCAGGAGCAATCAACATAAAAACACAAAAAAATGAAAAAAACAGCATTAAATCAGAAATATCAGATGACATAATCTATACCTCAAAATGCTGGAGAACACTCACAATAACAGGAGATACTGTAGCATCTGCTGCCTTCGCAGTCCAATTTTATGACTACATATGGGATAATTACCGTAACCAATGGACATATAAACTCAGACTTACAGGCGTATACAGCGGAGAAGAATATGCGAATTATCCCTTCTACGGTAAAAACATGATGGCTAAAGTATACCATACTAAAGGAGTAAACGGTGGAGGCGTCATGGCAAAAGGAGGGATGAACATCCAAGATGCTGATGGCCCCAATGACTGGGCTAATAGTCCAGCAACCATCTGGGAAGAGTTGCTAAAAGCATTAAGCGTTGTTTCCAGATTCGCTTATGCTGCTGAAGAAATAGCTGAAAAAACAATGAGTTATACAAAAAATCCTGATGTCACCGATGATTTCTATATCAAACAATATAACAGATACGCCTCCTGCTATTTTGAATACGATTTCACAGTTCCCCCAAACACAGAATTCCAAATAGAATTTGATTTAGCTGTAGAATTCCTAGATATTAATCTCGAATACAAACTAATCGAGTTAAGTAAAAACAATGAAAAAGATTGCCAGGGGACATTCCATGGAGATGGAAGAATAATCCTAACCGGTGTTTCACCAATGTCCGCGGATGATGATAAAACCAATCCGTCTGTGTATTTTTTAAAACCTAAAGAAAAAAAGTTGTACATAAACGACAAGGAGATAGTAACACCTTTTCCAATTCCAATTATAATCGGCGATATTGATATAGTTGCTGATGCCTGTGACAGTCAAACAGGTATAAGCCGTGTTAACTTTTACATAGAAGATTTGGAGAATAAAAAATATACAGATTATGACTGTTTGTATTATTGGAATTGGAATGAACGCGACATGGGCGTTAGAGATGTTATAATGGAGGCAGTAGATCGAGCAGGTAATAGTAAATTTTTGAATATGACTGTTTTTTATTATAACCCATTTGGTGAAGACCCAGATGTTGATGTTACCCCGCCATCCTCATTTAATGATAATTCTCTTTGGACGGTTACTGTTGATACAAAATTTAGAAAAGATGACATCATAAATATAGAATCAGAAATTAATGATTTTACTAAAACGAATATTAATTTTACGTATGTAACTGATTGGGGTGATGGAAACATCGAGGTAGTTCATAAAGAGGATCCGTTTTATCTAGGTCAACATTTGTATGATAAGAATTGTAACAAGAAAATAAGCATTGAGGTTACTGCATCTTTGTTTATTGATATTGACAATGATGGTGTTTTTGATGGCGAAAACGAAGTGTTTGAGTTTGTATCAAAAACTGAGTATAATAAAAATAAGATTGGTAAGTTTTTCTCTTTTGATTTTTTACAAAGATTCTTTGATGCACTTGGAGTGTTTAAAATTATAAAACATTTGTTATAAATAATTGATTTGTGTGTGATGTTTTTCATAATCTATATTATTATCTCACAAAAAGTTTATAAATAATAATATATTACATATTAAATTATATTGGAGCGGAGTAAAAAATGAAAGGAAATAAAAAACAAATAAAAATTATATTAATCCTATTTTTGGCATCAACCCTAATAATACCAACAATAAACGCAACCATAATAAAAAACACACACAACACTACAACCACCAGCACAGACTGGTTCTGGATGGACTTCAACCCAGAAAGCGACCCACACACTATAGACGGTGGAAGATTCGAAAACGGGGAACAATGGACATGCGACAAACAAATAACACAAGATGACTTCGACGACATACCCGACAACACATGGAGCGATTCACCCGGCCTCTACTCAGAAGTAAGAAACGATGAAGACCTAAGAGACCAAACCACAGCCAAAGGCGCATGGTGTACCACCGCCAGAGAACAAGGCTGCTGGGATGAAGACTCACAAGGATGGACCTCCGTAGAAAAAACCTTTGACCTAAGCCAATTCATAAACACAAACGACCCAGAACTATTTTTCACAGATGTATCGTTATATTGCGACTATAAAATCTACTCAAATGATTACGATTTCGATGATACAAATAGCTACCTGTATTTCTGCATATACATTGATGATGGAGTAAACGAATGGCCACTTGAACATCAATACTTCTCAAACCTACCAGACACCCCACAAGAAACCTATGGTGGATGGTGCACAGACTACTGGGACCCAATATGCGTCAGTGAATGGTACGATGAAGAAGATATAATACACGGAGAAAACCCAAAATACGAGTACGACGACTACCAACTAAGTAAATATGTCACAGCAACCAATGAAAACAAAATAATCCAAAGCAAAGATACACTAGCAGATTTATTCAACAAAAACGGTGATATCTACACCCTAAAATTCAAACTATACATCAGACTCTTCGGGGGCATGGGAGGAGGCATAGAGGAATTCCAATTCTGGGTAGACAATGTCAGAATGCTATGTGAATACGGTTATGAACCACAACATAAAATAACCTTTGATACGGAACCAACATATAGCGGATCCATAAAATTCAACCAACAAACATACAACCATGGAGACGGCACAAACATTGAATCCGGGACATATAATCTAGAAGCAGCAGAAAGCCATCACTATGTATTCAGCGAATGGAGACCCGTATTAGGAGCAGAAATCACATCACTAAACTCTAAATCAACAACTGTAAAAATAAACGATGACAGCATCATAAAAGCAGTTTTCACATTCGACCCAACACAAAGCAATCAACCACCAGAAAAACCAAAGATACAAGGTGTTCCATATGCATCAGATGGCACACCATTTGTTATAACGTTAATAACAACCGACCCAGAAAACGACCTTATAACATATTATGTCAAATGGGGCGATGGATCAGATACTGAGGTAGGACCAATTAAATCAGGAGTTTACACAGTTGCATTAAATATATACTACAAAGACGACCCCGAGGAATCAAAACATTTTGAAATCGCTGTAAAAGCAATAGATGAATACGGAGCAGAAAGTGGCTGGTCAACCTTCAAAGTAGATTTAGCAAAACAAAAACCACTATATAATTTTCTAAACCTAAAAATAACAAAAATTTTCCCATTATTTGAACGAATATTCCAGACTTTGTTATTTTAAAAAAATTATGAGATGATAAAAATGAACCTAAAAATACAAACAATAGGAATCATAAGCATATTACTGTTAACAGCATGTTTTACGGCTGTAGCAGAAAATAAAGAAGATGAACAAATAATTATAACATACAATTTTACAGAACCATCATTTAAAACAGTAGAAATCGACAACTGCAATTATCATAGAATAACAATGCCAGACACATATCAAATCGGTATCCCAAATCAACCAAATATACCCATGAAAGCTGCACGAATCCTTTTACCACAGAAAACAACATATACAGATGTACAAGTCACAGGTGAAAAAACTGAGATTGAAGGAAATTATCATATCGAACCATGCGGAGAAGCTATTACTTTTTCAACTATGAGATCATCTGTTCATACTATTATCCCAGATGAAAAAATATACTCCTCATCTGAACCATTCCCGGGAAAAACACATGACATAGTAG
>Ga0272442_10007426_pt1 | contig 14165 bp, 12 predicted proteins | sample SSMForm2O_FD_200262 | JGI IMG/M metagenome (GOLD analysis project Ga0272442, IMG submission 200262) | Marine sediment archaeal communities from Little Sippewissett salt marsh, Falmouth, MA, United States - SSM-Form-2O | ecosystem: Environmental > Aquatic > Marine > Wetlands > Sediment ...
CACCATTGAACGCGCCACCGAACAAGCGTCCTCTCTCACCCGCGCCATTCTCACTTACGCGCGCGGAGGCGACCGTCAAATCGAACCCATCCATGTCAACCTTTTGGCACAGGACATTCTGAGCCTCCTACGTAGCCGTGTGCCGCCCAAAACGAAGTTCTCCCAAAAACTCGACCCTAAGCTAAGCCTGGTGGCGGGTGATCCTGCCCACCTGGAACAGGCCATCATGAACCTGTGCGTCAACGCCATCGAAGCCGCAGGTGATGAAAAGGGAGAAATCCAACTGAGCACCTACATGCTAGAACTAGACGAGGACTTCTGTGAGGCCTGCGGCGGCTGCGAGGAACGCCTCGCCGGCACCTTCGTCTGCGTAGAAGTGATCGATACCGGGTCGGGCTTGAATGACGACATCAAACAACGCGCTTTCGACCCCTACTTCTCAACCAAAGGTACAGGCAGGGGACTCGGACTATCGGTGACTCAAGGCATTGTTCGAAATCACGGCGGATGCGTATCGCTCTTCAGCCGCAAGGGGGGTGGGTGTCTGGCTAGAATCCTTCTTCCAGCCCTGGTAGAGCCGCTACCGAGTCAGCCTAAAGGGGCTCGACCTTCGGACAGCTTTCGCGGAAGCGAGACGATTCTCCTCGTGGATGACAATGACCTGATCTTGGCGGGACATATGCGGCTCCTCAAAAGCCTGGGCTACACGGTCCTTGGCGCGGCTGACGGGAAAGAAGCCCTGGCTCACTACCAGAAACAACATGAAGAGATTGATCTGGTGATCCTGGATCTTGTGCTCCCGAACATGAGCGGGGAAGAGATCCTCAAAGAGATGCGAAAAATCGACGACCGCCCCAAAGTTCTTCTTTACACAGGGTTCGACGATCGAGCCGTAGAGGAAAGAAATCTGATGGATGCGGTGGATGGCGTGATGCACAAGCCCTGCAAAATCGACGTGCTTTCAAGGAAAATCAGGGAAACCCTGGATCAACCCTAGCCTGCTCCTGGGGCGGAAAGGCCGTGGCCGCAAACGGGGCAGGTGAGTTCCCCTGGGGCCAGACCGGGCAGGACGGCGATCCCCCCTTGCTCACTCTATTCTCGCCAGGATGGAAAAATCTATGATCCTGGCTGCGACATGAAGCCCCTCCCTCCCGACCTCGTGTCCGTCGCTGCCTATCGCAGCTTCTCTACTCGGTAGAGGGAGGAGCTTCAAAAGCGTTCGCAAGGAAATCCCCGTCCCGCCTTCTGGCCCCAGACGAACACTTCGAGGGTCGGCCCGGTTGCGGCCCTGGGCTTTCCGCAGCCTGGGCTTGTCCTTTGGTTTCTCTTGCAGAGAGCAAATCAAGTCAGCTGTTTCTCGATTCGCTTTCCCTGAAAAAAACGTCTCGAGAACTCTGAGATCCTCCAACTGGCCCAGGGGGATTTTGAGAAGTGGCTTTCAGAGTCGACACGCGGGAGGAAGGGCAAATACACCACGGAGGAGATCCTACGGTCCCTGATGGTCATGTTCGTGGAGGGAGACAGCTACCGTGACCTCGTGATACGCATCGATGGCAGCGACTTCTTGCGGCGATTTGTAGGGATCGGCACATCCAAACCGATGATGGACTATTCCTTTTTGAGTCGAACGCTGAGCGCTCTTCAGCCAGAAACGGTCGCGGCGATGAACAGAGTTCTGGCTGAACAGGCGGCAGAAGAGGAAACGTGAGGTCAAGAAGAAGTACAAGCAACTCATCGCTCAGCTTCGATGGATTATCGGCGTTTCAAGGCAACTCAGGCAGTACCTGAGGGAGGATAGCCCGGAGTATCAGGAGCTTGTCCATTACGCGGCCTTGGCTGTGCTTTGTCACAATCTCGTTTTGCTGACTCGACTATAGCTTCCAACTGTTCGTCATTGTTGACAATGGACGGGAGAGTTGGAGACCTTTACCCAAAATCGGCCAATCTCTGAGCACAAACAGCCTTTATCCCTCAGTTCCGCCCCCAACATCTTGACGGGCCGCAAGACGCCATGCACAATTCAATGCACCGGCCCCAACTTAGCCCTTTCCGCAACACGAACTCAATTAGCATATCCAGGAGAACAGAGAGATCGTGAATCTTCGGGAATGGACATTTCGCTTCGATGAGGAAGTCCTTCATGTACTTCTCGACGCATTGCTGGGAATGGAAGCAAGCCGAGTCATAATTCGGCTGTTTGCGGGCCCGCAGCTCTCTCAATGCGCTATGGAAGTCGCCCTCCGCCTTATCCCCACTCCTGCGTGATCGGCTTCATACAGTACTATCCCCCTCTCCAGGATTTCGCAGATGAAAGGGTCGTTCATCTCCGCACGTTCCTGGATCTTCTCTGGGGTGCGAACAAGGAGATCCAAAGGGAATCCCGCATGGAGACGCTGCCTGATCTCCAGCGACGTTCGTTTCTCTCCCGAGTCGGAAGCCATGACTACCAGCAAATCGACATCCGAATGCTCCGATGGCCTGCCATGGGCATGAGAGCCGAAGAGGATGACTCTCTCCGGATGGAACATGGCGACCACATCGCGTACGTAGGACCGTATGTCAGAGCGCTTTACCATCTGGGCATCCTCGGTTCTGCCTCCTGAGCTTCTTGAGGAGGCTGTCGCGCCCATGATACCGTCCGGTAGCGGGGAGATCAAATCTTGAACAGCACAGGAAAGATTACGAACATGCACTTGACTTCGTCTTGCCCTTCAATCATCTCTTTATCTTTGCGCAGGAATACTACTTTTGGGCGCAGTTGACAGGGCATGTGCTGAACGCTGATGTTGGGCGCGACAGGCTTAGGCACAGCCCGTATAGCCATTGCATTGGAGTATGTCACCTCGCATATGGAGAACGAGGGCCCAGACTGGCCACCATCCTATCCTGACAGCAAACATATTTGGGATATCATATCCCTTGCGTGACAGTGTATTAGAGTCATGACTCTGATCTTTGGTACGTATCAGATTCATAATGTCAAACGCTTTGTTCCAGAAGAAGTAATGCTATTCGCTGACTTTCTCCCAGCCCTCGCGAGGGGGCGTGACCTAGGTTCCTCTGGACAAATCCAGGGAGAGTATGAAGGAGGCAAGGCATGACGATCCGTTTCCTCAAGCGGGTTGTCGCTCCTGTTACGTGTGCCATCTGGGTGGCAGTGACTCTAGTTGTCGTTCTAGTGGTTTGGGTTTACCCACAGACTATCTTATGGCAAGCGGAGGCAAATACCGACTTCGCGCCTGAGTACAGCGAAACAGAATTCGTCAGTGCCGCGCAAGAGCAGAACCACTGGCATTTGCGTGGTGGATCCTGAAGAGTGTCCGGCATCGGGTTGGCCTGGATAAAGCAGTTGGTGGCTATGGGACGGGTTCTTCCTACGCCAAGTACATTAGCAGATGCGTGGACTGCATCAAAAAGTTCGAAAAGAAAGGGGCCAGTGAGACCTGTCGCGTCTGAGATTACGGACTGGGGGAGACTGTATGGTGTTGACGCCGACCATCACTGGAAAGGGGTTCCGTGGCGAGTGAGGTCATATGAACTGGAGGCAGAGGGGCGACTCCGTTTGATGTGGAGCCATCCGCTTTCTTTTCACCCGATCGAGGTAGCTTTGGACGAGAAAGACCAGGAGGCAAGGGTGATCTGTGAATCGGGTTCTGGCATTTGGCTTCTCGTTCTCTTGTCGGCGTGTGACCATGTGAGCGAACAGCTTCACGGCTTCGAATACTCAGACGTCGACTCTGACGGAAGGAAAGAGGTGCTGGCACTAATGGATAGACGCCAAACTGAAGCGGGAACTATCTACGAAGCGGAAGTCTTTAAACGGGAGGAAGGTTGCTATCATCCTATTGGTCAACTGCTTCGGCATTACGGACGCGGAGTCCTCTCCTACATTCCTTTTGAGAAAGACAACCTTGGCCAACACCATGAACGTTGGCGTCCGACGGACAACATGATTAACAGTCTGGGAATTGACCTAATCGGCAACCGGACGGCGAAGATTCACACCGAGCCGGGAGACCCGATTGCCGTCCATCGATACGCGTACAACAAGGGAAATCAGCTCGTTCTGGAATGGCAGGAGAGCGGCTACCTCGGCGAGGGGACGGTCATAGGCGAGGCGTGGGACGAGGAGAGCGGGCTGAAGCCCCTCGCGGTGAGTGGAACGGAAGCCACAAGTCAGTCAAGTACTCGAAAACACCATCGGATCCCGGCTCACGATGTCGGGACTAGAGAGAAACCAAGGTTTCGAAAGGCCCGACAACGGACCAACTACTGGGAAAGAAGGTGGGTTAGGGAATGCAAATGCCTGCCAGATTCCGCCAGGTCTACAGAGAAGATAAGAGAGGTGGCTGAATACTTCAATATCAGGAAGAAGGATATTCATCTGTTGTACAAAAAGGGTGAGTCAAAGTGGTGGATTGAATGACGCGGAAAGGAAGTGAAGTGAACCATGTCGAAGAGACCTTGACGGCAGCTGACCACTCCACAAAGGACGGGTGTCTGTACAGCGCGGTGTGTTTGATTTGGGACCGCCCGGGAATGGTTCTATTGGGTCTGTCTTCATGGCAGTTTTGCTTCACTATTATTGATCTCATTGCCTTCTGGGAAGGGAGGTTGGGCGATTTCCTTCCGCATGCGATTTGCGATGCTGGCTTCCTGGGTGCTGCAGGTTTGCTAGCGCTTGCACGGGAGGGCTCGGATTTCTGGAGTCGAGCGTCATTGGCCGTGCGTTGCTTTACCCTCGTCTTCGCTTACGCTTTGGCTGCTCTTCCGGGGATGCTTTCTAGAGGCAATATCCACTACTCCTTGCACGTCGGATGCCTCCTTCTTAAGTATCAGTGGGCACTGCCCTCGGTGCTGGTCTACGGTTTCATCGCCTTCATGGTCTCCGAGATCTGGAAGGGCGTAGCGGATCACCATCCTTACAAACAGGAAAAGACTCAAGAAGAAGAGGGGAACTAACGCACCGTACGTGCAGAAGGCCAACGCGCCAAGTCTTCTTCTCGGAGCGTCACGGGTCTTATGGAGAAGCGACATTCCGTGGGACCGTTAGGCTGGTCCCAGCAGTTGAGTGAGAAGATTCTCTTGGGGGTAGGCGTGTCCTCTCTCTTGCCTGAAGCCTTCCGCATAGTCGACTCCGCAGCGCTGGCCCTGCTCGCGGGCCCAACGAACCATGGAATCCAGGTACTCGTCCACACCGTGCTGGGCGCGCAGCCATGCCCTCTGACTGGCATGACAGGCTAGCATCTCTCTCTTGATCGATATGACTTCGCTGATATCCACGTGAAAATCGACGGGCACGGCGGTCCCCCATCGGTCCCTGCCCTCAATAGGCGTCGCATAGTAAAGATGCGGAACCCAGTCCAGAATCTCCCCTAAATTCGCGTCATATCCCAGGTTGGGCATTCCGCCGCCAAAGACGCCGGTTCGGGCGAGTTGACTGGTGTTCTCATGGTCCACCATGTAGTCGCTTGGGTTGTGCGTGATCACGATACTGGGTTTTGCCTCTCTAATGACACGAATGACGCGGTAAAGCGTCTCTTCGTCGTATTGAATGAGGACATCCCTACATTCCAGGCAGTGATAAACTCCCGCCAAAAGAGAAACCGATTTCTCGGCTTCGGCGCGTCTGAGGTCGGCAATCTCACTGGGAGGCAAGTCCTTGCTCCCGCAGTCCCCGGCAGTCATGGTGGCGATGTGAACCTGCCAACCGGCCGCTTGCAGACGAGACAAGGTCCCCGCGCACAAGAACTCGGCATCGTCCGGATGGGCCATGAGGCTCAAAACCGTTCGTTTCAAGATCGTTCCCCCTTCCCCTTCACAGGATAGTTCCCTTCTTCTCTCCACACATCCAGCATGAGACGATATCTGGACAGTCTCATACCGGTGTATATACAGTTGCTGGTGGAAAAGATGTAGCCTCCATTGGGCATGCCGTTCTTCAAGGAGTAGCGGACAGACTGGACACATTCTTCCTCTGTGCCTGTATCCAGCAATCCGCAGTTTACATTTCCTATCAGACACACCTGGTTTCCAAAACGGGCCTTCATTTCAGCGATATCCACCCCGGCCTGAGGATCCAGCGAGTGCAGTGCATGCGGCCGACATTCCACCAACTGATCCACGATCGGCATGATATTCCCGTCCGTATGCTTGATCACGTAGTATCCGAGTTCGCGTTGTCCAGCCACCAAACGTTTCAGGTAGGGCGTGACAAACTCCGAGAAGAGGGCCGGGGACAAAAAAGGCCCGGTATTCAGGCAGTAGTCCGCGCACAGAGCAAACCCGTCCAACCCGCACCCCTGGAGCCGTTCCGCCCTCTGTAGGGCGTCGTCGACCATCCGAGACGCATCCTCCTTGACCTTGTCCGGCTCGTCGACCAACCGGTAGCTGAAACGTTCCATCCTGGTCCCATCCGGGATGCTGAAAGTGGCATCTCCGTGGATCATCAGGAAATACTCGTCCCCGCTCAGCTCCCTGACCAAGTCCACCAGCCTCTTGATCTCCTCTTCTCCGCCGGGATTGGGGTGAAGAAAGATGGCGCTATGTTCGAATGTCCTTGCAGTATCCAAGAAGATTTCCGCCATATCCATTCGATGAAGTTGGCGCTCTCTTTCCTCCATCTGCTTCCACTGGCCATAATTCCTGTGGGAGGGATGAACCTTGCCAAAGGCCTCCATCGTGAGGAAGAAAACCAGTTCAAAATGAGGCACACGTCCCTGCGGCTGTTGACCCTCCAGCGCCAGGATGAAACGCTCTCTCTCTGTCAATCCCATCAAAACCCCTTGAATCATCCATCCATCGGATCTCAAAGTCCTCTAAACGAATCGGAACGCAAAAGCGAAGGCTCCCTGGACTCCAATGCCGCTTCGATCCGCGTCAGAATGGCCTCTCGATCCTGAGGCAATGTTCCTTTCACAGGCAAATAGTTGGAGATATGGTTCGCGTACAGCTTCGTGGAAAAATCGATGCCAGCCACCAACGTTCTCAGTTCTTCCAGACTCTCCCATCGATCGATCGGTGTGAAACGATTTGCCTCCACATCTTCAGCAAGCTCGGTACCTGGCACGATCATGAGGGTCAAAAGACGGACGTGATGCGGCTGGATCTCGTTGAGCAAACTCACTGTCTGCAGGATATGTTCATTTGACAGCCGACGTCCTCCCAACCCCAGAGGCAGGGTCATGGAGACCTCATATCCCAGCCGCTTCGCCTCAATGGAATTCTCGCGCGTATCCTCTGCGGTGACCCCCTTGTTCATCCACTGGAGAACCTCGTTTGAGCCGGACTCCAACCCCACGTACAGCCTCTTCAGTCCAAGCTCTAGGTATCTCTGAAGTTCCTCAGTCTTGCGCTTTTTTAAACTCTTGACGTTCGCGTAGGTGGAGACTCGCTCCTTTCCCAATCCGGCGTCTTTCAAAGCCGTCAAAATCTCAATGAACCGGGCTGGCGGCATAATGAGAGCATCTCCATCCGCCAGGAAAACGCATTCAAAGCCGTACTCGGCCGCCAATCGAATATCTCGCGCAACAATCTCACGTTCTTTGATTCGAAAACGCTTCATACGATATGCGGGACAATAGCGACACCGATTATGCGAACAACCCACGGTAACTTGAAGAATGAGACTACGAGATTCTAAAGGCGGCCTGATCACAGGACCTTCGTAGTCGAGTTCCAGATGGGGTGTTCGGTATGGCATCTCATTCCCCCTCAATATCGACTACAAGTCCGTCCCGTGCGACCTGGGCGCCAGGAAAGACCGACTGGGCCTCTTCTTCGAATCTGGGCAGATCCTTATACAGATAACGCGGCGAGATATGGGTCACCACCAAGCGTTTTGCTCCGGCTCTTTGGGCCAATTTCGCCGCCTGTTTCGCCGTGGAGTGCCATTTCTTCTTGGCATGATCCTTCAACTCATCGAGAAACATCCCTTCGGCCACCAGCAAGTCCGCTCCCTCCGCTAGCTGGTAAGCGCCCTTGCATGGCAATGTATCTGTGACATAAACGAATTTCCTGCCCCGCCTGGCAGGACCGACCACTTCCTCAGGACGAACCACGCGGCCATCGGGTAACGAAATGGGCTCTCCCCGGTGCAGCTTCGCCCTCTCCGGGCCTTCGGGAATGGCCAAGGCTTCCGCTTTTGAGGCGTCAAACCTGCCGGGACGATCCTTCTCGATCAAGGCATATCCAACGCACGGCCTGCTGTGTCGGAGGAAACGGGATTCAATCCGATAGCTGTCGGTGTCCGCCACCATCCCTTCCTCGGAAAACTCCTGGACGTTCACCTGGAAAGGCGTGCGTGACTCGATCGCATTGAATGCTTCCATAAACCAAGCAAGGTTGGGGGGTCCAGCTACGGTGAGAGGAGCCTCTCTGGGAGCTTGAGCGATGAACATGAGCAGTCCGAAAATCCCCGTCACATGATCGGCGTGGGTGTGCGTGACGCAGATTCTGCTCAGCTTCAAAACGCTCAGTCCCACCTTTCTGAAAGAGAGTTGGGTCCCTTCTCCTGCGTCAAACACCAAGACTTCTCCGCTTTCTTTGAAACGCACGGCCACGGAACAGAGATGCCGCCTGGGGACGGGCATCATACCACCTGAACCCAAGATGATGGCTTCCATCTACTCCCCCACGGCGTCGAGCTCGGAGACCAACTGGGAACGAAGCAGTTCCATGGCATCCTTCAGCTGTTTGGAACTCCCGAAGAAAATCTCCAGCGCCTTGGCTCTCACCTGTTCGTCGCATTCCGGATGATCGGCCAGCAATTTCGACAAGGTCATGCCCAGAGACCTCAACGCATCCTCGACGGACTGACACATCTCTCTCAGGGCGTCGTCCGCCACCACGGCAAACCCATCTAGCATCTCATCCAAGGACTCTGTGGACTCAGCCCAACGAACGATCTCCTCGTCCATTTTTCGCACCGCGGTCTGCACGCCTCGACATCGTTTCTGCAGCTGGCGTTCTTGAACGGCCAAATCGCTGCGCATGCTGTCCGCCGGATGCGACTCGGCAAAAGCCACCGTGGTGGTACGAGGCATCTCCAACGTCACGCTTTGATTGGGTCTCGGCACCTCTACCTGGACCCCCTTCCTGTGTTCGGAAAGGATTTCTCCGAAACGGACCGATACATCTTCATCTCCATGTACCACGAAGACGCGTTCTGGAACCTTCTCGAATCCATCGTACCATTCGAGCAGTTCGTCTCTGTCCGCGTGAGCGGAAAAGGCCCCGATGGAATGGACGTTGCATTTAATCTCGATCTCGTCGTCGAAGATCCTCACCGATGAGGCCCCGTCCCTGATTCTGCGTCCCAGGGTTCCCTCCGCCTGGAAGCCCACAAAGAGCACTGTAGACTGCTGCTTGGGCAGGTTGTGACGGAGGTGATGTTTGATTCTCCCCGCGTTGCACATGCCGCTGGCGGAAATGATGATGGCAGGCCCTTTCATTTCGTTGATGCGTTTGGAGTCCTCCACCTCCCGTGTCACCACCAGGCCCGGGAAATCCAAAGGACTGTCGCCTGCCTGGAACAAGCTTAGGGCTTCCTCATCGTAGCATTCAGGATGAGCGCGGAAAATTTCTGTGGCAGAAATCGCCAAGGGACTATCCAAGAACACGGGGGTCTTCGGAATCTTCTTCTCCTTGAGAAGCTGATTGAGAAAATAGAGCACCTCCTGTGTTCTTCCCACCGAGAAGGCGGGAATCACCAGTTTCCCTCCACGATCCATGGTCTGGTTCACAATTCGGGCCAAAAGGGACGTCTTGGTCTCCTGATCCTCGTGCAGTCTGGTCCCGTAGGTCGATTCGATGAGAAGCACGTCCGCAGCAGGGATGTCTGTTCGATCTCGAAGAATAGGCATGCGCTTCCTGCCGATGTCTCCGGAAAAGACGAATTGGATCTCCTTCCTTCCGTCAGTCACCCACAACTCGATCATGGCGGATCCCAAGATGTGTCCGGCATCTCTGAAGCGAGCGCGTATGTATCTGTTGAGCTGAATCGTTTCGTCGTATTCCACGCCCACCATGTGCTTCTCGACAAGTTTCGCGTCCTCCGCCGTATAGAGAGGGGACACTTCGAACAAGCCCTTCTTCCTTCTCTTCTTGTTCTCCCATTCCGTTTCTCGCTCATGGATGTATCCGCTATCAGGAAGCAAAATATTGGTCAAATCCACCGTGGCTTTCGTTGCGAGGATGTCCCCGTGGAATCCAAGACGACAGAACCGAGGCAACAGGCCGCTATGGTCGATATGAGCGTGGGTGAGCAGCACCCAATCGATCTCTTTGGGATCATAATCGAAGCCCTTGTAATTCCTCTCCTCCAGGTCTTTGGACCCTTGAAACAGCCCACAGTCAACGAGAAGGCGGCCCTTCCCCGTATCCAGCAAATAGTTAGATCCTGTCACCGTACGGGCTCCGCCGCAGAACTGTAATCTCATCTTCATACCTCCAGTATTTCAACCGCGCCCAAATCACGGGTCCCAAGTCCCAAAGAAGCGGCGTAGCGCAGTTGGTCTTCCATTCTTTCAGGAAGAAAGGTCGAATCATGGTCCGCTAAAAGTTGGGCGCAATAGGCGTCGGCGGCCACGATGTCACCACACACAATCAACCGATTGACGCTTTGAACGACCTCGCCGCGAACAGGGCCTGTGCGGGTCAACAGCGAACGCGCATCCACAATCGTCAACTCGGGCCGAACCGCATCGGCAAACTCTACCAATCTTCGCTCAAAGGAGGCCCTATCTCCTTCAGAATGGAACCGATGGGCCTTGGCTCTCTCCGCCATCATGACCGATCCAAACTGGTTCTTCAATGCGCATGACATTCCCGCAAGAGCGTGTCTTTTCAGCGTCGGCAAGTTGACGACCACCCCGGCATGTCTCAACCTTTCGTGAACCAATACAGGTTCAGGTGTTACCCATTGGGGGTTCCGCACAGGCACATATTCTCGAGAAGCGAAGAGATCCCCGGCGATCGTTTCGCATCTTCTCGTTCGGGCTTCCGTCAAAATACCCAACGCCTTCATATTTCTTTCAGGCGACTGAACTTTCGCTAGGCGCGAGCCTTGGGCTTCGAAAATGGAAACGCGTTTCATCCCGCCCTGCCGCATCTGCTCCCACACCGTAAAGACGGTGTCTTTGGACGTGGTGACGGGATACCTATCCTCTGTCACGAAATTGGGTTTGAGTACGGCTTGGTCCGCAACCCTCAAAAGAAGATCCCATCCCCCGAGTGCCTCGATACCTTTTCTCAGCATTCGGTCCAGGCTGTCACCTTCCACCGCCACAAGGACAGGCTTGCCCCCTTTAAGGAACGGATTACGAGCCCAAGGACGCATTGGGTTCCCTTCGAACGCAGTCGAAGGGAGGAGTCCCGCGGCCAGAAAGCCGCTCAAACCGAAGCTGGACTTCACAAAGTCACGTCGAGTCAAATAAAGATCTCCCTCTGGGATCAACAGCTTTTCCCGGAGAATTCTTTCCACGGGTCATGTTTCATTCGCGACCGGCCATTATACTGGATTGGGTACTATACGCCAGCGAAGCGCCGCTGCCCGAAAGGAGTCTCTTCTTTGAACCGCTACGAGTCCGCGTGTTTCGTCTACCACGGTCCCCAAGACGTCCAAAGGGAAAAACGCTTCGTCTCCTGTCCCAAAGACGGTCTGCTGCTCAAGATCAGGACGGCGGGACTGTGCAGCACAGACCGAAGCGTTTACAGGAACGGCCATCCCAAGGTTGACCCGCACGTCCCTGTCATCTTGGGACACGAACTGTGCGGCGAAATCGTGGCAAAAGGGGCCGAGGTGGGAAGCTGCAGGGAAGGTGTAGGGTACCTGCAAGGCGAACAGTTGAATTCGAAACAGATCGATTTCCCTCTTGGACAGAGGGTGACCCTTCAGTCCCGAATTGCAAGGTATGCTAACGGTCTGATGCTGACAAAGGATCCGTTGACCATCTTGAGCTTCTCCATCGACGGGGGCTATGCCCAATACATGGTCGTCCCGGATCTGCTCATTCGCTCCGGAAGCGTCCTTCGGATACCCGACCACGTCAGCGACGTTGAAGGGGCTCTTGTAGAACCTGCTGCGTGCGCCCTAGAGGCCTTGTTTTCCACCCCTCACCCGATCGGTGTCGACAAAGAGGGCAGACACCTCTTTCGGACAGGCGTCAAGCGCGGGGGACTCGCCTGTATCATTGGCTCGGGAACATTGGCCATGATCTACGCCAGGCTCTGTCTCATGGACGGTGCGGCGAAGGTCTTCGTGCTCGTTCGTTCCCAGGAAAAGGCTCAGCGCATCACAAGGCTCATACCCAACCGAGTGCAAGCCGTTGTCGTTCCGCGATATGATCGCCGGCCCTTGTCCGAAAAGATGGAAATAGAGAAGGACATCGTACAGAAGCTAGACCTTCTGACGGAAGGGCACCTCTTCGATGACGTGGTGCTGGCTTGCGCAGATCCAGACGCTCAACGTCTCATGTTGGAGCTCTACACGCCCGAAGGATATGCCGTAGGTTCCTGCTTTGCCGGCCTTCGGCGAAGAAGCGAAAACGCCCATGTAGATCTCAACCATTACAGGACGGCCATCACCATGGGCACCAGCGGCTGTTCCACGGCCACCATGGAGACTGCGCTCAACCGAATAGCCCAAGGGGAACTCGCTGTGGGAGATTTGGTGAGTCCCGCAGCGTTCGATCTGGACGATGATCCTCACCGTTTCTTCACTGCGAAGACGGACGGTCTCAAGGCCATGCTCTATCCCCACGGAAAAGGCGCGGCGGATTAGTTTTTGTTTTTGGAGGAAGGAGTGGACGGATTTGAGGTAGGCTATACCTTGGATGATCTCGATAGGGTGATTGCCATGGCGAGAACACAAGGAACCGACACAAAGGAAGTTCGATACGCCTACAGCAAGGCAGGGGACCTGGTGGGCGTACGCTACCCCAACGGCGCTCAAGTTCACTACGAACACGATTCCTTAGGCCGCGTGACCTTCCTTGAAAACGTGGGTCCGTTGGGAGGGGTCCTCTCCAGCTTCCGCTATTCGTACGACGACGCCTCCCGAAGAACCAAGATTGAAAGGGAGGACGGCACCTACACGAGCTACGGTTACAACCGAGCTGGCTGGCTCATCCGAGAGACAAGGATGGACAGCATGGGAACAGAGCCTGAGGGAGATGACGAACTGATTTGGCAGGATGAATATTCTTACGATCTAGCTGGAAATCGAACCCAAAAGGCACACACCGAGGCGCTCGGCAACGGTGAATTCGAGATCACCCTCCGCCATTACAAATACAACCAAGCCAACCAGCTCATCCTGGAATGGAAAGAAGAAGGTACCCTCACCACTGGCACCGTGGCAGGAGAAGTCTGGGACGAAGAGAGCGGTCTTGCCAAGCTCACGCTCAATGGTGTCACGCCTTCCATGTGGGGCGACTATTTTTATGGAGAAGCGCCTCCTTCGAACGGCACGGTGTTCCTGTTGGCTGAGGATCATGTCAAGAAGCAGACGCTCATTGCGGTCAACGTCACCACCGGGCTCAGCGATTTCGTGGGCTACAGCTACGATGAGAATGGGAATCTCGTGGAGAGGCTGAGCGCAGAAGGGCCGACGGTCTACCAATGGGACCATCGCAACCGGCTCACCAAGGTCATCCATCCAGACGGCCAAGAGATCTCCTATGAATACTGTGGCGCCTGTGCCTTGGGTAAACTCGCCAAGATGACGAGAACCGACGCCAGCACCGTCGAATGGGTCTGGGATGGCATCAGCTTCTTGAGGGAGGTGGACTCCCAGGATGCCTTGCCGATGGAGTACTTCGGCGGCGTGGCGGTGAAAAGAGAGGGCGCCTGGTATTACCTCCACGCAGACGTCATGGGCACCATCTGGCAGGTGACAGATGAGACAGGCCAGGTGGTCAACGACTTCCAGTGGGATGCGTGGGGGAATGAGTTGAGCGGGACCTTCACTGCTGGCAACGCCGTCTGCCAGATTGGCTGGCAGGGGAAGCGGTTTGATGAGGAACAAGGCCTCTTCTACTCCGTTGCAAGGTGGTACGATCAGAGAGTTGGAAGGTTTACGCAGGTGGATCCGCGGGAGGGAGACGAAATTGTTACAGGAGGTGAGGGCTACCTTTGGCCTGGGAAGGATCCCGTTTCTATCGGAG
>Ga0272442_10007429_pt1 | contig 14155 bp, 12 predicted proteins | sample SSMForm2O_FD_200262 | JGI IMG/M metagenome (GOLD analysis project Ga0272442, IMG submission 200262) | Marine sediment archaeal communities from Little Sippewissett salt marsh, Falmouth, MA, United States - SSM-Form-2O | ecosystem: Environmental > Aquatic > Marine > Wetlands > Sediment ...
TCTACGAAGGGAAGTTTCAGGCCGGGTCTGACCCCGAGTTGCCCTGACCCCGAGTTGCCCGTTGAAAAAGGCAATATGACGTCGTTTCGATTTTACATCCCTCCGCTTTATTTTCGTCTTTTCGGAGTATATGCGGATGCCGGTTACCAGGTTCTCCGGGAGAAAAGAAAGCAGCTTTTGGGGGGACTGGAAGAGAAGGAATTCCAGGAATCCAATCCGAAGACATATGCCGAGATCAATGCCGCCTGGTCCCTTTTAACGGATTATGAGACCCAGCCTTATCTGATCCTCGGGGTTTCCAAGGATAATTCTCTGGAGCAGATCCAGGCCAGCTTCGTGAAACTCCATTCCCATTTTCCTCCCCTTCTTTTTCCGGATGACAATTTCAAGATTTCACGTGCCTATGGACTTCTGGTCAATCCCGAGCACAGGATCTTTGTCGATTTCTTCTCCTTTGACGAAAGCCTCTGGAACTTATGGCTCCTGGAAGAGGATAATGAAATTTCCGTTCGAAGGGAAATCGAAAAACAGTTTTCCGGTTCCATTTGTAAACAGATTATCAACAGTACCCTATTCTGCTACCTCAAGGCCTGCCACATCGAGGAAACGAAGCAGGATTTCGACCTCTCCGGTTCCTTCTGGAAAAAGGCTTATCTGGGATGGCAGGGCATTCTGCAGGAGGGATTTATCTGGGAAGACCTCCGGGAGCGGGTGTTAAAGGGACAGCTTTTCTCCAGGTTCTCCATTGGCCGTTTCGATGATGATTGCATCCAGAGAATCAAAGACAGACTGACCCAGCTGCTTGTCGATAATGCCGTGGATCGCTGCATGAAAACCCTCAAGCATTCGGTTCAGGCAACCATTGATCACCTGAAATTCCTGAAGTATTTTCCCGTCCGGGAACCCCAGCAGCGCAAGGCCATCGCCCGGATGTACAACCAGTGCGCCTTTATCCTCTCCCGGGATGGAAGACTCGAGGAAGCCAGGGAACTCCTCGAAGAGGCCCTCCGGCTCGATCCGGATCTCGTGGAGGGCAAAACCAATTATGAACTGGCCCGTTCCGCCACATCGGGCATCGGACAGGCCCTGCGTCTCCTGACCCGGAAAAAGGAGCAGGAGGCACGGGAACTCCTTCAAAAAGTCGTGGATGAAAATCCCGAGGATAACGACGCCCGAGAACTCTTTGCCACACTCCAGCATAAAATGGCGCGAGAGGCATACCGGGATGGGCTTTTCAATGAAGCCTTTACTCTCCTTTCGAGTGCCTCGCAGTACCGTGATACCTACCAGGAGGAACTGAATCTCGTAAAACGAGCCCGTCAGAAGGCCCTCCTGATCGAGGCCATGCAGTTCTTCAAGAATGAGGAATACGAAAGGGCGATCAGCATTCTCCGGAAATATATCACGGAATACCCAGATCAGAACGAGCCGAAGGTCTTCCTGGCACGCCTCCTCAATCGCCTGGCCATTGCAAAAAACCGCCAGCGGCAATGGCTGGAAGCCAGGAACCGCATGAACGAAGCGCTCCTCCTGGAGCCGGAAAACGAGGTGTTTCGATCCAACCTCGCCCAGGTGGAAAAGGCCGCGGAAAATCAGCAGACCGCCAATGATATCACACGAGCCATCGAAATGGTGGAGGAGGGGCGTCCCAAAGAGGCCATCAACCTGCTGGAACCGATCTATACCAGGCAGGTCATGCCTCCCGCCATCACGGAGGAAATCAGGAAGGTGCTTGCCTCGGCCTATCTTGCCCAGGGCAAGGCAAGGGCAAAAGAGGTGAAAAACGCCGTCAGCAAGGGGGAGATGGAGGAGGCCTTCGAGTCGGCCCATGCCTCCATTACCATCGCCGATTTTCTCGAATCCGGCGATGAGGTCCGGGAAAACCTCGCCATGCTCGAGGATGCCCTTCCCACACTCCTTGATAAGGTATACGATGAATCCCTCTTTCCCCAGCCGCCTTCAGGTGACAGGAAACTGGTGATCAAACACCAGAAGCAAAGGATGTGGAAGAAGAAACAGGGCCGGGCCCGTAACCTCGTCTCATCTTACTTTAAAAGGGTTTTCTCCACCATCAGGATTCCCCTTTTATGCCTGCCGGTTGCCGTGGGCTTTTTTCTGCTCTGCCGGTTCCTTGGTGGGGATATGCCATCCTCTCTGGCCGGTGGTTTGCTCTTCGAGCTGGGAGGCATCTCCCTTTTCATGGTTCAGAAAATGGGGAAAAAGGGCAAACCTTTCCTGATCCTTTTCCTGGTCTGCCTGGTGCTGGCCCTCGGCAATCTGGGTCGCCTTTCGCTTTATCGCAGGGTCCCCACGAAACCGCGACGCATCTCACCGCGGAAACCACCTGATGGACCCAGGCAACCTGAAAAAACCCCGGTGGAAACCCCGGTTCCCACCCTAACGCCATTTCAGGAAATCCCGGAAGGACCCGGTTTCTTCTATCCCATTACAGCTCTTTTCAAGAAGGGATTCGGGCCGCGGACCCGTCCCGTTGCCATCAAAGACCCGGATAAAACGCCCGAACCGGCCCGAACCCCGACACCGGCTCCCACCCCAACACCAAAGCCCTCGCGCGTTGGAAAGACAGTTGATATCAAACTCATGGTGCAAAACTTCATCGGCGTCAGGCAGGATCCGCGACCGGTCTTTTTGTATCGCATCACCACACCGGATGGCCCGGCCACCCTGATCCTCGATCCCCTGGTTTACATCAAGATCCAAAAGGATAAACTGGAGCCCGGGCAGTGGAAAAACGCAAGGGTTCGGGTGATCCGGGAGGAAGCCGTGAATATCTATGAACTCCAGTCGCCCTCGGACCTGGACAGCGAGTAACCAGGATTGTTGGAGCGTCAATTACATATAAGGCAGTCCCCGTTATGAACAACAAGATCGAAGGAAAAATCGAACTTTCGGAAAGCCCCGATTTCGAAAAAACACATCAAAACCTGGAAAACCTCATTCAATCCCTGGAAATGAATGAAGAGGAGATGAATCTGCTCACCGGCGAGATTCATGACACCTTCGAGGATGTTCATTTCGAACTTCTCCCATCCTTTGACGAAGCCGGAGATCTCGCCATCAAAACAGAGGCCCCGATGGATCAGGCGACTCACGATGATCCTCTCATGCTTTCTTTCACTTTGAGCGAGGCGGATAGCATCGACCTGAATGAACTCATGGAGGTGGCGGTTCCCCTCATATTTCGGTTCGATGGAGAGGGGGACATGTGGATCGTGGACCACCCCGAGGAGACACTCTTTCGTTTCAACCGGATCAATGATCATAAAGTCGTCCACAGCTTCACCATTCCAAAGGGTAGCGAAAAATACTGCATCGGCTTTCCGGGAAACCTTATCCTGGACGAGGAGGGATGCCTGTTTGTCCTGGATTTGGTGCAACAGACCATTCATAAATTCTCAGGTGAAGGGGAGTACGACAATGACTTTCAGGATCATCTCCTGGCCGCCAGCCCCATGATTTCCGTAAGGGATTTCGACCTGTTCAGGGAGGAGCGCCTCCTGGTGGTCAGCGATTTTCTCAGAAGCTCGGTGAAGAAGATCTCTCTCGAGGGTATGGACATGGGGGAGGTCATCCTGCGGGAAGGCCCCGCACCCCAGGCCTTTGAGTGCGCAACCGGTGTGGCGGCCCTGCCGGGAGGCCGCTATTTCGTGGTTGATCCCGTTAAAATGGCCGTACTGGAACTGGATTTGGAAGGGCATCGCATCGGAGGTTTCTTCTTCAACGATCGCTCCCGGAGGGAAATGCCGTTCTGTTTCCTCATGGAAAAAAGCCCGGACCGCCATCTGTTTCTGGTGGATTTTAAAAGCCAGAGCCTCCATGCCTACGATACGAACGGTGCGATCAAGGGTGTGTTTCAAGTGGGACCGAACTCCTCCACACCGGAACTTTCGCTTGGATTTTTTGACTTTATGGGCCAGGGGAAATTATACTTTCTCGATCCCCGGTCCTGCCGGATTCACTGCCTGCTCTATCATTTCGAAGCTTAATCGGGTGACAAAACAGGGTCCGGCCCTCTCGAAAAGACTTGCATCATTTCCCCGGCATGCTAAATCCCCTTTTTAAAAGCTGCCAGGGAACAGCTTATCTTTTCAAAATGAAGGAGTTATTTATGAAATCGCGGATCCCCCACGTCCCTGAGTCCAAAGGTGAAATGGATATCTATTCCCGTCTCATTTCCAATCGTATGATTTTTCTCACAGGGGAAATCAATGACGAGAGATCGAATATCATGGTCGCCCAGTTGCTTTATCTGGATGCGAAAGATTCCTCCCGGGATATCCATATGTTTATCAACAGCCCGGGCGGGATGGTCACTGCCGGCCTGGCCCTTTACGACGTGATGAAATACGTGAAAAGCGATATCCGAACCATCTGCGTGGGACAGGCGGCCTCCATGGGAGCCGTTCTCCTGGCAGCCGGGAAAAAAGGCAAACGGATCGCCCTCCCGAACGCCCGCATTCTCATCCACCAACCCTTCGGTGGGATGGAAGGGGCCGTTACGGATATCGAAATCCATGCCAAGGAAATCCTCAGAATACGGAAACGACTGAACGAGATACTCTCCCAGAGTACCGGTCAATCCCTCGAGATCATCAGCCGGGATACGGACCGCGATTTCTTCCTCACGGCCGAAGAGGCCCTCGAGTATGGGATTGTCGATGCCGTGGCAGAGTATCAATCCTGATCCCTCGCCGGATACGGTGAATCCATGAAAAGACAGACCTATCCAATCGTGGCCATCGTGGGAAGACCCAATGTGGGTAAATCCACCCTCTTCAATCGGATCGCCGGTCGCCGCAAAGCCAACGTCCATGACGTTTCCGGTCTGACCCGGGACCGCAACTATGCCCTCACCGAATGGAACGGAAAAAATTTCCTCCTGGTCGATACCGGCGGGTACGAACTCATGGATGCGGATTTGATCTCCTCCTCGATCCGGGAACAGGTCCTCATGGCCGTGGAGGAGGCCGATAGCATCATTTTCGTCACCGATGTTCATGCCACGAATCACCCCGGCGACCGGGAGATCCTGACCATGCTCAGGCGAGCCGACAAACCGTTTTTCCTCTCCGTGAACAAGTGCGATCACGACTCCCTCCAAAACCAGGCCTATGATTTCTCCTCACTCGGGGTGGACTCCCTTTTCCCCATCAGTGCGGAGCACGGCCTCGAGATCGGTTCCCTTCTGGATGCCGTGACGGAATCCATGCCGGAAATCGTCGGGGAGTCGGCGGATCCCGGGGGAGAGGTCCGGGTGGCTATCTGCGGCAGGCAGAATGTCGGGAAATCGACCCTCTTGAATAAAATCCTGGGAAGGGAGAGAGTCATTGCCGGCCCGGTGGCGGGAACCACCAGGGACGCAGTGGATGTTCCCTATACCCTCGGGGAGAGGCGATACCTGCTCATCGATACCGCTGGTATCCGGCGGCGGGGCAAGGTGGAAAAGGGAACCGAGTCTCTCAGTGTGATGTCTTCCATCATGAGCATTCAAAGGAGCGACGTGGCGATCCTGCTCCTCGATGCCTCGTCCGGCGTGACGGCACAGGATACCCACATCGGGGGATATATCCAGGATTCCGGTCGCGCCGTTATTCTGGCCGTGAATAAATGGGATATGCTGGAAAAGGACACCTCCACCGCCGGAGCGTTCGCCAAAAAAATGCGACAGGAATTCAATTTTCTCTCCTTTGCCCCCATCGTATTCATCTCCGCCCGGACTGGACAAAGAGTCCGAAATCTTTTCACCATGATCGATGAGGTCATGTCCCAGTATACCCGGCGGTTCGAAACCTCCTCCCTGAACGACGCCCTGGCCGCGATCCTCCGTCATCACCAGCCGGCTTTCCATAAAGGAGGGCAACTCAAGATCAAGTATATCACACAAACCGGGATCGCCCCCCCCACCTTCACCCTGTTTGTAAATAATCCCCGGTATATGCATTTTTCCTACCGGCGGTACCTGCAGAATCAATTGCGCCTCCATTTCGGCCTTTCGAAGTGTCCCGTTCGATTGAAGCTCCGGAAGAAGTCGGGTTAGTTGGATCCGCGTTCTTCTTTTAAAATACTTGACCCCGCGAAACCGATCCTTATGGTTTCTTCAATTCATCGAGTCGATCGGAGGAAAATAGATGCTCGTCGATTTTCATAACCATACATCCCTGTGTTGCCATGCGGTGGGGGATATGGACGAATACGTGGAGGCCGCGATCGACCGGGGTATCCGGATCTTCGGTTTTGCCGATCACTCCCCCTGGATGCCCCAGAACGGTATCAAAATGGCCCTCTCGTATGAGGAAGTGCCCGTTTATATCTCACGGGTGAAAATTCTCCAGGATCGTTACTCCTCTCAGATTGATATCCGGCTCGGGATGGAAATGGACTTCCTGCCCGGCAATACCGGCAAAGCCGTGGAATTCCTGAAAAAGTACGATTTCGACTATGCCATCGGTTCCATCCATCATATGAATACATGGGGTTTTGACCAGGAAACCCAGATTGGTCTCTACCACGATAAATCGGTCCGGGAGATCTATGAGAGGTATTTCGAACTGATCGAACAACTCGTGGCATCCGGCCTTTTCGATATCATCGGCCACCTGGATCTCGTGAAAAAGTTCGGCTACTTTCCCGAGAAGGGCTGGGACGATATCCAGAATCGGGTCGCCGGGATTATCGGAAAGAGTGACATGGTGGTGGAATTGAATACCAGCGGGAAAGACAAGCCTGTGGGGGAGTTCTATCCCGGCCCCGATTTCCTGAGACGACTTCATGAAAATAACGTCCCCGTCACCCTGGGTTCCGATTCCCATCACCCCGGAGAGGTGGGACGCTATTTCCGTCAGGCCGTTGAACTTTTGAAAGAAATCGGGTACAGGGAGATCATGACATTCGAGAAAAGAAAGAAAATCCCCGTTCCCCTCGAACAGTAATCCGTGTTTGGGATTGACTGGCCTGTTTTTTCTGTTGTAAATCATGCCTTAATTTCCGGGAATGGAGTGCCTCTCGATGGCCGCTACAGAAGAAAAAAACCAAAATGCGGAAAAGACCGGCGTTCCCGATCCGCGCGCCATAATCGAATGCCTTCTCTTTTCCACCGGCGACCCCCTGTCCGTTAAAAAAATGAGCCGCGTTCTTCCGGATATCCAGGCGAAAGAGATCCGCCGAATGGTCCGGGAACTTCAGAAGGAGTACAACCAGCAGAATCGCGGATTCCAGATCGTCGAGCTGGCGGGTGGATTCCAGATGGCTACCCGGCGGGAACTGGCCCCTTACATCCTCAAACTGAATCGCCACAAAAAACGAAGCCCCCTTTCCGTTCCGGCCCTGGAAACCCTCGCCATCATCGCCTACCGGCAACCCATCATCAGGGCCGAGATCGAGGCGATCCGGGGAGTGGACTCCAGCGGCGTCATCCGTTCCCTCGTTGAGGCCGGACTGGTCCGGATGGTGGGGCGAAAAGAGGTGGTCGGACATCCCCCCCTCTATGGAACCACGGAGGAATTCCTCAAGGTATTCGGGTTGAAAAAACTCTCCGACCTGCCCTCTATCAGGGAACTTCGGGAACAGTTCGAAAAAAGCAGAGAACCAGATAACGATCAGAAATAAACAAGGGATCCCGGATAATCCGCCTTTTCGGAAATCGATCCGGCATTAGAGAATCGAATCCGGCCCGGTGGCTATCCGCGTCCCCCGGATAATTACATGAGTGAAAGACTTCACAAATACATGGCCCGGTGCGGCGTGGCGGCTAGAAGAAAGTGCGAAATCCTGATCGCCGAAGGCCGTGTCACGGTAAACGGCAACACGGTCACCTCCATGGGAATCACCGTCGATCCCCGAACCGACAGGGTAACCGTTGACGGAAAAACGATTCAACCGCCACACAGATACGTGTACTTCGCCCTCAACAAACCCGCCGGCGTGGTCGTCACCGCCTCCGACAGCCACGGCGTAAAAACGGTCCTCGATATCATGGAAGAGGTTACAGAACGCATCTTCCCCGTGGGAAGGCTCGACCTCGATACCGAGGGGCTCCTTCTCCTGACCAACGACGGGGAACTGGCCAATCGACTCATGCATCCACGGTACCATCTCGAAAAGGAGTACCACGCATGCGTGACACAGCAGGTCAACGATCACAACCTCAGATGGCTCTCGAGGGGGATCGTGATCGATGGCAAAAGGACCATTCCCGCCCGGATCCGCCTCCGGCGAAAGGGGGGAAAAAACTGGTGTTACCAGGTCATTATACGGGAGGGGAGGAAGCGGCAGATCCGCCGGATGTTCCGGGCCGTGGGCTCTCCCGTTCAATACCTGAAACGCATGGCCATCGGCCCGGTCCGCATCGGACGTCTGAAAACAGGTGAATACCGACCCCTGACCAAAAAGGAGATCAGGGACTTGAAACAAGCCTCAGGCCTGATCGGGGGATCCCGGGGGAAAAACGAAACGAGGAGGGGTTATGAGCGAAGAGGATAAAATACAAAGGCAAATCGCGGTTATCGATGACCAGATCCAAAGCTTACTCCATAAAAGAGCCGGAATCTCTCGAAAACTCAAACATGGAAAGTACGATCCCGTCCTTCAGAGATCGCAGCTGGAAAGGTTGATCCAGGGCGGGAAGGGGGATTTCCCCCTGGACGGCCTCCGCAGCGTCTTTGTCGAGATCATGTCACAATGCCGGTCCCTGGCCGGCCCCACGACCGTCGCATTCCTCGGTCCCGCCGGAACCTATACCCACCAGGCGGCCGTATCCGAATTCGGTTCCGCCTCCGTGTTCAAACCATACTCCTGTGTGGATGATATCTTTTCCGCCGTGGAAAAAAAACACGTGGATCACAGCGTGGTGGCCATCGAAAATTCCACCGGTGGTGTGGTGCACTCCGTTCTGGATCGTTTCCTCGATACAGACGTCAGGATCGTCGGGGAACTCGTGCTTTATATCAGGCACTGCCTGATCTCAAGCTGCTCCCTGGGAGAGGTGAAACGGGTTTTTTCCCATCCCCAGCCGTTCCTCCAGTGCCGCGGGTGGCTCCGGAAAAACCTCCCGGATGTCGAACAGATCGAGGTGGCCAGTACGGTGGAAGGGGTGAAAAGGGCGTCAGAAACAGAAAACTCCGCAGCCATTGGCAGCGAGATCGCAGCCAAACTCCACGACATGAAGATCCTCGCCTCCGGCATCCAGGACAGGACGGAAAATTATACCCGTTTCGTGATACTCGGGAGGGAACTGGCCCGCCCCACGGGATCGGACAAAACCTCGCTCATCGTCTCCATCAAGCACAAACCCGGTTCCCTGTTCGAGGCCCTGAAACCGTTTGCCGAAAGATCCATCAACCTCACCAAGATCGAATCCCGCCCCACCCGGCAGCGGCCCTGGGAATACGTGTTTTTCATTGATTTCGAGGGACACATACAGGAAGAAAGAATTCAAACCATAATAAAGGAACTGGAGCCTCACACGATCTTTATCAAGGTCCTGGGCTCCTATCCGCGTGAGAAAGGAAAACGCTGATTTTCCAAAATTAATGAGGGGAGAATGGATTCATGATTATCGTACTTCGACCCGACGCCACGGAACAGGAATTCCAGCACATCGTCGAGAAAATCGAGGAAAAGGGACTCAAGGCCCATGTTTCCAGAGGTACGGAACGCACCATCATCGGCGCCATTGGGGATGAAAGTGTTTTACGCGCCCTCCCCCTCGAGGCCCTTCCCGGCGTTGAAAAGGTCATGGCCGTCCTGAAACCCTATAAACTGGCCAGCCGGGACTTTCATCCGGACGATACCATTATCAGGGTAAGGGATGTCGAAATCGGGGGCAAAGAAATCGTGGTGGCGGGAGGTCCCTGCTCCGTGGAAACGGGCGATACCATGATCAAGACCGCGCAGGCGGTGAAAGCCGCGGGGGGCAAACTGCTCCGCGGCGGCGCCTTCAAACCCAGAACCTCCCCCTACGACTTCCAGGGCCTGGGTGAGGAAGGGCTCCGGCTCCTGGCCGAGGCCAGGGACGCCACCGGCCTCGCCATCGTTACCGAAGTCATGGAAACCAGAACCGTGGAACTGGTGAGCAATTATACCGATATCCTCCAGATCGGGGCCAGAAATACACAAAACTTCAACCTCCTCAAGGAAGTGGGGCAAACCAATAAACCCGTCCTTCTGAAACGAGGCATGTCCACAACCTTGAAGGAATTCATGCTTGCCGCCGAATACATCATGAACGAGGGCAACAGTAACGTCATCCTTTGTGAAAGGGGCATCCGCACCTTTGAAACCTACACCAGAAACACCCTGGATATCTCCGCCGTTCCGATCCTGAAATATGAAACCCACCTCCCGGTGTGGGTGGATCCAAGCCATGCCGCCGGAAACTGGCGATGGGTCAATCCCCTCTCCCGGGCCGCGGTGGCCATCGGGGCCGATGGTCTCCTTGTCGAAGTGCACGTGGATCCCGAGAATGCCTGGTCCGACGGCGCCCAGTCCCTCTGTCCCGTGAAGTTCCAAAGCCTGATGAACGACCTGAAACGGATCGCGGAAACCGTGGGACGCACGATCGCCCCGGAAAAGGAATAGGAAATGAACCGCCCCATTCATTTCGAAAAGCTTGGAATCATCGGTGTGGGACTCCTGGGGGGCGCCGTGGGACTGGCCATACGTAAAAATGAACTCGCGAGCACCGTGATCGGGATCGGACGAGACAAAACAAAACTCGCCACAGCACAAAGTCTCGGGTGCCTGGATGAATTCACCACCGATCTCGAACAGGGAATCGCGGGGTGCGAACTTGCCATCATCGCCCTCCCCGTGAAACAGATCCTCGAAATCATACCACAGATCGCCTCCATCGTTGATCCCGGCTGTATCGTCACGGATGTGGGAAGCACCAAAAAGGGAATCGTCGAGGCCGCCGATGCCCGTTTCCCCAGTGATCGATTCTTCGTCGGATCCCACCCCATGGCCGGATCGGAAAAAAGCGGTGTGGAAAACGCCCCGCTGGTCCGGTTCGAAGGCATGACCGCCTTTGTCACTGTCACAGACCAAACCGACCGCGATGCCGCCGCCAGGGTGGCGCTTCTCTGGAAATGCCTGGATATGGTACCCGTGATGCTCCATCCCGTACGACACGACTTTTACGCCGCCCTCATGAGCCATCTTCCCCACGTGACCGCCTGCGTGCTCGCGAATGTGGCCGCTGAAGCACCGGACGACATCAACTTCGTCAGGCAACTCGCGGGAAGGGGATTCCGGGACGCCACCCGTATGGCCTCCGGCAATCCCGCCCTGTGGGGGGATATCTGCCTTGAAAACCGGGAAAACCTGGCTGCCTGCATCGATCGGGCGATCGACGAACTCCGGAAGATCAAATCCGCCCTGGAGGGCAATGACAGGAGCCGGCTCGAGGCCCTCCTCGAAAACGCCGCCGCTTTCCGGAAACAACTGGATTGATCGATTTCCCCCCGGAGGAGATCCATGAAGGAAAATCCCGATATCGGCATTGTCTGTTTGAGCGGCGGCATGGACAGCTGCGTGGTCGCGGCCATGGCCGTGAAAGAGTGCAACACCGCCTTCCTTCACTTCACCTATGGCCAGAGAACCGCAAAAAGGGAACGCCGCGCCTTCGACGAAATCGCGGACTTCTATAACGTCCCTCCCGGGAGAAGACTTTGTGTGGACGTTTCTTATCTGAAACAAATCGGCGGTTCCGCACTCACCGATCGAGCCGTGGATGTTCCCGTTTCCTCCAGGATCGCGGAATCTGAAAGTGAAGATCCCCCGGTTACGTATGTTCCCTTCAGAAACACCCACATCCTTTCCGTGGCCGTATCCTGGGCCGAGGTGATCGGGGCTGTCCGCATCTACATCGGCGCCGTGGCCGAGGATTGCGCCGGTTATCCCGACTGCCGTCCCACATATTACGAGGCCTTCAACAGGCTCATCGCCGTGGGTTCCGGGGTGGGGGGGCGCCTCCGGGTCGTAACGCCCCTGATCGACATGAACAAGGCGGGGATTGTCAAAAAGGGAATCTCACTGGGGGCGCCGTTTCATCTCACGTGGTCGTGTTACCGGAATTCAGAGAGGGCCTGCGGGGTTTGCGACAGCTGCCTCCGCCGCCTCCGGGCCTTCCGTGAGGCCGGCCTCGAAGACCCGATTGAGTATGATCCTTAGGGTGTAATAATACCGTCCACAAAGTCCAGATCGTCAATACCGTCCATTATCCACAAATGCGCATTTAAGAAATAAAAAAAGGGACGTCATTCCAACAGCAAATCCGGATCTTCCCTCAGGCGGGCTAGGGTGAGATCCAGGAGCATCCGCGCCTTTATCACACGGGTGAATGATTCGAGGATCTTTCCCTTTCTCATACCCCCGGCCCTCTCGAGCATGGGCTCCATCACGGAAAAGTTCCTCTCGTCGCCGTATTTGTGGATGTAAAGACTGCGGGTTGACTTTTTCCCCCGGCTGTTTATGATTGTGGCTTTCACGGGATCGGGTTGAAGGTGGTAGGGAACACGGGCCAGCTCCTCTATGGTATGAAACAGGGTGACGGATTCGAAATCCACGCCGAAAAGTAAAATGAGCCCGTTTCCCGCGGCCAGCCGGAAATAGGGGGAGCGTCTCCCGCAGGGGGTGGGGCAGTCGTGGTGGCGATCCAGGAGAGACTTCGCATCCGGGCCGATGCAGGCCACGGAATGGGTGGGATGGAGGCTCCTTACCGCCCCCGGACGCCCGCGGAAGGTCTCCGGGATGATGCCGGTCCAGCAGGGTGTCGAACGGACATCGAAAACCGGGGGATTTCCCGGACCGAGCTCCGGGGAACCGGTGAGGGTGGGAACCATGACGTTCCCCTCCGGTCCTGCCGCCGTTAGAAGGGCGTCGATCACGGCATCCGGCCCGCCTTCGACCCATCCGAAGCTCCGGAGGGAGGAATGCACGAGTACGGTCGCGCCCGGACTGACTCCCAGGCGCCCCAGTGCGGATGATATCAGGGAAACATGATCTTTCATAACCGGGTTCCGAATCAGCGGTGCTTCAGCCCCTCTTTGATGAGCTCTTCCACGGGGGCGTCTTCTCCCAGGAGCTTCATGGCCTTGTGAACAGCGCTCCCGGCGACCACGGGTTTGACGCCCAGGGCGATCAGGGCGGATATGGCGTCCTCGAGTGGGGTGGTGGGTTCTTCTTTACCGGATTCGGGCGACTTTGTTCCGATGCCGGCGCCGATGAACCCGCTGAGTTTTCCCTTGAGCTCGACGCAGAGGCGTTCCGCGGTTTTCTTGCCGATGGCCGGGATCTTCACCAGGCGTTGGATGTTTTTCGAGGCGATGGCCCCGGCGAATTCGTCGATGGGCATATTGGAGAGGATGGAGAAGGCGAGTTTGGGTCCGATGCCGCTGGTGGCGATGAGGACTTCGAATATGGCGCGTTCCCCGGGTGTGGCGAATCCGTAAAGGCGGAAGGCGTCCTCCCGCACGTAAAGAAGGGTATGAAGCTCGCAGGTTTCCCCGGGAGAGGGGAGGGCCTCGAAGGTGGCCAGGGAGATGTCCATGCCGTACCCGATCCCCCCCGCCTCGATCACGATATGATCCAGTTCCTTCGCGATCAATCTGCCGTTGATATACTCGATCATGGGAAAAGATTCGTTCCATCTTTCAGGATTTTACGATTGTGTGGGGTATGAGGGCATTTTCAGGGTACTTTTATCAAGCAGAAAAAAAATAAAAAAAATGAAATTTATCCTTGACTCATTCTGTGAAGGCATTATAACTCACTACGCTTTTTTGATTGAATTAACGGCTCTTAGACAAAAAAATCCCGGGTTCCCTCACTCGGGGGGGCTGTAAGTACGGCCAACTTTCATAAGTAACCGGGAGGAACGGAGGTCTGCTGCCTCTGTTCCTTTGCGATGCAGGAAGAGAGGGCTACTTCAAAAGGCACAAGGATGTGCCATGACTCTCACCGCGCCCAATAGCCCTCACAAAAATAAAATAGTTCCGCCAAATCACTTTTAGGGGGATTTGTCATGGCTAAGGAAAAATTTGAGCGAACCAAGCCTCATGTAAACGTTGGAACCATCGGTCATATCGATCATGGAAAGACCTGCCTCACCTCGGCCATCACCAAGGTGTGCGCGGAC
>Ga0272442_10007430_pt1 | contig 14153 bp, 11 predicted proteins | sample SSMForm2O_FD_200262 | JGI IMG/M metagenome (GOLD analysis project Ga0272442, IMG submission 200262) | Marine sediment archaeal communities from Little Sippewissett salt marsh, Falmouth, MA, United States - SSM-Form-2O | ecosystem: Environmental > Aquatic > Marine > Wetlands > Sediment ...
TCTGTACTTTTTACATCAATGTTATAATTCTGGCTAATATTTTGACTTTGATATATGGGTGGATTCTCGCAAGTAAATGCGCCTTTAAAATCATTAGAATTTTTCCACGTAACGCGTTTTGATTGGTTTAACAAAACTTGATTAGGTAATTGTAATACTGAGGTTACATTAAGCTTTTGAGTATCAAAAATGTCAGCAAAATTAACATATTCCTTACTAATATTAGATTCAGCTCCGGCATTAATTAATCCAAATAATGATCTTCCAGAAAGATTAAAGAAATATATATCCACAGTTGGATCAATGATTAATCCTGTAATTGGGGGGGTTTCATCCATTGAATGAATATCATAAGCTAAAGAGAGATTTTCAGTAGTTTGACGGTCCCATAAAAAATTTAAATTAAAAGATTGATTAAAACTTGAAGATTGTAATGAATTTATAGTATCATTAATGTACGATGTTAATGACTTCTTTTTTATTTGGTCATATGTTGTTAGATTACTTTTTACACACAAACGAATTGCATCAGCGGGTAGAGATGATGGTAGAGTAAGCATTGATGGCAGGCAATCATAAGTGGACATATCAAGGCGATGGGCTTGCAATCTCATCGTTAAATTTATCTCATCAGGTTTTCTACAATCCAATGAAAAAACGAGTGAAACTGTTTCGTTTTGAGAAGAATCTGAAGAGGGATTGAAATCTTTAAGGGTTATCGTTCCAATTTCCTGTTTTTCATCAGTTCCTTCATTAAATACCTCCCAACTTATCCAAGTATTATCCACATCTCCGTTGGTTCTTTTATAACCAATATTATCTGATAAAATCAAAGAATAGGTATTATTCCATCCGGATATTGAAGTCCATGAAAAAGAATAATTAACAAAAACTCCAGAATCCAATAATCCATTTATCAAGTCTGAAGAAAAAATTGTTCTGTTTAATGAAAAAAAATCAGCAGTAAGAACAACCAAAAAATCATCATGAAATTCATCTGAATTAAACTGCGGAAGTTCATTCAATGATGCTATGTTACAATTAGGAAAGGAAGATTTTATTTGAGAAACAAAGTCGCTTTTTAACGCATATTTTATTGCACCGAGTAGTTCAGGACCTGCATTAAGAATATCTTCTCTAGAATATTTGATTTCATTTGCAGCAAGTGTAATATAATCAACGGATGCAGAAATTTCAACATTAAAAGAAGCACCATCATTAACAACAATATTTATTTCACTTTCAACAGAAGAGTCTGAAGACGCTTCTACGATTACAGAGAGTATCAAAGTTACACTCATTAATAAAAAAATCAAGCTGACTGCATACTTTAGCATCCTCATAACATCCTCAACCAAAGAAAAACTAATCACACTCATATTCTAAAAACTTTCGTCCGAAAACACTAAAAAAGAAAAGCTTTTTCATTCCCACAATGAAACTTATAGCCGGATCCGCATCACAACAATTAGCTAATAATCTTGCATCCTCTTTACAGAAATCACTTATTAAAACAAAAATTGAAAGATTTCCCGACGGAGAATTATATGTCCGCATTCTTGATAATATTAAGAATGAAGAAGTTAGTGTAATTCAGACCACCTATCCAGATGAACATATCATCGAACTTTTTCTTTTACTGGATGCCGTAAAAAGAGCAGGTGCAAAAAAAATTACTACTATAATTCCTTATTTTGGATATGCTAGACAAGATAAACAATTCAAGGAAGGTGAACCCATTAGTGCAGCAGCTTTAGCTCGAATTATTAGCAGTTTATCAGATTTGGTCATCACCGTTGATCCACATAAAGAATACATACTTGATTTCTTTTCTATCCCTGCAAAAAGCGTATCAGCAGTTCCTTCTCTTTCCTCATACATTAAAAATAAACATATTGATTTCGTTTTAGCTCCTGATCATGGGGCATTAAATAGAGCGAAAAATACCGCTAAAATTCTTCAATGTGATGTTGATTATCTTGAAAAAACTCGGATTGATGGAAACACCATATCTATTACCCCTAAAAAGTTGGATGCAAAAGGTAAAACTGTTGTTATAATTGACGATATAATTTCAACAGGGGGAACGATGGCTGAAGCTATTAAACAATTGCGAAATCAAGAAGTAAAAAAGGTATATGTGGCGTGTACACATGGATTGTTTGCTGATAAAGCAATTGAAAAATTGCATAAAGCAGGATGTGACGAAATCATTACCACGGATACGATTCAAACACAATTTAGTAAAGTCTCAGTTGCTTCTGTTTTAATTGAAATTTTAATCTAAGTTTTTATCAACGTTTTCGGTAAGGTATTTATAAGGCTATAGTTTTACGAGTGTAATTACCCTAGGTGAGCAAACCATGCGAAAACGTGCACAGAGAAAAAGTATTCCAGTTGGATCTATCGAAAAACAAGTAGACCGGACAATTAATTTGAAACAAAACAAAAATAAACCGTTCCACATTAAGAAACAATGGTGGGTTGCCGCATCTTTAATCGCCATTTTTTTAATGGTACTCATGCTCAACACGTACTTTAATGTAACAAGTGGCGCACCATTTAATGAAGATGGAGCTGGTTTTGATAAATATTACTTATCTGGCCCTGATCCATATTATAATATGCGACACGTTGAAGAAACATTATATGGAGATAATGCAGGGTATTATCCATTTTATTCAGAATCTGATCCGTTATTAAATTATCCTCTAGGAAGGTCTGGAGGAAGAGGTCCGTTTATGAACATTTTGGCCATCGGTTTTGGTCAGCTACTCACTCCATTTATGGATGAAGTGGATGCAGTAGGATATGCAATGCAATTCCTGCCCGCATTATTTGGAGCGCTTCTCGTGTTTCCAATCTACTTTATTGGAAAAACCTTATTTAGTAGAAAAGTTGGACTTCTCGCTGCATTATTCCTCGTGTTAATTCCAGTACACATTGGCTCAGGTCATGGTTCAGCATATGCCTTATTTGATCACGATTCACTTAACATGTTTCTCATTATTACTTCTTACTTCTTCTTATTAAAAGGAATAACGAATTTTGATTTGAAAAAATCAAGTTTATATGCGATATTAGCAGGTCTTCCCTTAGCTGCACTTACTATGTTATGGGTAGAATCTGAATACCTGTTTACGATTATTGCACTATATGCTATTGTTCAAATGATTATAGATTTGTTTTTAGGAAAAAAAGATTTTTCCGTTCCTTTGACTGCTAGTATCACGTTACTTGCTGGTTATTTGATATCACTACCTGTGGTTGCATCAAGAGGAGGATTTTCACCAGATTTGAACCTATATCTTGCCTTAGGAGTAATGGTTTTTGGATTTTTGTATTATTTATTTACAACAAAAAAGATACCCTGGACGATATCACTTCCTTCCATTTTTACTATAGGTGCTGGAGGTGTGTTGTTTCTTTACTTCCTGCCAGTAATCTCTCAATACCTTCCCTTTGTCAGTCGATTGAGTAAGATAGCAGATATCTTGTTTGGGTCTGGAATTTATGGCAATAAAGTATCACTTACCATTGCAGAAGCAGGAACCTATGATATCAGTAGGACTGTGATGTCTTTTGGCCCAGCTCTTTTTTGGATAGCTTGGATCGGCTTTTTTATTTTAGGCTATCATTATTTGGTTAAAAACCATCGTCGAGATTATTTTTTCTTGCTGCTTATTTTTATAATACAAATTTGGTTCATTGGTGTTGCTGGTCGTTTTATTAATGATCTGGTCCCCCCACTTATTTTACTCAGCTCTTGGTTCATATGGCTGATTATTGACAAGATTGATTATAAATCAATGATTAAAAATATCAAAAGAGTTGGCGGTCTTCAAGGAATACGGAAGGGCGTATCATTCCTTAATATATTTGGCATATTATTTATTGCATTTCTTTTAATTTTACCAAATGCGTATTTATCACTTGATGCAGCAGTACCCTCGATTGACAAAGATGATGTGTTTGGAGATTTGCCAAATGGTGCATTTGGATCAAGTTTTGGTAAGGAGCGATATTGGGTAGATGCATATGAATGGTTTGCCACCCAAGATATAGATATCTCCAATGCTGCTGATCGTCCTGCTTATATCTCATGGTGGGATTATGGATTTTATGGAGCTGCGATATCTGGGCATCCGATGGTAGCAGATAATTTCCAGGATGGAATTCCGCCAGCATCAAATTTTCATACCTCGACTAGTGAAGAACAAGCGGTATCTGTGTGGATCATTCGATTACTTGAAGGAGAAGCCAGAAATACGGATCTAAGCTCTTCGATTGTAACCACAATAAACAATTACCTTGATGATAATGATACTGAAGATTTTGTGTCCTGGATTGAAGAGCCAGAAAGTTCTCCATCCTATGGCGATCCAATTGCCCCTCAATATGGAGCGGAATTCAGTCAGGATTATCCAGTAGGCCAACAATGGCCTGAAAATGCAGTTTATCATGATGGTACGAATCTTTTAACAAGTAAATTATCTGATGAGGAAATAACACAGCTATATAGAGATATTCAGGATGAAACAGGGAAGAGCATTCGATATTATGGAGTGGAAGGGTATGATGAAGATATTTTCAACATCTTTGGTTTTCTCTCGGATCGAAGCCTCCTTCTAGTCGCAGGTCTCGGAGAATATAGTCCAGAAGATGATTTCGTTCGAATTGTTTATATAACACAGAATGATCAGCAATTAACATATAGTGATGTATTAAATCGAACAGACCTTCAGAATCAACAGGATCCTGTTATGAATACTGGTACTGTATACAAGGATGCTTATTTTGAATCTATGTTTTACAAAACGTATGTTGGAGTAGTTCAAACAGATCAATCCGGGCAAAAATCTACACCACAATATCAGATTCCTTGTCAAAATATGAAGCATTTTTTTGCTCAATACATCTCTCCATATCCAGAATATGCATATAGTCAGGGTAAAAGTGCAGTGGTTATAGCAAAATATTATGAGGGTGCAGTGATAAACGGAACAATTACCTTTTTAGATGAAATTAAAGATTTTGAAGTTGTTGTACAGCAAGACATTTTTCACTATGGTGTTGAAATACCTGTTGATCATGATAAAAATACTAGTGTAAATGGAAGTTACGAGGTGCTAGCCCCAGCCGGAAATGTGACATTGCAAGTACGAAGATACTCTGAACTTGGAGAAAATGCATTAATCATGACGAATGTCACCTTTCAAAAGGATGGAATGTATCCATTGATTACTGAAGAGGAAGCAACTCGAAAAGCTTCGAATTACCAACGTCAAGTTAACATAGAAATTCCACCTGCTTCTATTGAAGGATATGTCTATAACAATCTTGATGATGTCGATGGAGTATATAATACATCGATTGATGAACCATTGAGCGATATGAGGGTGATGGTGTACGGAATCAATGAGTTTGATCCAGAACAAGGATCACCAAAGTCATACGATTTTGACTATGTTCGCGATATGACAACTGATGAAAATGGGTGGTATAATACTTCAGCTCTTCTACCCGGGTATTATCAGATTGTTGCTCAAACCTCTGATGGATTTCAAATTGAAAATAGGTTAGTTGAAATAAATGCAGGTAACAACTGGTTCAATATTAGCCAACCAAAGAAAGGCGTCGTTGAAGGAACTGCATATTTTGATGAGAATGGAAATAATGAAATTGATGATGGAGAAGAGCTATCAGATGTTGCAATTGACGTCGTATATACATCAACAGGTACCAATAATATCGTTGAGACTTTGACTACTGATGGAAATGGTGCATTTACAACTTCAGCATTCTTACCAGGATCATTTGAATTGAATGCAACAAAACTACCGGGTTATGAAAAAACTATTTCAGTTACTATTGAAGAAAATAAGACAATAACACAAAATATTTCTATGGAATATACAACAATAACCGTGGGTGGTGAAACCATCCGATCAGATACGAACCAACCGGTTTCAAACATATCCATTGTTTTCAACGTTGATGATCGTGTAGAAAATAACTCTGCAACGAGAACCACAACGAAATCTGATGAAACAGGAGAGTACACTATTGATTTACTACCTGGCAGTTATAATGTAAGTGTCAATCAAGATGTCAATGAAAGCGGAACGCTAGTAACCTATTCGTTCACTGATGAACTCACAATCTCAGTTGGACAGGCGCCAGTTAGCTATGAGATAGCATTGACTAGAGAAGGATAAATCAAATATTCTTCTTTCTAATTTTTTTTCTTCATCATCTTTTTTAATACCATACACTTATCAAATAATATGCTTACAATAAATCAAGGTAAAAAAGCAATAGATTTTTCACGATCAATTCTTTTAGCAACGGTTACTTATAAAGATATTCCATATGAAGAATTACCCGCTGCTTTTAATGAAAACCATGGTGTGTTTACAACGCTTCATACCTATCCTTCAAAACACTTGCGCGGATGTATTGGCATACCAGAACCAATAATGCCGCTAAAAAAGGCTCTTATCGAATCCGCTCGATCAGTAACCCGTGATCCCCGATTTCCCGTTTTACAATCTGAGGAATTAGATTGTATTATTGTAGAAATTACTGTTCTTACAAAACCAGAAATACTAATCAGTAAGAAAAATGATGTTGTTGATACAATAATCGTTGGTCGGGATGGATTAATCATAGAACAAGGTTTTTTCAAAGGACTATTACTGCCACAAGTCTCTATAGAACAACAATGGGATGCCCAAACATTTATAGAACATACTTGTTTAAAAGCAGGGTTGCCAAAAAATGCATGGATGGATGATAAAACAATTATCAAAAAATTTAGTGGACAGATATTTAGTGAAGATAAACCATATGGCGTTGTAAAGGAGAAAACATTTGATGGATCATGAACTGGTTCTTGAGGGAAAAACATTTTTAGATCACACCTTTCAACAATGTTGTATCGGAATTGATCAAGGAAAAATAACTAAGATAAAAAAGATTTTAAAAGGAGACAGACACCATCGTTTTTCAAGAGAAATTCTCCTCCCTGCAGGAATTGATGTTCATGTACATTTTCGCGACCCGGGAATGACGAATAAAGAATCATTCTTATCAGGTTCAGTTGCTGCAGCATTTGGAGGGATTTCTTGTGTTTTCGATATGCCAAACACTCATCCAACCACTATCGCTCCAAAACTAATTTCTGATAAGCAACGAATTGCAACTCAAAAAAGTATAGTGGATTTTGGTTTATATGCAGGAATTACCAAAGAATCTCTTTTAAAAACAGATGATATTTTAAAAATCGCATCAATGAGCCATGGATTTAAAATTTTTCTTGGAGAAACAACGAATTCATTAACTCTTCCTCCAGATTACTTAGTGGAAGTTCTTAGAAGAATTAGACCAACACGTAAGCCAACATTCATACATGCAGAAGATAATATGTGTTTATTCAAACATAAGATACGAGAACAGAACCTTTATGATCATCATACTGCTCGTCCGCCGGAATGTGAAATTAAAGCTATTGAAAAAGTCATATCTGCAGCAAAACAAGTGGAAACAGCAGTTCATATTTGTCATGTTTCCTCATCTTCGGCCTTAAATGCGCTAAAGGATCGACCTCGTTGTATGAGCTATGGGATAACTCCTCACCATAGTCTCCTTCATAATGAAATGGATAACGTACCCAGTTCATGGTTAAAGGTTAATCCTCCACTTCGTTCGAAAACTGATCAGAAAACTATGTTTGAAACAGTGAGAAGGGGTGATGTGAGTTTACTTGAATCAGATCATGCACCACATTCAAGAAAAGAAAAAGAAACCGATTTTTCAGACGCACCTTGCGGCATACCTGGTGTAGAAACCATGTATCCTCTCTATCTTGCATTAGCAGAAAAACAACAAATTCCGTATCGAAGAGTGGTTTCTTTACTCTGCGAAAACCCATCTCAACTCTTACACGTTTCAAAAGGTTTTATCTCTGAGGGATATGATGCTGATATCATTGTAATTGATAGAAAAAACATTGTGAAAATACAAAATGAAAATCTTCATTCAAAATCGGATTGTTCCCCCTATGAAGGTTTTTCTGCATTGTTTCCATCTATGGTGTTTATTAGAGGTAATAAGACAATAGAAGAAAATGAACAAAAAGTATCAAAAGGATATGGATCAATGGTTCCTTTGAATAAGTCGGAATTTTTAACTGAGGATTAATACTACGGATGAAAGAATGAAAAAAACAAGAATCATTGAAAGTCTCTTGGTTTTTTTGAAAGGACTTGCCATGGGATCTGCGGATATCATTCCCGGAGTTTCAGGCGGGACTATTGCATTAATTACGGGTATCTATGAACGATTCGTTTTTGCTTTAAAATCAATTAATCTTCAATTTATACTATACCTCATTTTAGGTTTAAAAGATAAAAAAAATTTTAAAAAAGCCAAAGAATCATTTTTTTCTATAGATTTCACATTTCTTATTCCACTTATCTTAGGAATTATCGTAGCGTTTTTAACTTTAGCTAATCTTATAGGGTTTCTATTGGATACGGTTCCAACACAAACATTTGCATTTTTTTTCGGATTAATTTTAGCTTCGGCATTCCATGTTTATTATATCCATAAATCATTATTTCAAATCTCATCGATATTTTTCATCAGTGTAGGAATCATTTTAGGATTCTTGATTGTTGGGTTAGAAGGCATTCAGATTGATCACTCGTTACTTATGATTTTTGCTTCTGGAATTATTTCATTCTGTGCTATGGTATTACCGGGATTATCCGGAGCGTTTATTTTACTTGTTCTAGGGCAATATGGATTCCTTCTCTCTGTTTTAAGGGAACTTACTCATTTTGATTTTAGCAATCTTCTTTTTGTTTTTGTGTACGGTTTAGGAGGAATAATCGGAATACTAGGGTTTTCTCGAGTACTTTCATTTTTATTTTCAAAATATAAACCTGCGACAATTGCATTTGTAACAGGTTTAATGATTGGTGCTTTACGAAAACCAGCGATGCAAATAACAATAGAATCGTCCCATACACTGTATATTATTCTTTCAATCTGTTTGGGGATATTAGTAGTAATATTTTTTAGTATATTTGAAATGAAGAAAAGTAAGAATGAAGTTCGATCCAATGAATAATATTTTTCAATTGTTATTAGATGTCAATATTGCATGGATGAAGCCATTAAACTATTAGCTCAAGAAATGGTTAAAAAAATTGACCGGAAAATTCGACATGAATTAAAAATAAATTTTGTAAAAATGGGTAAAACAATAGGTCTTGGTGCAGATGGAACATTTACTAAAGTAATAGACAAAATAGCTGAAGATACTGCAGTTAAAACATTAAAAAAAGCGCAAATGAATGTAAATCTTCTTAGTGAAGAAGCTGGTTTTATCGATAATGATGCAGAATATACCTTTGTTCTTGACCCTGTTGATGGAACAAGAAATGCATATCGGGGAATCCCGTTCTTTTCAGTATCATTAGCAGTTGGTCGACATGTTCTTTCCGATGTCGAATATGGAATTGTTAAAAACGTTGCTACAGGTGATTTATTTATTGCAGAAGCAGGAATGGGCGCTTTTTTTAATAAAAACCATGTTCTTGTTCCAGACATTTCCGCTCAAGATCCTTTGTACTCTGTAACACTTGGAAAACGAAGTGGAGACAATACCTTTGCAATGATAAAAAATTCTGTGGTAAGATCATTAGGTGCTGCATCACTTGAAATGTGTCTTGTAGGAACCGGGGCTCTTGATGCGTATATTGTTGGTCGTAATTATATGAGGATTACTGATATTGCTGCTTCCACCTTATTTTTAAGAGAAGCAGGAGGAATTGTCACTGATCTTAGTGGTGATAGTTTAGATATGACTTTGAGTTTAGATGAACGCACCAGCATAATAGCAACCGGAAATATGCAATTATTGAATAAATTGCTATCTACTTATTAAAAACAAAAGTTATAAAGAAAGTATGTATTGTCCACTGTTATGACACTTTCACAGATGATCAAAACCAAAGTTCAGGAGGGTCCGTTACATTTTTCACTTTTTGATCCTGATAAACAACCTCCTTCTGAAGTTGGAACACTTGCATCACAAGCTGAAGAGGCAGGTAGTTCAGCAATTATGGTTGGAGGATCCACACTTCTTTCGCAAAAACAAGTTGATGATACAGTGAAAGCAATTAAAAATAATACTAAACTTCCTGTTATTTTATTTCCTTCAGCTGCAAGATTTTTAAGTCAATTTGCTGATGCTGTCTTTTTTATGAGTCTATTAAATTCTCGGAATCTTGATTATGTGATCCGTGAACATGTAAAAGGAGCTCCCTTTGTAAAACACACAGGGATTGAACCGATTTCAATGGGCTATCTGATTGTAGAACCTGGAATGACTGCGGGTAAAATGGGGGAAGTGGATCTTGTTAAACGAGATGATATTGAAACTGCTGTTGGTTATGCTCTTTCCGCTGAATATCTTGGTATGGATTTTTTTTATTTAGAAGCAGGATCTGGTGCCCCAGAACCAGTTTCTGATGAAATGATTGCAGCAGTAAAAAAGAATATTTCAATTCCTCTCTGTGTTGGTGGAGGTATTCGATCAGTGAAAATAGTAAAACAAAAAGTGATGGCTGGTGCAGATATCATAGTAACTGGGACAGCTTTAGAAAATGAAGAGAATATTAAGGATACTATTGGAGCTATGATCCATGGTTTACGATAAAAGGAAATGAAATTATGAATCATATTCTTGTTGGAATCACTGGGGCATCTGGAAGTATTTATGGTGTTCGATTATTACAAGAATTACATAAAAAAGATGTTGATATTCATCTTATTCTCTCATCTACAGCAAAACAAATTATTCCTTATGAAACAAACGAATCAATCGAATCAGTAGAAAGATTAGCAAATAACGTTTATGAAAATGATAATCTTTTCGCAGGACCGGCTAGTGGATCGTTTTCTATTGATGCAATGATCATTGTTCCCTGTAGTATGAAAACACTTTCAGCGATAGCAAATGGTTATGCAAATCGACTTATTTCTCGTAGTGCAAGCTGTATGTTGAAAGAAAATAAGCCATTAATCGTTGTCCCTCGTGAAACACCATTTGATTTAGCTGGTTTACAAAATATGCTTCAAATATATCAAGCAAGAGGTACTATTCTCCCTGCAAATCCTGGTTTTTATCACAAACCAGAACAAATCTCTGATATTGTAGATTTTATTGTTGGAAAAATTTTAGATCAATTAAAAATTTCACACAATTTATACAAACGTTGGAAGTAAAAATAAATTCTTACTTATTTTTACAGATATTAATGAAATTTCTAAAGATTTGTTCACCATATTCAGTATTGTTAACTTCTGGATGAAATTGTAAACCATAAAATGGTTCCTTTTTATGCATAATAGCTTGATATTGACAATTTTCACTTTTCGCTAGATGTATCATACAATTGGGTAACTCAGTTATTTCATCATTATGAGATTCCCAGACAATCGATTCTTTTGGAACGTCAATAAATAATGGATTTTTTTGATCTATAACCGATAAAGTTACTCGTCCAAATTCAGGAATTTTTGATGGTTTAACATCGCCACCAAAAAATCGAGACATGAATTGATGACCCGCACAAATACCAAGAATTGGGATTTCAGCCTTTGTTAAATACTCCTCACAATTACCAAGTTTGTTTTCCAAACCAATCCTAGGAGCCCCGCCGGATAAAACCAATCCATCAACTCCGTTATCATTTAAAATCTTCCAAGATGTGGTATTCGGTAAAATTTTCGTGTTCACATCAAGATATTTCAACATTCTCCACTCTCGATGAGTCCATTGTCCCCCATTATCTATTACATAAATTGAAACCATAATGATGGCACTCCAGATAATATATCATTCCCATTCGATAGTTCCAGGTGGTTTATTGGTTACATCATATACGATACGGTTAATATCATTTCCCAAGGTATTGGTAATTCTATTAGAAATAATATCTATAATGTCGTTAGGAATGGTACTAAAGGAACAACTCATGGCATCTAAGCTTTCCACCGCTCTGATAGCGATTACATTCCCATAAGCTCTTTTATCTCCATGCACTCCTACCGATTTTACCGGAAGGAGAACGGCAAAATATTGCCAAGGAAGCATCATTTTTTTCTCAGCAGCTGCCTTTTCAATTTCTTCTTCGACAATAGCACAAGCTTCTCTAACAATTTCTGCTCGTCTTTTTGTCGCTTCTCCCAGAATTCTTATGGCAAGACCTGGACCAGGAAATGGTTGTTTTTCTGAAACAGACACCTTTAATTCTCGTGCAAGCTCTCTAACCTCATCTTTATATAAATCACGAAGGGGTTCAACTAGTTCTAAATTCATTTTTTTAGGAAGACCGCCCACATTGTGATGTGATTTAATGACATCTCTAAGCTCTCCACCTGATTCAATCCAATCCGGAGCTATAGTCCCCTGAACTAAATATTTAATTTGTTCATCTTCAGCAACTGTTTCAAATATCTTAATGAATTTCTCTCCGATGATTTTTCGTTTTCTCTCAGGATCAATTACTTTTTTCAATAACGCATAATATTCCTCACCGGCATCAATGAATCGATAATTTAAACCCATATCTTCCATTAATTTTTTTACATGTTCTGATTCATTTTTTCGCATATAACCTGTGTCAACGTGTACAGCAATCAATCGTTTTCCAATTGCTTTGTGAACAAGAGCAGCACAAACGGTACTATCCACACCTCCAGAAAAAGCAATGAGTGCTTTTCCTTTGATGGCCTTTCTAATTTGATCTGTCGATTCTTGGATAAATGAGCTTGATTTAAACATAGGACTTCAATTTGATTTAAGTATGTTCTCTCTCATTATTTTGCGATAATTTTTTAGTTCTGCAGCTATAGTGTTATCTTGCAATCCAAGTATCTCAAGAGCAAGTAATGCTGCATTGTCACCACGATCTAAACCTACTGCAGCAGTAGGTATTCCCGGCGGCATCTGTATGATAGAAAGAATGGAATCAAAATTTACTTTTCCACTAACGGGAACTCCAATAACAGGTTTAATTGTGTGTGATGCCATTGCGCCAGGTAATGCAGCAGCAAGACCTGCCACTCCAATGAAGACATCTGCTTCGTTATTTTTAACAAGATCTTCAACAACATCTGGTGTTCGATGAGCTGACGCAACTTTAACATCATAATCAACAGTAAATTGATCTAGAATCTTTTTTGCTTTATCTGCAACTGGCATATCTGATGTGGAGCCCAAGATAATTTGAATTTTCATAATGATCCTTGACACGTTATAGAGATAAATTAATTAATAGTTTCGACGAGATACGCTGAATTTAGACAAACCAATTATATATGAGTCTTTTGTTTCCAGGACAAAAAACAAATTTGTTTGGATGATGATGAACCTAGTAATATGTGAAAAGAACATAGCCGCGCAGAGAATTGCATCAATACTTTCTAGAGGATCTTCAAAACAAAAAAAGATCGGTACTGTTCCTGTTTACGAATTTTCTTTAAAGGGCGAAGATTGGAAAATTGTTGGATTGAAAGGCCATATTATAAATTTAGACTTTCCATCAAAATTTAAAGTGTGGTGGCAGATTGCACCAAGAAATCTTATAAATGTTGATCCAGAAAAAAAAGTTACACAAAAAGGGATTGCATCTGCGATAAAAAAATTGTTGAACGATTCGTCGTATATTATCGTAGCAACGGATTTTGATCGTGAAGGGGAGTTAATAGGTGTTGAGGCAGTAGATTTAATAAAAAAATATAATTCAAAAATTAATCATATTAAACGAGCTCATTTTAGTGCAATTACCCCTCAAGAAATTAAAGAAGCTTTTGAAAAATTAACAGAAGTTGATTACAATTTATCTGCTGCAGGCGAATCTCGACAAGTAATCGATTTGATTTGGGGTGCTGTTCTTACACGTTTTATCTCTTTAACATCAAATAAAACTGGAAAAGAATTTCTTTCTATTGGGAGAGTACAATCACCAACTCTTGCTCTTTTAGTAGAAAAAGAAAAAGAGATTCAAGCATTCAACCCAAAACCTTATTGGAAAATTATTGCGGAATTAGAAAAACAGGAATTATTTGAAGCAGAT
>Ga0272442_10007431_pt1 | contig 14153 bp, 16 predicted proteins | sample SSMForm2O_FD_200262 | JGI IMG/M metagenome (GOLD analysis project Ga0272442, IMG submission 200262) | Marine sediment archaeal communities from Little Sippewissett salt marsh, Falmouth, MA, United States - SSM-Form-2O | ecosystem: Environmental > Aquatic > Marine > Wetlands > Sediment ...
TGATAAACTTGAATCTGCAGGAATAAAATCACACATTGATAATCGTGATATTACACCTGGGAACAAATACTATGATTGGGAACTGAAAGGAATACCTATTCGAATTGAGATTGGACCAAGGGATATTGATAAAAATGAGGTTGTAATGGTCAGAAGGGACACATCAGAAAAAAAGTCTATCAATGAGGGGTTAGCAGTAGAAACATTAATGAAGACCTTGGAAAACATAAACTTAGATATGATGGATAAAGCAAAAAAGATTCTTGATGAAAATTTCCATAGGGTCAAGACCGTTGATGAGGCAAAACAATTGAAAGGGATTATTGAGCTTCCTTGGTGTGGAAATGAGGATTGCGCTTTAGAAATCGAAAATATTTTAGAGGGAAACACGTTAGGGGAACCGATTGACGAAAATGAAATAAATGAATCTTGCCCAATATGTGATAAGTCTGCAATCACATGGATGAGATATGCAAAAACTTATTAGAGGTGAAAAATAAAATGGCTGGAAAAATTTCAAATTTCTTTATTGAGTTTACACTTCCATTTAGTATAATTCTTACAATTGTAGGTCTAATATTATTTTTGATTGGTGTCACATCTGTCATGGAAATTAATATATTAAATCTTTCAGCTGATGTGTTGAATTGGAACATCTATTTTCTGATTATCGGATTTTTTGTTCTTATTGGTGGTGTTTATTATCTTTTTAGCTATTATAAGAATAGGAAATTCATGTTGGATGAAATAGCTACAAACAAGAGATCTGAGCTTTTAAAGATGCATAGCGAGCTAAAAATTACAGCCAAGAAATTACCATCTAAATATAGGAATATGCTAAAGGAAAAAGAAAAAGAATTTAAAATCAAATAACCTGATATGAGAATGGTGAAGGCATATTCCAGAATTTTTTATAATTATTGCTGAACCTAAGTATGGGGGGAACATTGGTGCCTGTGCAAGGGCGATGGCTAATTTCGATTTCAAGAACCTTTATTTGATAAATCCCTGCAAGCTTGACGATGAGTGTTATACGCGTGCCATGCATGCAGGTTACGTTTTGGATGAGGCAAAGATTTTTTCCAACTTTAGTCAAGCAGTGAAGGAAATGGATTATCTTGTTGCAACATCTTCTATTGAGAGCATAAATGATAAAAGGCATTTGAGAAATGCTATATGGCTTGAGGATATCTCAAAGAGATTATTTGAAATAGAAGGTAATATAGGTATCGTTTTCGGTCGTGAGGACTATGGGCTTTACAATGAGGAGATTGCTGCCTGTGATGTAATGGTCAGGATTCCAACCTCTGAATCATATCCATCCTTGAATCTTTCACATGCAGTTGGTGTTGTTCTTTATTCACTTTATTTGAACAAAGATATTGAAAAAAAGGAAAAAATCACACTCAGCAATGTTGAAAAGGAAAAGTTTTTTTATTTTTTTTCTGAGATTCTCAGGGAGATAAATTATCCTGAGCATAAATTTGAAAACACTGAGGTAATGTTCAAAAGGATAATGGGACGCGCAATGCCCTCAAAATGGGAGTTTCATACATTAATGGGTGTCTTTAGTAAGAGTTTGGAATATATCAAAAAAAATAAGAAATAAGACTTTAAATGGTTTCAATTGTGAAAAAGACGTTGCTGTTTTTTAATGCTGCATGCACCTTATCTGCGAACCACACAAGGTCTTCAATAGATGCATTTCTGTCATCCCAGTCATATATGAAATCATAGTTTCCCTTTGCTGCCTTGAAACCTAGGTTTAGCAATTGATTTCTTACATCAGATGGAGAACTTCCTTCACTGTTAAATATAATTGTTAGATATGTTTTCATTCCTCTCACTGGCGGTACATAATAATTTTAGTATTAAATGATTGCGATTTCAATCAAATCATCCCATCTTGATAATAATAGGGTTTATAATAAAGCTCAATATTAAAATTGCTAAGGCCAATATAAACAATAATTTTCTTTTTATATCAAGTTGTGTCCTATCATTTAAAGGCGGTGGATGCATGAATCCAATTAAAAATATAATAAAAAATGCAAAAAATAACCAGCCAGTAAAAATCATAAAGGCAATTGCGATTAAACCAGCATATTTCTGCTTATCTCCTAGAACTGCCCTAAAAATATGACCACCGTCAAGTTGACCAGCAGGAAGTAAATTTAGTGATGTTATTAGTAGTCCTACCCATCCAGCAAAGAGTATAGGATTCATATCAATTGTAAAACCTTCTGGGAGATTTAATATTCCTCTCATTAGTAAATCAATTAAAACTGAGGTTCCAAATTGGGCCTCTCCAACTGGCAGGGATTCATATGGTATCATTGGGACGACTTTTGCAGTGGCAATACCGATTGCAGTGACAGGAATTGCTACACAAAAACCAGCAACCGGCCCTGCAATGCCTACATCAAATAGCGCCTTTTTATCAGGCATTGGTTCTCTCGAGGATATAACAGCACCAATTGTTCCAATGTTAAAATTTGGTAAAATAGGTGGTATCGGTAAAAAATATGGAAGTGATGTGGCTATTCCATGTCTCTTAGAAATAAAATAATGTCCCATCTCATGAATAATAATAATACTCATTAAGGGAAGTGAAAATAATATTGCTCCATAAAATAAATTTTCTAATGCAAATATTTGCATAGGATTGCTTATATTCCAAATATCAAATTCCCCAATGTATATTATAGAACCTGTAATTATTGTTGTAATAATTGTTGCAATTAAGAGTGCATAATTTATCCATACAGGTCTTTCCTTTCTCTTCACATTTTTAATAACATATATTTTATATTCCCCTTGTTCAAACCTCAGCATCGGAATATATCCCTTTTCAGACAAAGAACGTCTAAGACCATCGAAATTTTCCTCAAGAGTATCTTCGTCTATCCTACAAAAAAAAGTTGCCCTATTGGGACTCACCCTAAAATCATAATATGGAAATCTCTGTCCAATCTCCTTTTTCAGTAATTCGATATCAATACTGGTCTCAAAATTAAAATCTGTACCTGTTGTCCAAGAGTCAGCCATTTCTTTGCACCATATAGATAATATGTTATAAATTCTTTGGTTCCTTTTTATCAGACATCATCTTTATTTACAACTTTTATTATGCCCTGTAAGTGAGATAATATGACAGTAAACCAAGTAATAGGCACACAATGGGGTGACGAAGGTAAAGGAAAGGTTGTTGATTATTATTCAAAAGATGTCCATTATGTGGTAAGAAATCAGGGAGGGGCAAACGCGGGTCATACAATTAAAGTCGAAGATGAGGTATATAAACTTCATATAACTCCCTCAGGTGTTATTCAGGGTAAAATCGGAGTTATTGGTAACGGTGTTGTAATTGACCCTGAGATTTTAATTAATGAGATTCAACAGTTAAAGGATCGTGGAATAAATCCAAAAATATTGATAAGTGACAGAGCAAATATCATCATGCCCTACCATAAGATTCTTGATGGGGCAGAGGAGAGGCACCTTGGTGGAAAAAAGATCGGAACTACAAAAAGGGGAATAGGTCCTTGTTATAGCGATAAGATTGCAAGAAGAGGAATACGCGCAATTGATCTTTGCAATAAAATATTTCTTGAGAATAGGCTTAAGGAGATCATTCCTATTAAACAGAAATTATTTGATGTATATGAAATTAAAGACAAATTGTCCTTGGAAGAGATATTGCACAGATACACAGAATACGGTAAAATCCTCAAAGAATATATCACAACCACTCATATCATGCTAAACAAAGCCATTGAATCAAAAAAGAACATACTAATTGAGGGTGCGCAGGGAACTATGCTTGATGTTGACTTTGGATCATACCCTTTTACCACCTCCTCTCACACTGTTTCAGGTGGAGCCAGTATTGGTACAGGTATTGGTCCGAAACATATCAATGACATAATTGGAATAGTAAAAGCCTACACAACTAGGGTCGGAAGTGGACCATTACCAACAGAACTTTTGGATAAAACCGGAAAATATCTTCAGAAACAGGGCTGTGAGTTCGGAACGACAACCTCAAGACCTAGAAGATGTGGATGGCTCGATCTCGTTGTAGTAGGCCATTCCTGCATGATTTCAGGCATCACTAAACTTGCCATAACCAAACTGGACGTTTTAGATGGCCTAGACGCCGTAAAAATATGTGTAAAATACGATCTCAACGGAGAGGAAATAGAATATTTCCCTGCCAATATTAAAGATGTCGAGAGCTGCAAGCCAATATACAAAAAGTTCAAAGGGTGGAAAGAAATAGATAAGTCTTCAAAGAAGCTGACAGACCTACCCATTGAGGCTCAGCAGTATCTACAATATATAGAAAAAAAGCTGAAGACTCCTATTGCCCTTGTATCAGTTGGACCTGGAAGAAAACAGACCATTGAGGTCTAGAGGATCTTTTTAACATTTATTGCAGTAATGATCCAGCGAAGATAGGAGTTTATCGCAGCCCTGAGAGAACTTGTATCATTTGATTTTATTTCTAAAAAAAGGGTTTTATGAGCAGCTTTTATCTCAATATCTGTCTTTGGGACCTTATGCTTTATCTCAGGGTATAGTGAATCCTTAACTATATGTGATTCTTCCTCTGAATCAAAATAAAAAGTGAATTTGGCCTTTTTCATGAAACTTTCTTACTTTGATCTTATTTTCTTTGCAATGGTGGGTCTTTCCTTGTAGAATATCTTGCTACCGCAGTACGGGCATTGCATTCCAATGTTTTTTACATCGAATTTTACACTTTTTTTACATAATCCACATTTATATCCAGTCATGCCTTCTCCTTTTTATCTTCTACATCCTCATCCTGTGACTGCATAATCTTGGATCTGAATTCACCCTTGAACATCTTTTCAATGTTCTGACCAGATTCTGTTCTTGGGATATACGCCCCGCCTGCAAACTTTACTCCGCATTTCCCACACTGCCATATGCTAGTGCTGACCCTTTTGACCCTTTGATGGCCGCAGCTGGGACATGTATGTTTTGCCTTTTGCACAAGTTCAACGTTCCTGAGCTTGGACCTTGCCCTAACTCCGTACCTTGAACCTAGCCTTCCTGCCGGACCAACCTTTTTTGTTCGTTTTGCCATATCTATTTACCTACACTTTTGAACAATTTTTCTCTGATTTTCTTCCCGTTAATACTTGATACATTAATAATATTTGTTATCTCCTCTCGGGTAAAACTGCCTCTAAGACCCTTTTGCATGGCCCTGATGTCACCATTCTTATCAACTGCAACGGTTAGTCTAGCCTCTGCAATCTCTTCCTCATCAAGGAATGGATCGGCAACACAGGTCCCATTGAATTTAACTGAAGTAACAGAAACTGGCGGATCACTGAGTGGCAAAGGATAATTATCGCCAAGTTCATGACGTTCAGCAGGAACTGTTGTGGTCATAAGTGCAGCAAGAGCAGCAAGTGATGCAGCATCAAACAGATTACCATCATAATCAAGGATGTGAATGTCAATAAACACTATCCAAACCTTCTCGTTTGGCTCGATACACAGTTTTTCAACATCAATGAGATTAGATTCACGAATGCCACGGTCAACGACCCTCGCAAGTTCAATTGCCTCCTGGTCTGGAGGACCAGATTCAAAATCAGGTGATGCAAGCGGTATAAGCTCTGCAGCAGTTGTCATTACACCTTTGTCAGGTGTATCTGGATACGGTTCACCGACATCCATCTTTATGCCTGCAAGTACCTGGGTGTTTCCAATCTTGACCTTTGCAGAACCCTCTGCTTTTAAAACCACACCTGTCTCGATATTAATATCTCTGAACTCGTCAAATGCTCTTCCATCTGCCCTCTTACCTTCCTGGGCAAGTTTGACCAGATAATCACGTTTTAAAGTTGGGGTAATAGTCATTCTATTCCACCTCCGTTAGTTTTTGATATTTCTCAACCAATGCCTTCTTTTGCATCTCTGATATCTTATAACATCCATCTATTGCCATGCCAAGGGCCTTATCAAACTCCTCTCTTGTAAGATGACCATCCATCTGAAGTAATAGTATCTCACCAGTCCTTGGCGATATTGCAATAGGAAGATCTGCATCGCCATAGTTGTCCTCCTCCTTTCCAAGGTCAAGGACCACCTGGCCTTCTATCTTGCCTGCTGCACAAGCAACAGGTATATCCTTCATGGGAATACCAGCATCGGCAAGGGCAAGGGCTGCTGCTGTAAGACCTGCGACCCTTGTTCCGGCCTCAGCATCCAATATCTCAATATTAACATCAATTGCAGCACGTGGATATTTTTCAACCAAAATAACGTTTTCAAGTGCCTCTGAAATTACCTTCGATATTTCCCGACTTCTTCTGTCAGGTCCAGGTCTTTTTCTGTCATCAACAGAAAAAGCTGCCATATTGTACTTGGCATTAACAATAGCACGCAAGGGGTTCTGAGTATGTCTGGGAATTGCTTCCTTGGGACCATATACAGCTACAAGTATCTTGTTCCCGCCCCATTCAATATATGATGAACCCTCTGCTCTATGAAGGACTCCGACCTCCATCTTAATCTTTCTTAGTTCATCTGGTGTTCTACCATCTAAACGCTTTCCATCAACAAATAATTTGATATCTTGTTTCATCTAATGCACGACCTTTGTATCTTTTTTTAATAATTCCTCAACTTTATTTGTAAGACCATATGATAGAGCCTCGTTCTCTATCATTCTCACAACATTTATTACCTTTCTAATACCTTCTTCGGTTCCATCTATCCAAATTCTACCATTTTGACCGACAAATATTCTAGAGCTTGTGTATTTCTTCAGAAGGGCTATCATAGATCCCTTTCTTCCGATGATCCTCGGGACCTTGGAAGGCTCGACATTTAGTATAAAACCTCCCTTTATCTTGTACAGATTACGGTCCTTAAGTGTTATTTGCAATTTCTTCTCTCGGTTAACCTGGAGAACTTTTGCCATTATGGAATCGCCATGATTTAAAAACTTTTTGGTCTCACCATAATCCACATCCCATGGCACTTCATTCACATGTAAAAGTGCGGGATATGCTGCATTTATATCAACTAGCCAACTTGACTGCAGGGGTTCTTCTACAATACCTATTACAAAATCCTTTTCAATAGGATCATATCGTCCTTTCAATGGAATGACATTTATGTACTTGGAATTGTCACTTAAAACCCCAATTATCTCAGAATATATCTTTCCATTTTCAACAAACGTTCCCTTCCCTGCCTTTTTCTGCTTTATATCTCCCAAAAGCTGACTTGGAATAACTATCTCTCGATTTTCTTTTGTCATAAAGTAAAAACCTCAATTTCTGTTATTTTAATATTTTAGTAGACACATTACCCTTTGTCACATCGTTAAGTTTATCATAAAAATCTGTCTGCATACCAGCTGGTAACTTTATTATACCTACCCACGAGCCATCTGACTGCCAATCCTCTCTTTCCAGTGTTCCATAACTCCTGATTGTACCATATGCCTTACCAATATGTTCAGCAGGTATCTTGACAGAGATTCTGATATTATCCATAGAGATAGGAATAATTGGTCTTAAAAGCTCAAGAATTTCCTTTACCTGCTCACTGACAGGTCTAAAAGGATCAACATGAACCCCTGCTTGTTCCATTGCTAGTTCTATTCTCTGACGGGGATGAGGGGCCTTGGTCTTTGGATCCATTGCATTTCTTGATATTGAGTCAACAATCCTCTTTTTCTTATTATTCTGCATTTTATGTCTTTGTTCTGTAGTGAGTTGAACATCTCCTTTAATAATGATTGTTTTTGCGATTTCTTTAACTGAGTCGGTATTAAAAACTTCCTGCATCTTATCTTCTGGGGCTTTGTTGCCCTTTTTTGCATCAGAAAATATAAACTCGCTTGCAAGGTCCTCCATATTTAATGGATTACCATCTCTTATTCTCTCTATAGCATCAGGATTAATGATTATCTCAAATCGTTCTCCGTGGGATTCTAATCTAGCTATTACATTGTTTTTAAGAATCTCGTCTGTATAATCCTTTTTTATATCTTTTGACATAACTTATTCCTCAAAAATTTGGAGGTGAGTATTTAAATAACTGCATCATCAAGACTAACCAATTCTAACTTCCTCCAATCGCCTTGGAGACATACTCCTTGGTTTTCTCAGGAGATAAAATATGGAACTTAAAGGATTTGTCAACAACGCCTATCTCAGTTGCATCGGGGTTAAGTTTTCCTTCGGTTCCCTTATGAAGTGCTTTGATCGCCATATCAACAGCCTCATCCATTGTAAGACCTTCTTTGTAATTGGATTCAAAGAAGCTCATAGCACCATTTCTGCCAGATCCCTCACTACTACCTTTGTATTCCATTAAGGCACCTGAAGGATCAGTAGAGAACAATCTTGGTCCGGTATCATCGACACCAGCTATCAAAAGAGCAGTGCCAAAAGGCCTAACCCCTCCGTACTGGGTATATGTCTGTTTGAAGTCACATATCCTCTTAACAAGCGTTTTTACCTGTATCTTTTCACTATAGGTAATCTCATTTATTTGTGCATCAAGTCGCGCACGATCAATTAATGCTCTTGCATCAGCAACAAGACCTGATGTTGCACATCCAATGTGATCATCAACTTCAAAGATCTTTTCAATTGAACCAGGTTCAACCAGCCTTGAAGTGACACGCTTATCAACAATTAAAACAACTCCTGTTTTATATTTCAATCCAACAGTGGTTGTTCCTCTTTTAACCGCTTCTCTAGCATATTCAACCTGAAATAGCCTTCCATCTGGTGAGAAAACAGTTATTGCTCTATCATAAGCCATATTTGCGGGTTGCATCTTTTTTTTTCACCTCTTTTCTTTTTTATTAATTTTTTATAAGATTAATCAAAATTTTTCAACCATGAATATACTAAATATGTATATAGTTTGTGTTCAGATAATCCAAATAACAAATAATTATTTTACTTTTTCTTTTGATCACCCCATAAAACCTTATGCAACTGTAAACCAAATCTTACATCCAACTTATCTGATATAACCCAATTTGCCAATTTTTTTGGATCAGTTTCCCAAACAGGTTGAAATATAATGTTGCAATCTGGTTTATAATCCATAATTATTTGTTTTGCAAAAACATAATCCTTTTTATCATTTATTATAAACTTAAGTTGGTCTTTCTTTCTAAGATAATTAATATTTTCATAGAGATTTCTATTTTCCATATTAGATGATGGACATTTCATGTCCAAAGATATCAATAATTTCTTTATAGAGTATAATTTTTCAATATTCATGCTTCCATTTGTTTCTATTGAGACATTGTAATTTTCTTTTATTAGTTCATAAATAAGATCATATATCTCCTCTTGTAAAAGTGGCTCACCACCAGTGATACATACATTCTTACATCGATATTGCCTAATTTTTTCTAGGATATTTTCAACTGTTAGATTTTTTCCCTTAAAATAGGCATATTTTGTATCACAATAAGAACATCTCAGATTGCAACCTGTGGTTCGAATAAATATATTTGGCAAACCTGTCCAAAGACCTTCACCTTGGATTGAGTAAAAAATTTCATTTATCTTCATTTATGATTTAACAGATAAATAAGTCTTATAATATTTACTATTTGAATAATTTGATATAAATTTAGTAAATGACATCACCTGCATAAGCAATTGCATATGTAGATGCGTATTCAAATGCAGAAAAAGGTAATAATGTAATTACAGCATCACATATATATAAATTAAAATTTGTAGTATAATTTCGCCTAGGAGAGGGATAATAAAGCGATGGGATTGAATAAAAAAATATTAACTGAAAACAGTACAATTGGTTCAATTGGATTAGGAGCTCTTATTGTATTTATCGCAGTGGTTCTTATAGCAGGAATTGCAGCCTCGGTTTTGATTCAAACAAGTTCAAAGTTGGAGATACAAGCTACAACAACTGGTCGCGAAACAACATCTGAGGTTAGTACAGGACTTGAAATTTATAGTATCGAAGGCTATGCAGCGACTGGTTCTGATATCTCTAAATTAATAATCATGGTTAGACCTATGGCAGGTTCAGAAGATATAAATTTGAACAATGCATATATTGAATTATCAAATACGAATAAAAAAGTGATACTGAATTATTCAACAAGTTTTTATCTAGAAGCAGCAGAAGGTTTTAATGATGTATTCAGTGCCAACACATTTCCAGATGATGATTTTGCCTATGGAAGCCCAAGTAACACAGATAGTTCTCAGTATGGTATATTGATAATAGAAGATGCAGATGAATCATCCTCTGAAACATCTCCGATAATCAATAGAGGGGACAAGGTATATTTATGCATTAATACAACAGGAACATTCAATAACATTGCAGAGAACTCTGATATATGGGGAATGATAGTTCCTGAGGATGGTTATGGTGGAATTATTAATTTTAGGACTCCTAACACCTATACAGAGAATGTAATGGAGTTCCAGTGGGACATTTAAACCTATAAACAAAGATTATAAAATGATATAACACGAAAAAGAGTAAAAAATAAAAAAAAAAGGAAAGATTATTTTTAGTTTTTTTTGATTTTTATATGGAGAAGTTTAGTTTTTTTAGATGAGTTGCAGGAAAATCTTTTGGCTCCAAACCAAAATATTTAATAAATCCTGAAGTGGTTTGCTTAAAAATATTGCTCTGTAACTATGGCTTCTTCCTTTGCGTTCTGTGTCTGCCTCTGCAGTCGCTGTATGACCTACATTATCATAAGCAATTACTTTTATAATATGTATTCCGGAACCAGTCCAAACATACTCAAATGGCTCCTCTGTAAAATAATCTCTGAAATCATCATCTTCATAGAATTCTACTTTCTCAATGCCACTTCCACCCGTGTCTGATACGTTGGCTGTGAATTTCATCTGGGTTTCAGATAGTATTTCCCTATCTATAGTAACCGTAGGTGGTGTTTTATCTATTTTTATCTGTTCTACATATGTCTGGGATTTAGTATCATCCATATCAATCCAGTACCAGTTCCAAGTGACCCTTCCATCAAGACAGGTCTCAATAGGAGAAGTGTATTTATTATAGCCACCACCAGCTATTTGGACCCATACCTCTTTACAGGGTGGAGAATCATAATTGAACTGAATAGTTACACAATCGATAAACCAACCATTAACCTGTGTACCAAATAAAATCCAGGTTGGATCATTATATGTCTGCATTAGATTTTCACTTAGTTTTTCTTCTGCGTAAAAATTTTTATTGTTATCTACTATTCCAGCAGAACCTGTGGCATTTATGGCAATAAGAATTCCAATTATCACGATTGCTGGAATTTTTTTCCAAATATTTTTTTTATCCATTTGATTAATGCCTCCCCGAAATATTTAGTAAAATAGTAAAGGACTAATATGACTTAAAACTTTCTATACTTTAAAATAAATAAAAATTTTTGGATTGCTATTACTTATCAACAAAATAATTGGATTTATGGTTTCTAATAGATACAAAATTGATATATATAAAAACAAATATCTAATAATTTGCACTTAAAAGATGTATTATTGTAAGTGGTTTTATCAAATATTATTTAATATGATTTTTACAACAAAAATAGATCAAAAAATAAAAATCAATTATAAAAAAATATAATGAGAAGGGATTTTATTCCCTTCATTTTTTAGATTTTAGTGTTTTTTTAACGACTTCTTGGTAGTTGGCTGTGTATTATGCTGCGTGTTTTGCTATAGATGTATTTATGTGCGTGGGAATGAGCGTTATCTATATCTCCTGCGACATCTGAACCTGGTACTGTGTCTTCTCCATCGTTACCTGCGTTGTCATATGCAATTGCCTTGAAATTGACTGTCTCGTAGTCCTCGATCCAATCAATTGTCCACTCGAATGGACCGGTCTCAGTGCCTTGTAGATCTGACCCAATGTAGAATTCAACTCTGTTGGTTCCACTTGTTTGTTCGGTAACAGCAGCTGTAAAGTCTACCTTCCAAGCTCCTGTTCCTTCATCTTGGTATGCGTTGTATATCAATGATACAGTTGGTGCTGTCTTGTCAATTGCGATTTCGAATGTGAATACTGGCTCTTCGTTACCAGCATTGTCTACTGCATAGTATTCAACTAAGTGAACACCATCATCTGTGAGTTTGAACTCTGCTATGTCACCAGGTACGACAACCTCAGAACCGCCGTCAATTATGTAGCGTATCTCTTTGATTCCAGATGCAGTTCCAAGACATGGATCTGGACATAGTGGATCAAATGCTTCTAATGTAATATCAACGGATCTTGTATACCAGTTGTTATCTCCATTTGGATATTGTGGATCTGGCATATGACATGTATGTGGGAAACAACAGTCAACACCAATACCGTAGAATTCTTCGTTATTGTCTGGATCGCAATCTCCTGCAAGTGGTGCCATTACAACGAGTCCATAGACACCTGAATCTGCGAAGTCATAGCTACCGAATGCAACATCAGCGGTTTCGCCGGATGCAATTGCTACGTTGTCGACAGTGCCAGAGGTTATAAGAGTTCCAACTAATGGATCGGTAATCCATTCTAAGAGTTCGAAGTATACATCTACTACCTCATCGTGTGTTCCAGCATTCTCTATTACTGCTGTGAGATCTGCTTCTCCGCAGCCAATAAAGCAATCCACTGGTGGTGGTCCTGGTTCTGCTTCACATGCATATAACTCAAATGCTAAGTCATATCCAAGTGCTACGCCATCCTGTAGTGCGCCTGCTCCTTGAATTGGATCTGGTGTACCGCTCCAAAGCAATGAACATGATCCAGTGCTTTGTATTGATATCCAGCCATCTGCGTCATTACTTGCGCATCCGCCTAGATCTGCTGTGAAGAGATATGCATCGTATCCAGCAAAGTTGTCATAGTACTCATAAGTTGGTACTATTCCAGAGTGTGTGCTTTGAACTCCCATTCCAGAATCATAGAATATAATTTCTAATTCCATACCGGATGGGTCGCAAGGTGACCAACCATAGTTGTATAACAATGATAGACCCCAGAATTTTACCTCTCCAACAAGATCGGTTAATCCTGTGAAGTCATCCATACATAGATATCCAAGAGTTACATCACTTGTTGCAAAGCTCCATGCATCGGTTGGGATATATGGTAGTTGCTGATACATTAGGTCGCCCTTAGCTACTGCTGGGCATGGCGCGCTTAATCCTTGTACGAGTATGTCTCTGTAGAATTCAACTTCAAGAATCTCACAGACTTGGTTGTTTGCTGGGTTCTGATCAATTGGATCACATGGGTTTACGCTTAGACATAGTGCGTATTTCTTGGTATCACAGTCTGGCCATGGTAATGGTGGTACGAAATCTTCGAAGCAAACTTCGAGTTCTTCGCATACAGCCAATTCCTCGATACAGAATTCGTCATACCAAATTGAGTCGCCCATTGTAATACCAGCGATTTCTACGTCATCAATGTTCCAATTGTTAAGGTTGTATGGATCTCCATCAGCGAATCTGAACGCAAGGTAGAATGTTTCACCAGCACCGATATCAGTCTCGATTGTCTCATGTGTTGCTGGCCAACCAGTTGGGTTCTCCCACTCAACGATTGGTGTCCAGGTTGAACCGTCAGTTGAAATATCAACTCCTAATGTGTAGGCTCCACTGAAGTGGCTTAGATAGTGATCGAAATCAATCTGTAGGCTTACATAACCAGTTGCATCAATTTCATCGGTTATAAGTCTGGATGTTACTGTGCTACCGTATGGTATCCAATAGAACTCTGCAACAGGTGGTCCAGAAGCAGATCCTGTAAGAGTCGTATAACAGTCAGCTACCCAGTTGGTGGTATCTATTGACCAACCAAGTGGTGGCCACTCATAGTATGGAGAACATGCACGGCTGAAATCTTCAGACCAAATTGATTCTAAATCGCCAAGTTCATAGACGTTCATCTTTGCCTTGAAACAGCTTTGATCGGTTTGACCAACGTTCTTTACAATTCCACACATCTCATATGGACCTGGGTCTGCTGCTACTGGTTCAGTAATCTCAATAGCTGCGACATCGATCTCAAATGGGAAGTATAAGGTTATAAAGTCATATAGGCAGTCGTTGTCTGGGTTTTGGTCAATATCA
>Ga0272442_10007432_pt1 | contig 14152 bp, 19 predicted proteins | sample SSMForm2O_FD_200262 | JGI IMG/M metagenome (GOLD analysis project Ga0272442, IMG submission 200262) | Marine sediment archaeal communities from Little Sippewissett salt marsh, Falmouth, MA, United States - SSM-Form-2O | ecosystem: Environmental > Aquatic > Marine > Wetlands > Sediment ...
TCGTTAAAACATACATCAAATACAAAAAAGTATTTGACAACAAAGAATAAAATATTAAAAACAGGGAAACCTTTATATACTACATCCTCGTTATCTGTATTGTGATTAAATGAAAGAAAATGGGAAAAACCAAATAATTGGTAAGGCAAGATTTGAAAATGGGAGATTGATAACTCCTAAACGAAACAAATCTTACAACAAGAATTTAAGGGTTGTAAGGAAAGTAAGAAAATATCCAATTATATCCGGAAAGGAAGCAAAACAACTCAGAGATGAATTGATAAACCATTTATTGGAAATGACAGAAGATGATGGAAGTGATTTTAGGAAATCTCTAATCAAGGAGGTCTAAAAGATGTGGGAAATAATGTTTCAACCAAAAGATGCAATTAAAGTCAAAGGTAGACTTGTAGGTGTTTATATTCAAGATGAACATCAGTTTAAAGTAGAGCATACGACAAAAGAAATAGATAATATGACTAAGATTAAATCAGATGGTCTTGCTGTTAGAGACGACCCTAAACGATTCAACTATACTTGTTATGTAGATTATGATAAAGAGTTTGATGAAACCTTTATTCATATAGTTGTAAAAGAGGAGGACTAAAAGATGAAATTTAATGTTCCAACGATATGTGGTGACTGTGGAAAAGAGACATGGAATTATGTTTATGAAGCAGATGATTACAGGGTTTGCCGAGATTGTAGAATTGAACACATATCTCAAAAATTCGAACAGGATAAAATAGAGTGGTTAAAAAAGAGAAAAAGCTATAATTCAAAATTCCCTTATACTTTCCCTGATTATGTAGAAAAATACGCAGATGATGATACTAAAGAATATTGGTATAAAAAAGTAGGAATAATGGAGGATTAAAAATGTCATTATGTGACCTTTGTGCAAAGAAAGAAACTTGTCCATCAAAAGAACCAATTGAAAAAAGATATGGTCCTATACATAGTTGTTTTTGGTTTTTTCCAAATGCAAAAGGAGTAGAAGCAGGACATTCACCATTTTAGGAGGATTAAAAGATGAATAAAAAAGTTTGTCCTATTTGTAAAAAGAAATATATTGAGAAGGGAATATATGTTTCTCCATCAGGTTATAAAACCGAACAGTTTATACATGAATATAAAAAATCTCCATATTCTTTAGATAACATAAACTTTACAGAAGTAATTAGTTGTTCAAGACCAGTTAAGGAGGATTAAAAGATGAAAGAACAAACTTATCATCTTATCAAAGAAGGAGACTCTCTCGGTTTAACACCAGTCAAATGGGCTTGTGGGATAAAACCATCTGAAGGTATGTCTGGATATTTCGGGTTTGATGGAACTCTTCACAGAATCAATTGTGGGGTTTGTAAGAGAACCAAACTATACAAACATTTAAAACGTTCTGAAGCAGCTCATAAAGCATGGAGAACAATTAGAGAAAAAAGGAAAAAGGCACAATCAGAGTTTGAATACGGATTTAATATTTTATCTAAAATGGAAAAGGAGGACTAAATATGGACTTCAGAAAGATGCTCGACGAAATGATATTCAACGAAAAACTCCACCAACAAAAAGGAATCCTACCACCAAACCACCCAGTCACAGGAAACATTAACGTTATCGCTATTTGGAACAGAATGACAAGAATTGATGAATATTATCAAACCCAACTGGAGTTGGACAAATGATTTGTGACATCTGTGCCAAAAACAAACCAGACGTAAAGGAATTCAAACATCCTTTCTATGTCATATCAATATGTGAAGACTGTTTAAATGAAAAATAAATCAATCTTCCCCCTAATCGGCCTGATGATGGCCTTATCTGGCAGAAGATAGTATGAAACACAACAAACGCTGTGAACTTGCTAACCCCAAATCAAAATGTCGATGTAAATGTGGTGGAAAGTATCACGGTATCAGATTCAATAAACAATCTACAATAGATAAATGGATAGATAAAAACAAATAACATTATCGTGTAGAAAATTATTTATAATACTTTTGTGTATACATACATTAGGTTTTGGTGGTCGAAAATGAATGCGTTACTTTTTAACAATAATTTTGAGGGGATTTCTTGGTAGATTATCAATCTGTTATCTCTAAAACTCAACAACAAAAATCAAAAGTTCAGGAACAGAAAACTCTTGCTCAGAAAGCAGTATCTCGTCTCCAGAAAAAACCATCAATCCGTCAACAAGTTGAAATGAGAAAAGCCGTTATCGCAAGTCCGCAGTATCGTTCTCGACTTGCTAAACAGAAAAAAGAGAAAGCCCAAAAGGTAGAAGAAATCAAAAAATATCAAAAGGAATTAACCGAGGCAGAAAAAGAAATATCAGAACAGGAATCTCAATTAAAACAATACCAAAAGGAAGGATATCAAATTGAGGGAACTCCAGAGGGTGGTTATAAATTTACAAAGAAAGTTCAAGTAAGTGCTCCCCAACCATCATATTCTGCTCCTTCTGTTGATTATAGTGCAGTAAATGCTCAAGCGAATAGTTTAAAGAATCAAAGAAATACACTATATGACCAAAAAAGAAGACTTGAACAACAGAGAACTGCAGTTTTAAATATGCAGAGAACTGCTAAATTACCAAAACAAAAACTATCATTGAGTAGAATGGCTAATACTTTGAGTAATAAAATATCTAACCTTCAATCTCAAATAAATAGTATAAGTAGACAAATAAGTGGATTAAGTCGTAGTACTCCATCTGGTGCTCAAAGGGCAATAACAAGATACGAAGTTGTTACAAAAACAATGAAGGACATAACATCAAAGCTTCCAACAACTTCTTTTGGAGTTGGTGCTTTAGCAGAAAGGACTCTTGAAAGATATGAAGCAAAAGCTCCAACTACAGAGACATATCTCACAGCCTCAGGAATATCTCCTACTTATTATGAATCTGCTAAAAAAATTTCAATTCCAGATTATTCAGAAGAAGGAATAACATATCCAGGAAAAACATTTACTTATGGAAAACAGGAATTTGGTGATATTGTAAAATATTTTGAAAAGAGAGGAGAGTCTATATCTCAACAAATATGGGAAAAATCAACAGCTCCAACTACAGTTGCCGTTGCCTCAATAACAAAAGAAGCTGAAGGAGTTCCAGAAAAACTTAATATCGAAATAAAAAGTGAACTCATTAATGGAAAAACTAATTATATAGTATATGTCAATGGAGAAAAGAAATTATCAAATTATACATCACTTCAAAACGCTAAAAGTGCTGTTAAGAAGAATTATGGAAATGTAAAGATAGAAACAAAAAAACCAGATATTCCAGATGTAGCAATTCCTGGAACAGTTGAAAAATTTAAAACAACAGGAGTTTCTCCTCCTTCTGGTTCAATTATAATGCCTGAATCTACATATACATCTAAGTTTACAGGTACAAAAACAGGAACAGAAAAAGAGTTGCCTTGGACACCATCAGGGGCAGTAGAAAGATATAAAGCAGAAACATCAGGTATTGCTCCAACATATGAGGATATAGTATGGACACAAAAACAATATCTTCCAGAAAAAGATTGGGACAGAATTAGAGAAATGCAATTAAATAAAAAATATTTAGTTGGAACAGACCCAGAAACAGGTAAAAGTATATACTTACCAAAGTCAATTGGATTGATAGACTTTGGGTGGAGCCCATACTCAACAGAATATGTTTCAGAAATGTCTAATATAAACAAAACAATTAATACAATAGATAAAAACATTTCTGATATTCAATCTTATTTATCGAATGTTAAAAGAGCTCCAGATGATTTTTATTTTAAATATGAAGACAGAAGAGTTAATAAAGACAATATGGTAAAAATATTACAAAAACAATTAAATGAATCAACTGAGAATAAAACAAAAGCTGAACAAACAAGAGACTTTTTAAAAGGGATGAATAGACTTGGTTATAAATTAATTAAAACTCCAGAAGGAAAATACAAATTTAGTGATATTAGTGAAAAAGATTATGAAAAAATGGCAAAGGAAATGTTTACTGAAGGAAAACACGGAGGGTTTTTATCAACATGGGGAACAGGAATGATTTCTTGGAGAGACCCTTTCGGATTCAAATCCTTTTTCCATGAAGTAGAAGGACTTACTGGATATAAACCACACGAACAAGCTCGAGCAGAAATAGTTGCTACAAAAGCTGGAGCTTTATTTGATACTGCAATGTCAAAAAGAGAAGGTGTTAAAGGAGCGTTGGGAACTATTTTATTATCTCCAATAGCAACAGTTGGATATTCAGCTGCTGGAGCTGCTGGTCTTTCAGCTGGTGTTGGGTATGTAACTAGTTTATCACAAACAGCAGGAACAGTTGCAAAATATGGTCTTGGGGGTTATATGGGATTTGAAATGCTTAAACCAGAACAACTTGGTTTAGGAAAAGGTTTTGTTTGGGAAGTAAAAGAATTAGCTGAAACAGGTAAAGGAGGAGAAGCATTTGCTCAATCAGCAATGTTAATTCCTCAGTTATGGGCAGGTTATAAAGGATGGACAGCTGGTTATAGAGTGGGATTAAAAGCAGGATGGAGAAAAAGAGTTTTGGGTTGGTTAAAAGACCCAAAAGATTTAGCAAAGTATGATTATATGTTTAAATTGTTAGATGCTTCCCAAAAGTTACCAACTGGTTATAAAAAACCACTTAAAACATTTGCTGAAATCAATTTTGAAAAAGTGAAACCAGGCGTTGCTGAAGCATTAACTAAATTCATTTGGGAAAACCAAGGTAGGTTTGGATTTACCTTAAAAGGTAGTACAGCTCAAATTTTATTCTTAGAAGAACCACCTTTAAGACCAGGCGGGTTTATGGCTGGAGATATAGAAGCAACTTTAACGAGATATAAATTTCCGAGAACATACAAATATACTAAATATAAAATAAAACAACCACTTTCTCAAAAATTAAGACGGAAGATATATGAAGCAACAGGACTTGGAGAAAAGAAACTTAGACCAATATCAGAATTTGTTAAGAAAGTAGAAAAAAGAGGTTGGACAAAAAGTAAGGTATCAGATTTCAAAAAAGAACTTTGGGATTTTATTCAAAAGGAATTAGTTGATAGTCCAGATAAACCAACAGATTTTAAGCAATTCTTTAGCAAATCATTACAGATATTTTCTGAGGAAGAATTTGGTGGAGGACCAGCAGGAACAATGTACCACCCAGCTGGAGGTTTCGTTCAATCAACAGAAAAAGTGGGGTTTTTAAATAAAGTTCAATCTATTTATGAACAGTCAGGAAGAAAACTTGTTGGAGGAAGAATTGATGTTGCTCATCCTGGAAGAGGGAAAGATATAACAGATTGGATTTCTATATTTAAACAACAATTAGCATATGCTAAAAAATCTGGTATTTTAAGTAAAAAAAGTATAGCAGATTTAGAAATGATGTTTGACCATATTAAGAAATGGGCTCCACAAGTAGAAGGTAAATTTTTGGAAAACCCTTTAACGTCATTTTACCATGAAAATCCACAGTTTGCTCCAACAAGAACAAAAACTTGGTTTGAGAAACAAATTCCAAAAATTACAAAAAAACCACAATTTTCTATGGAATATCCATATGGACCAAAGTTAGTTGAACCACCAAGACCAATTAAAACTTCTTTAGAATGGGCAGCTCCATATAAGTTTGGATACGAATCAAGATTTTCAATAGCGGCTAACAAGATAGTATCTGCTTGGAAAAGAATGACAAAAACACTAAAAGGAAGCAAAAGTGATTGGTCTGGAAAAACAAAAAACCTTGAATTCCATCATACAGATTATTTAACAAACAAAGGAGTAACTTTAACAAAACAAGAACATCAATTATTTCATAAACTTGCTAATAAAGTAAACCGTGGAGGTATTCTTAAAGGTAAAGATAAAATTTTTTATGAAAGATATAGACCGACTAATGACTTAACATTTGATACTAGAAAAGCTGGGTTATTATCTTTCTTTGAAAACAATCCAGAGATGATAAGACAATTTCCAGAAGTTAAAGTCATTAAACCTACAGTTTCAACAAAACCAATGAGAATAAAAACAAAGTCAATAAAAGAACCAGATTTATTTGATTTATATCCACAACATACTCCAGGAGAAGTTAAAACAATAACAATTACAGACCCAAAAGGATATACAACTGTTGATTATTTTACAAGAGGAAAGAATTTGATTATAGAAGATATACGTTCTTTTCCTCAGCAAACTGGCTTGGGAACTAAAGCCGTTCAAGTATTAGAAAAAGAATTTCCTGGTTATAGAATAACAGCTAGAGCTATTTCAGGAGCTGAAAGGTTTTATACAAAACTAGGATTTAAGGAGTCACCTTTATTAGAGAGACTTATGATTAAAGAACCAACAACATTAACACCAAAAGAAGTAAGTACATCAAGAACTATACCACAAACGCTATCAAAAGAACCATATATGAAACTATCAGAAAAAGGTTATGAATTATATGATGTAAGACCAACAAGTGGACCAAAGTATAAATTTACTTTTAGACCAAAACAACCAGTTGAAATCACACCAGTAAAAGATATTTCTCCGTTTTATCCACCAGAAGGATACGGAAAAATGTCAATGAAATCCAGAGTAATGACTGCAAGTCCAGTATCTCAAGTTGTTGAACCATCATATCCACCCAAAACAACATATACAGAAGGATACCCTACATCAAAATATCCATCAAGACTTGCAACAAAACCAAGTGTATATCCATCTTATAAAACAACTTTCTTTAGTTTACAAACAACATATCCAACAGAACCAGAACAACAAGTTTATCCAACTTTTCTTCCTTCTGCAGTTCCACCCACAAAAACAATCCCTCCATATCCAGCTCCAACAACTCCTACATACCCAACTCCTACATATCCTGGATATCCTACTCCAATTCCTAGACCAACTATTATTCATACTGGTTATGATGTTCCAAGATTTAGAGCTTTTCCGATTAAGAGAAGAAGAAGAGAAGAAGAAGAAAGAGTCAAAAAAATTTTATTAAAAAAGAAAAAGAAACCTTGGATGCCTGGATACAAAGAACGCTTATACGACGTCCCTGACATCTGGAAAGCAGGAGGACGACGACCAGGATGGTCAGGTAAAAAAACCCCAACCAAAAAGGCTAAATTCTTTGACCTTTCAGGAGGTAGATACTAATGGGAAAATTAAGAAAATTAAGAAGACAAAAGAAAATAACATCTCCAGTCAAAGTCATTGACCCAAAACCCGTCTGGGTCGCAGAAATTGAGACCGAGTCTGGAAAGATAGTCAAACGATATATGAACTTTGATGAAGCCGAGAAATATATGAAAGCAGGTCATCCAGTTAAGATGATTACCACTGTTGGAGAACTTCAGCAGTATGATTAGAGTTACTAACTCACAAGGTTGGTAACACCACCAAACCTATTCACCACACAGGGGATTCATTCCCCTTGTGGTGATGAAAAGTGAGTGATAATATGTCTGATAGAGAATTAACATCAAGAGAGAAGCCGGGAACATTCATTCAACACTATATGAATGGAGACACCGGAATCATAGATTATGTTTCAATATCAGGTTACAAAGTCAATTGGATTGCTGGGGGAACATCATCATTCATCCCCTTTACCAAAATTAAAAGTTATGTGGTGATAGAATGAAAAGACAAACAACAAGAATAAAAGAGGCTATGGCTAAAAACACTACCATGTTCATTCATGGACGCCGTTCCAAAAAACAATATCTCAAAATAGATGATAACCTTCACGAAAGATTATTTAAAGTTATGAAAAAGAAAGGAGGTAAATAGAATGGATTTTCCTGACTATTGGGGAATAAACCCAAAACATGTAAAAAATATAAAACCAGAGAATATATATCCAAACGCAGATGCAGATGAGGTGATAGCAAATGCAAAAAAAGGACCAGACCGTTTTATGAAACAATATGTAAAAGGTGATTTTATATATACTATTCAAAAACCGCCTTTTAAAGAGATGAGTATAATAGCAATACATAAACCAACAGAAACAATATTTGGATGGAGTAAGTATTTTCTTGGTTGGAATAAACTAGGCGATATTGATATGTTTAGTAAATAATAATTTGAGGTGATGAAATGCCAACACAAAGATGTTCAGTATGTGGAAGAATGTTCCCAAGGTCAATGTTGGGAGCAGATGATAGATGTCCAGAATGTTTATATGGACCAGAACCAGAAGAAAAGTTCCCTGACGTTTGGGGAGTGAAAAGGAGAAGGAGGTAAAAATATGCCGTATCCTGATATATGGGGAATAAATAAAGGAAGTATCTTTTTAGATAAAGAAAATCGAGCTATAGTAGATAAAGATTTAACAATAGGAGCTATTGATAGGGAGTTAGAATATTATCTTACAAAACATAAAGACAAGAATGCCTTTATAGAATATATAATAGACATAGTGTTAAGTCCAAAAGATAAAGAAAATATATTAGAGTATATTGGAGAAGTTCTTAAATGAACACCGACAAACTAAACAAAACAATCGCCAAATTCTGGAAATCAAAAGGACGCAACTCTATCTACTATTTGGGTAGATGTGCAGACTTCGTTTGGGCTCTCCGAAAGTTCCTTGGAGGAGGAACAATCTACGTTATAGGACCAGGACACCCTATCATATGGCACGTTGTTCTCAAATACAACGGTTACTATTGGGATGTAAGGGGAAAACAAACAATTAGGGAAGTCCTATCCAAGAACACTATGATGACTTCAGAAAGGGATTTAAAACCCGCAGGCGCAAAGGAAAAGGCTCACATTAAGAAATTATTGAATTCAGACTTCGTCTCTGACACCGTCAGAGGATTAAGGGAGGTAAGTAAATGATATGTCCAAAATGTGGAAGTCCAATGAAAACATCATCTCTACCAATATACAAATTTAACTATACTACAAAACAATATTACGATTCAAGAAGAGATATTAAAAAATGTCCAGTTTGTGGATATGTGGTAGGAGAAGGAGTGGAGAGAAAATGAAACCAAAATTCGTCCACCAACGCCTTCCAACTGAATCAACCAGAACAGTTTGGATGTCACCACAACAATTCCTAGAACTATCTGTTCCAAAGAAAGGTGGACGATACCACGAACCATCATACGACCCCCACTCACTTAAAAGATTGAAGGGACGAATGGAACAGAATCTAATAATCGACCCACCAGAATTTGAAGTTGAGGCAGAAACAGGACAAATAATAGACCACTCAGGACGTCACCGAGCATTCACTGCTCACAAACTTGGAATATCAGAGATACCAGTTGACATAAAATATGTTGGGTATGAACGAACTCCAGAAATGAGGGTTCAAAAGGTTGAGCGACCAGCTCGAAAGATACCATATTATGATTTAAAACCCGAAAGAAAAAGAAGAAAATATGAAATTGAAAGGATGGTAGAATGATTAGAAGAAGTTTAGTAAGAGAATTCAGGCCGATTCGATTCACACCAATGAGAATCACTCCATTAATCAAATCACCAAGATTAACTCCCTTTAAAGAAAATCAAAATAATTTTAGAACAGGACCACAAATGCTTCCAGATTCAGGTGGACAACCACCATGCACACCAGAAGACTTAAAGAGATACAAAAGAGACTGGCAGGGAATTGTTCCTGTAATTGCTCTATCTCACCTTAAACGCCACAAAGAGGATGTTCTTCATGGTGGTCGTTCACTGAATATGTTATTAGAAAAACAAAGGGAAACAAAGGATTTTGACATTTACTCACCCCACCCACGTCCAACTGCTACTGGATTAGAGAAATCAATTGATAAGGCGGTTGGGTGCGACATTTGTGAGACAGAACAGTGTTTGATTCCGAAATCAGTTTTACTCAGGAGAAGTGCTGAAGGTGCACCAGAGATGTCTGATGAACTTTATAGGGTTAGAACAAAATCAAAGAAATCATTTTTGAAAAAGAGTGACCCTGAAATGGATGTTATGAAAATACCACCAAATTTAAGGACAGTAAGACATCAAGGAATAACCCACGAGGCTCTCGAAGAAGCATATGCAAAACACCAATATCTTCAGAACCAACCAGCTCGTAGTTTAAAGACTAGACAGGATATGAGAAGGATTGAGGAATATCTTGTTCAAAACGGATATCCACTACCACAGGGTTCAATAATGGGAAGAACATCATTTGCGATGAAACCAAGGAGGATGATTTTATAGATTTTATTCCAACTTTTCACTTCATAACTGCAATTATGATATTTGGATTACTGTTCTATATGTTTAATCCAATAATTCAATACTTAGAAGTATTAATGCCCACATCAGGAGTTTGGGCAGCCGCAATGTTCTGGTTATGGGGACTCTTAGCCGCAATAAACCTATTCGGTTCAGGAATAAGATTTGTAATGAAAATGCAGGAGAGACAATAAATGAAATACGACACAAAGGAACTAGCAGAATTCTTTTCATATCAAAGATGTGCTGACTCTGCTATAGAAAAGGAATTCATTAGAAAATACATTGATTCAAAACCAGGAATGAGAAGAGATAGCTTTGGTAACAGATTTATCAAAGTGGGAAAGACAGAAACCGCTTTCACATCCCACACAGACACCGTTCATAATTTCAAATGTGGAAGACAAAAGGTTTATATGCAAGAGGGGTGGGCTTTCACAACAAGTGGATATTGTTTGGGTGGAGATGACGGAACTGGGATTTGGTTGATGCTTAATATGATATACGCAAACGTTCCAGGACTTTACATATTTCATAGAGAAGAAGAATCTGGTGGTCAGGGAAGCAATTATGTTGTTAACAACGCAAAAAACATGGTTTCAGGAATAAAGAGAATGATTGCTCTCGATAGAAAAGGATATGGTGACGTTATTACCCATCAAGGATGGTCTCAAACTTGTTCTGATAAATTTGCTCAAGCATTAGCAAATCAACTTGGTGGAAAATACAAACCTTGCGACGGAGGAGTATTTTGTGATTCAGCCAACTATACTGATTTGATTCCTGAATGTACTAATCTATCAATAGGATATTTCAACGCTCACTCTGAAGATGAAATCCAGGATTTATCATTTGCCCGACAACTATTCCATAAATTAAAGAGAGTAAGATGGGAGTCTCTTCCTACTGAAAGAACACCCGGTGTTAAAGAGTATAAAGGATTTTTTAGTTATTCTGATTTCAAACCATACAAACCCGCAGTTTATAAGGAGTGGGGTTATGGAGATTATCGTGGATATGGATTAGGACATACAACCAAAGTAAAATCAACAAAAAAAGATGATAAAAAACTTGATAGTAGATATAGAGACTTTGATGATTGGTTGGATGAAAGAATAAAAAAAGATGAGAAAAAAAGAAAGAAAGGATATGATAATTACTATAGTGATTATGGTGTGTGGTAAAAATGAAAGATTTTTGGAAACCCAAAAAAATAAATTTTAAGCCAATGAACTTTAATATGAAACCGATAAAAGTTAAACCAATGTTTGGTATATCAAAACCTGCTAACTTTAGTAATTTTGGAATAACGAAAAACCCTGTCCCAAGAAAACCAAACAAGAATTTATCATACCCACAAGCAAAAAGAAGATACTCAGGTCTTTCTCCTTTTGGAGATTGGGACAGAGACGGAAGAGTAAATATGTTTGATTGTCGTCCATTCGACTTCTGGAGACACAGAGTTCCACCAGAATATTCTGAAAGAGAAGTTAAAACATATTCTGTTCCTGGTTCAACATTTTCTTCTGTTTTTTCTGATGCTGAAAACCAAATGCCTGATGTTTTTAAAGGACCTTGGGAAGATGAGTACTCTGAATATCTTACAGAATCGTTGTTGGGAAGAAGTGAAACCCCATCATCTCCTTTTAAGGATGTAGTTGGAGTTTATTCAATAAGTATTCCTATGAACCAAGCTCAAACTCAATTAGTTCACGAATATATAGATAAGGCTTTATCATCTATATATCCAAACATGGAATTTGTATTTGATGTTGATGAACCAAAATATGTAACTATAATTGATTATGATAAGCAACCAGGGGAAAAGGGGTATGAATATAAATCAAAGATATCTAATGTTATATCAAAATTAGAAAAAGAAATAAGTCAGATGAAAAAACTTGCTCAAGGTAAAGTTGATGTTAATGATTTAAGGACAATATCATATTTAGAGAGAACTGCTAGAGAACTTCAAAATTTAATGACTCAACTTGTTCCTCACACTCCAGTTAAAGTTTGGATATCAGATTATCCAGTTGATATTCTTAGAAAATCAACTAATCAAGGATGGACTTCTTGTGAGAGACAAGACCCTGAAGACAGAGGAGAATTTGAAATGGGACCTTATTCTGACATAGAAAATTGGAACGGAATTGCTTATTTCTATATGGGTGGGAGAGAACCAAAAAAGGATGGAGCAAGTGCTCGTGTTATGCTCAGGTGGGGATATGATGAAAGTGGAAAACCAGAGATAGGAATTGAAAGAGATGTTTATCCATTTAGTAAAACAGGAGCAAACGAAGATACTTCAATGGGTTTATCTTTGATTCAAGGAGTTCAAGAGATACTTCAAAAGAAGGGATATGGAACAAGAGTTTTCAGAACTGGTGTTGGTCGAGCATATTCGGATACAGGACGTGGTTCTGAAGGGAAGGTAACATATAAACCATACCCAAAACCAAAAGGACAGGAAATTGCTGATATCCATGCTTTTAAATTTGGTTTTGCTGAAAAGAGAAAAGTTCCAAAACCGTTTATACCCTTTATGATGAGAGAAGCAGATGTAGGAATTGTTAGACATATAGCAAAACAGGAAAAACTTCCTGAACCATATGTATCAAAACTTTCTAGACACCCAGTTTGGACAATAAGAAAAGAAGTTGCAAAAAGAAAGGAACTTTCCGAACCAATCATATCAAGATTAGCAAAAGATACATCTGAACAAGTTAGAACTGGATTATTAACATATAGAGAATTTGAGGAAGGACATGAAAGAGAAAAATTTAGAGAATTACCAAAAGAAACAGTAAAAGAAATTCTTTCTAATGTTGATACTGCATATGAAATATCTAGTAGGAGAAACCTTCCAAATAATCTTATGAAACTTTTAGCTGGTCATAAAGCAGCTCAGGTAAGAAGAAACATGGCTAGAAGAGATGATTTACCCGATTCAATCATCAAAAAATTAAGTAAAGATAAAGTATCAGAAGTTCAAATATCATTGATAGAAAGTAACTATAGAAAGATATGGCAAATGAGAGATGTTATTGAAAATTTGTTAAAAGGTACATTCCCTGTTATTGGTGCTTTGTTAGATAGAGTATCACTTCCAGATGATTTGTATGTAGAAGTAGTTAGAAAAGCCGATTCTATTACTAGAAAACAAATTGCTAGCGTTTCATGTTTGCCTACAGAAGTTGCTTTAATGTTATCTAAAGATGTAGACGAGGGTGTTTTATATAATTTGATAACAAACAACAATTTATTGTCTAGTATTGAAATTCCAATAAAAAAGAAAATGTTATCGAATATTCTTAAAACTGCTATTAAAAATAAAAATTCTGATATTCTTGGAAAAGTTGCTCGAAAACATTACTTAACTTCAACTCATATTAAAAAACTACTAGATTATTTGGAATCAACAAAAGATAATTGGGTATTACGATATTTAGCATCTAATTCCCAAATACCACAATCTATTAGACCAACAGTGTTTTCTTTTATTATTGATTCAGGAAACGAAGATGCTATTTATAGTTTACTTGACAACTCGTCAGTCCCACATGAAATAAGAGAAATTGCAAAAGAGATGATATGATGAGAATAAAACCTATCAGGATAAAACCAATAAAAATTCATTTCAGGTTAGATTCAGACAGAGATAAAATTCCAGACTTTAAAGACTGTCGTCCTTTCAACCCTCGATTCCAGCACATTAGTGATACAACCAAAGAAAGAATCAAACACCAACCAATATATGTATCTGATAGACCAGACGAAGAATGGCACGTTCTTTCCAAAGAAGCAAGATACAAAGCCCCCCGAGCACGCCAAGAAATGCTTTCTGCTATCAAAAAATATCCATCAATTCTTGGAGATTTTGAACGAGCTAAAGCTCACGAAGACATCAAATACAGGTTTGTTC
>Ga0272442_10007433_pt1 | contig 14152 bp, 12 predicted proteins | sample SSMForm2O_FD_200262 | JGI IMG/M metagenome (GOLD analysis project Ga0272442, IMG submission 200262) | Marine sediment archaeal communities from Little Sippewissett salt marsh, Falmouth, MA, United States - SSM-Form-2O | ecosystem: Environmental > Aquatic > Marine > Wetlands > Sediment ...
GCCCTTACTTATTTAAAGCTGGGCTCCGCGGAGGAGGCCCTGTCCCATTTCGACGCGTGTATAGGCATGGGGCCGGACAGGCCGCTTTTGGGCGCCGCGATTTTCGGTAAGGCGAAGGCATTGAGCGCCCTGGGGCGTCGCGAGGAGGCCATTACGGAATACGACAGAATAATCAGCGGGCACGCTGATTCGGAATGGCTGGACGACGCTGTATTATGGAAGGCGGAGGATATGGTAGAGGCCGGCAGGACCGAAGAGGCGAAGCGGCTCTACGAGGAGAGCGTAAAGTTCCTGCGGGAGAGCGAGCTGATCGATGATATGAAATACAACCTGGGATGGCTCTACGCCAGGGACGGCGATCAGGAGGCCGCGATAGAGATGTTTAAACAGGTCTCGCGGCAGTCAAAGGACGATACCCTTAAAGGCAGCGCCTTTTTGAGAATAGGCGATATTCACTACGAAAAAAAGGACTTCGAGAAGGCGCTTCGTTCCTATGACACCGTGCTGGAAAAATATTTCGACAGCGCTTATGCCGATTACGCGCAGCACCAGATAGGCAATATATTTTACGGGCAGAAAAAATATGATTCGGCGATACTTTCCTATCAGTCATTGCTTATCAATTTTCCTTCCAGCGGATTGCGCGATGAGGCCAGGTTCAATTTGACGATGTCATACTTCAAAAAAGGCGATTACCTTTCCGCCTCGAAGGGGTTTACGAAGTTCCTGGAGGAGTTTCCGCAAAGCGGCGCGAGGGAAGAGGCGATGTTTTACGCGGGAAACTCTTTTTATAACGCGGGCTCCTACGATGAGGCGCTTCGCTGTTTTCGCCGGCTTATAAAAGAAGGCGCGGACGAGGAGCTCATCAGGACCGCCATGTACGAGATAGGATGGTGTTATTATCGGCGCGGCGACTTGAGGGAGGCAAAGAAGGCCTTTCGGCGATTTTTAAAGATTTATCCTACGACGGATTTAAGCGCGCAGGTCCTTTTCTTCTTCGGCGAGCAATGCTATAATGACGGCGATTACGCCCGGGCCCAGACATATTTTAATAAGGTGGAAAGCGACTTTCCCTACAGCAATATAGCCGACGACGCTGCCTACTGGCAGGCGAGCGCCCTTTATAAACGCGGAAGGGCAGAGGCGTCCCTTAAAAAGCTCGACGACATATGGGTAAGATACCCCGACAGCGAGCTTGTGCCGAAGTCGCTTCTGAAGATGGGCGAGATATTTATAGAGGCCTCCAGAGGCGCGGATGCCCTGCGCAAGTTCGAACAGCTGGCCTACAGCTATCCCAATTCTCCTTTCGCCAGGATAGCGCACAAAAAGGCGGGCGAGGTCCTCAGGGCCCAGAAATCGCATAGCATGGCCGTTGCCCATTTTAAGGAGGCCATAACCGAGGAGGATACCGAGGCGAACGCCGAGATCCAATATTATATCGCTCTTTCCCTGGAGGAAGGCGGCGACACTAAGGGCGCGGTCGAGGAATATCTTAAAGTCGTTTATCTCTATCCCGCCGGTAGGTTCTGGGGGATAAAATCCCAGTTCAGGTGCGCGCAGATATTCGAGATGGAAGACGAACCCGGAAAGGCGAAAAGGATTTACGAGCGCCTTGCCGAGGAGCCGGTGGAGGAGGGCGAATACGCCAGAAAAAGACTGGCGTGGCTTAACGGCCAGAGGTAGGCGAAAAAATACATTATTGTTAACGTAAATATACCAATAGAACATTACACCGGGAGGTTTTAATGTGGGACGTTATTCAAAGAGGCGGGCCGATAATATACATCATAATCCTGTGTTCCGTACTGGCCTTTGCCGTCGTGCTTGAGCGGCTTTATCATCTATACCGCGCCAAGATCAATACCCGCGATTTTATGTCCGGGATAGCGGCGAAGCTGAAAAGAAATAAGATTATGGAGGCCATAGATATGTGCAACAGTACCCGCGGGCCTATCGCCCATATAATGAAGGCGGGTATCCTGAAGCATGACAGGCCGCGCAGCGAGATAAGAGAGGCGATAGAGGACGCGGGGGTTCATGAGGTGCCGCGGTTGGAGAAAAACCTGGGCGTCCTCGCGACGATCGCCCATATAACGCCGCTTTTGGGCCTACTGGGGACCGTGACGGGGATGGTGAGGGCCTTCCAGGTAATCCAGGAAAAGGCGACTTCCCTGTATCCCGTAAATCCCGGGGACCTTGCCGGCGGTATCTGGGAGGCGCTGATTACCACGGTGGCAGGTTTGTCCGTGGCTATACCGACGTTCGTGGCCTATAACTATCTGGTAAGCAGGGTCGACGGCCTAGTGCTGGATATGGAGAAGAGCGCAACCGATTTGATAAATATACTTACGACCAGGGATGATAGATATGAGATTTAAGCGGCGCGCCGAATTGAAAAAAGGCCAGCTTGACATAGCCCCGCTGATAGACGTCGTATTTTTGCTTCTTATATTTTTTATGCTGACCTCAAGTTTTATATTTCAGCCAGGCATAAAGGTCAATCTTCCCAAGGCCGTTACGAGCGAGGCGGTCCACGAGAAAAGCCTCGTTATTTTAGTTACCGGCTCGGACATGGTTTACCTGAATGACAGGGCCATTACGACGAAAGAGCTGAATTCCCGGCTCAGGATAGCGGCCAAAGAGAAAAAACCGCTTTTGATAAAAGCGGACAGGCACGCCTCCATGGGCAAGATAGTGGAGATATGGGATATGTGCCGCGACACAGGCGTCTCACGTATAAACATCGCAACCTCTCAGGAAATCAAATGAGGCGCGCTATCATGAAACCGGACAGGGGCATCTCAAAATGGGCGGTGATATGTTTAGCGACAGGGCCTTCAACATAGCGCTCGCTGTTTCGTTTACATGGCACATCATATGCGTTTTGACGGTGAACGTGGTTGTCCTGCCGGGCAGGTATAACACGAGGGACCTTACTTCAGTGTCTTTTCTCGGGCCCATACTCGAGAAGACGGCTCTTGAGATTATGCTGACCGGCAAGCCCTCCGCGGTTACCACGACTTATCAAAGGGGGCCGGGATATACGCATAGCATAGAGCTGAAAAAGGATATCCCCTCCGGCAATACGGTCAAAAGGCATATAAACGACGACGCCGAAGAGAATATGGAACGGGCCCTCGGCAGGGTATTTAGCAGGGACAAGGAGGCCCCGGAGGTAACTGGAAAATCAGGCGCGCGCCGGCCCTATTTCGGCGATGCCGGCGAAATCGGCGGGGACCTGTCGAGGCGGGCCGTAATTTACAGACCCGAGAAGCCGAAGATTCCTGTTTGGGCCGCTGCGGATGCGCCCTTTAAGCTGGAGCTCGAGTTTATCGTATCGCCTCAAGGCGAGGTGGCTCAGGTGAGTCCGGCCGTATCTTCGGGAAGCCCTGAGGTGGACCTCCTGGCGATAAGGTATCTGAAGCGCTGGAAGTTCGCGCCGTTCGACGGGAGCGGCGAGGGCCAAAAAGGCAGTATAAGTTTTATTTTCGAAAGATAGTGAGCCGATGATAAGACTGGATATATCCCAGGCTGTTTTTTTGTATCTGTTTTTCACGGTTATAGGGATATTTATACTTTGGATATTTTTTGAGGAGAGGTTGAAATTTGTGTATTTTCGCGAGGAAGACGCGTATGTCCGGCAGTGCGCTATATGTCTATACGCATATATAGACAGCGCGAACGCGGAATTTTCGGAATGTCCGAGATGCAAGAGTTTGAATAGAAAAGATGGAAGGGGGGTGAACGAGAATGGAAATCAAGTCCTCAAAGGATGAGAAGATCCCGATATCCCCTCCGCTGAAGGTGCTGAACCACGCCACCATCAATAAGAAATTCGGATGGTGGTCGGCGGTCGTTCTGCTTGAGTCATGGGGAAGAAAGCAGCTATGCTTTTACCTGTGGCAGAAGAAGGCCGACGGCGGATGGAGGAGAAAGCAGAAGTTCGCCGTCCACAGCCAGGAGCACTGGGCGCTTATGTCCGAGGCGGTGGAGGATATGGTGGGCGAACTCAATTAATTTTAAACGCCGGGCGCTTATACGCACGGGAGGTCCGGGCATGGCGCAAGGGGCAGGAGGTATATCAGCGCCTTGGGCCTTCGACTTGCCGCGTATCCGGCGCACTCCGGGTTTATATCAGACGGTACGTCATAGTGGGGCAGTAGTTCAGTTGGGAGAACGCCTCGTTCGCAACGAGGAGGTCGGCGGTTCGAATCCGCTCTGCTCCACCAATTTTTCGGGAGATGAGATGAGGGATAAAAAATCGCGCGGTACCTTGTGCCGGAAGAATCAACACGCCTTTCGCGCTCGCGTAAGCGGTTTTACCATGATCGAGATATTGGTCGTCATCAGCGTGGTGATGATTATGACAGGCATTTTTATTTATTCCATTAAAGGGGCGAAGGACGCGGGATGGCGCATCAAGTGTGCCGCCAACCTGCGTCAAATAGGAGTCGCCCTGCATATGTATTGCGACGACAATCGCGATATGATTCCCATCCGCCTTGCTGCGGTAGGCGCGGCGGCAAGCAATTTTTGGTGGGTTGAGATAGCGCCGTATCTTGACGACGAAGACGAAGTTTATAGGTGCCCTGTGCCGCGCGGTACAAATAATATGGGCTTTAATTGCAATATGCTTTTAGGGCCTGACGGTATGGTGCAGACGACTCCCGTTCGCCTTTCGAATGTGGAAGGCCAGCAGGAGACGGTATTTATATTCGACTGTACGGACGCGCAAAGTGGCACTTGGTCGAACTGGGGAGGTATTTATCAGGTATCAAAAGGCCAGCAGTATGTCGCGGACCGCCACTCGGGCGGGGCGAATGTCCTCTGGGTTGACGGCCACGTGAGCTGGCACCTTAAGGATGAGATAGTCGATACCGTTACCTGGTGGGACCCGTTTGATTGACGCCGTGCAGCAAAATAACTTTACACTTTGAACGTCGTTCAAAGTGTAAAGTTAAGGGAAAAGAGATGAAAAAAAAGGCGTGTTTTACAATAATTGCCTGGACAATAACCGTCTTGACGTTATTGCCCCCTGCCGGAGCGGCCGAGGTCAAGAAGGCCGACCTTGCCGGATCGTGGTACCCGTCTTCGAGCAGGGCGCTTTCATCCGCGCTGGACGGCTACCTCGCGCAGGCGGAGGTCGAGCCGGTGGAGGCAGACATAAGGGCGATAATCGTTCCGCATGCCGGACTCGCGTATTCCGGTCCGGTCGCCGCCTACGCGTATAAAGCGGTTTCCGGGAAACCGTATTCTGCCGTATTGCTCCTTGGTTTTTGTCACAGGAAAAATTTTGACGGTATATCGGTCTATAAGGAAGGCGGTTTTGAGACACCGCTCGGGACATTAGAGGTGGATTCGGACCTCGCGGCCGATATAATATCGCGCCACGAAAGGATATTTTTTTACCCCGCGGCGTTCGAGGACGAAAACTCTATAGAGCTTGAGCTCCCCTTTATAAAAAAGGCCTTTCCGCGTTCCAAGATTGTCCCTATCGCCTTCGGATCCTCCGGTTTCGACGACTGCGAACTCGTTGCCGGTGCCATAGCCGATATACTCGGAAAAAGAGACGACGTACTTCTTATAGTCAGCACGGATATGAGCCATTATCATACATACGAGGAGGCGCGTGCCATCGATAGCAAAAGCATAGAGCTTTTGCGCGCCTTTGACGCGGAGGCCATCTACGAAAGATCCGCCTTCGGCGAGCAGCTCTTTTGCGGTTATATGCCGGTTGCGGCCTCACTGCTCGCCGCTAAAGAAATCGGCGCGGATGAAATGTCCGTACTTCGATACGCCAACTCCGGGGACGTTACCGGCGATAAAAATCGGGTTGTCGGATATGTGAGCGCCGTTATTTACGCTACCGGCGGCGGGATTAGGCAGGAGGGAGGGGCGATGCTGAACGAATCTCAAAGAAAAAGATTACTTGAAATAGCGAGGGATACTATCACCGGCTATGTAAAGACGCGCGCGATACCCGACCTCAAAGAGGATGACCCGGTCCTTAACAGGGAAATGGGCGCGTTCGTTACGCTGCATAAGGACGGACAGCTGAGGGGCTGTATAGGCAATATAATAGGCTCCGGCCCGTTGTATCTGACGGTGAGGGACATGGCGGTTCAGTCCGCGACGGCCGACCCGCGATTCGCGCCGGTGAGCTCCGATGAGCTGGGCTCCATAGACATAGAGATATCGGTGCTTTCGGAGCTGGAGAAGGTCGCGGACGCGCGCGAGATAGAGATGGGTGTGCACGGCGTACTCATAAGAAAAGGCAGCGCGAGCGGCGTGTTTTTGCCGCAGGTCGCCACGGAGACGGGATGGTCAAAAGAGGAGTTTATGACGAACCTCTGCGCCCGCAAGGCGGGACTTCTGTCTGACGCGTGGAAGACAGGCGAGGCGGATATTTATATATTTACGGCGGAGGTCTTCGGCGAGTAAAAAAGGGGACAACGATAAAAAAGGGGACAGGCTACTTTTTCTAGCCTTGTTCTAGTTGAAAAAGTAGCCTGTCCCCTTTTTTACAAGTAGTTGAAAAAGTAGCCTGTCCCCTTTTTTTGCAAGGTAAGATATGAGCAGATTTTACGCGCCCCCGGCATCTGTCCGGGGCAAAAAGATATATGTGAGCGGGGAAGAGGCCCATCATATTACGGAAGTAATGCGGCTCGGCTGCGGAGATCCCGTAACCGTATTTGACGGAACAGGCGCCGAATATGACGGTGTTATCGCCTCATCCGGGCGCAAAAAGGTTGTTATAGATGTGTTAGACGCGAGGCCCGCCGGCGGCGAAAAACGGACGGCAGGTTTATCGCTGGCCCAGGCCGTTCCGAAGAAAGATAAGATGGACCTTATCGCGCGGGAGGCCACGGAGCTCGGGGCCGAGGAGATTATTCCGTTCGAGAGCGCCAGGACCGTGGCCAGGATTAAGGGCGAAAGGCGCAGGCGCAGGCCCGAAAGGTGGCGCAGGATAGCTGTTGAGGCGTCCAAGCAATGCGGCAGGAGCGAGCTTCCGCGCATATCGGAGATAAAGGACTTCGCCGGTATATTGCGCCTTATTCCGGAATATGACATTGCAATTATGCCGTGCCTTTCGAAAAAGGCGGTCCTTTTAAAGTCCGCGTTAAGAGGTATCCGGAGGCCAAAAAAGACCCTGGCGATCATAGGCCCGGAGGGCGGATTTACGGAGGACGAGGTCACGACGGCGGAGCGCAAAGGGGCGGTATTGGTTTCCTTGGGCCCCCTTACGTTAAAGAGCGATACTGCGGCCGTCGTTACTTTATCAATATTAAACAACGAGTTGGGATAAAAAAGGGGACAGGCTACTTTTTCTAGCCTTGTTCTAGTTGAAAAAGTAGCCTGTCCCCTTTTTTACAACTAGCCTTGTTCTAGTTGAAAAAGTAGCCTGTCCCCTTTTTTGTTAATAAGCATATGAACCCGACATGCGGTTTTTATACGCTGGGATGCAAAGTAAACCAGTATGAGACGCAGGGCATAAGAGAGGGCCTCATAAGCTCGGGGTACCGCGAGCGCGCGCCCGGAGAACCCTGCGACGTTTATGTGATAAATACCTGTACGGTCACCGCGAAGGCCGATAAGGAATCGCGCCGTCTTATCAGGAAATGCCACAGGCGTAATCCGGCGGCCCTGGTGATCGTTACCGGATGCTACGCCGAGTTAAACGAGCGCGAGATCAGGACCATACCCGGCGGCCATATGGTCATAAAGAACAGGGATAAGCATAAGATCGCCCGCGTTGCCGCATCAAAAAGGCCTCCGTCTTTTTTTGCCGGAGCGCTTTCCCGGAAAAGGCATTTTCCTTTCGCCATATCGGGTTTCAAGGACAGGACGAAGGCCTTTTTAAAAATACAGGACGGCTGCAATATCTTCTGCTCCTACTGCAAGGTCCCCCTCGTAAGGGGACGCTCCCGAAGCAGAGACGCCGAGTCCGTTATCGAAGAGGCGGGGCGGCTTATCGAGGCGGGCTTCCGGGAGATAGTCCTTACCGGCATATGCCTCGGCGCGTGGGGAGAGGACCTGTCGCCGAAGAGCTCTTTGAAGGAACTCCTTTTACGGCTTGCCGGGCTTAAGGGGCATTTTCGGATACGCTTGAGCTCTATTGAGCCGAAATACGTAACCGAAGGGCTCATGGCCGTAATGAAGACAGGCTCCAGGATATGCCCGCACCTGCATGTCCCGTTTCAGAGCGGAGACAACGAGATACTCGGGAGAATGAACCGGCCGTACAGCGCTCAGATATACGAGGATATCGTGAAGACGGCGCGCTCCGCGGTCCCGGATATATCCATAACAACGGACATGATGACGGGGTTTCCCGGGGAAGGCGACAGGCATTTTAAAAATACACTCGATTTTATCGGCAGCATCAGGCCTTCGCGGATTCACGTGTTTCCGTACAGCCGGAGGGACGGTACGGCCGCCGCGCTTTTTAAAAAAGAGACGCCCGCGGGCGTTATTAAGGCGCGGCTCGGGATGATGGAGGAGCTGGCGCGCGATATGTCGTACGGATACAGGAAGGATTTCTTGAATAAAAAGACAGAGGTGCTTATCGAGGGCGCCAGGGATGCGGCCACGGGCCTGCTCAAGGGGTATGACGATAAATATATAAGGGTGCTGATCAAGGGAGGGGACGAGTTGATGTATAAGTTGGCCCCTGTCATATTGGATAAGGTGGAGCGGGAGCGCACAATCGGGTCACTGCTTAAAATCACGCCCTAAATCGGGCTCCATCTTGACACGGCCATATTCTCGTGATATACTTTTATATCTTTCCCTTTTCGGAACCGGATAACAAGGAGCGGCGCGATTGGAGTGGATGGCGCAGATTAGCTGGCCCGACCTTCTAGCCATAATCATTTTATTGAGAAGCGGTTATGTAGGCTCACAGAGGGGTTTTTTTGGTGAGCTTTTTCATATCTTTGGGATGTGCGCGGCCCTGTTTCTCGCCGTCTTTTTCTATATACCGGTATCCGGATTCTTCAACAGGTATCTCTTTATACCTGTAAGCATATCTTACTTATTGGGTTTTATTAGCATATTGTTCTTTTTCTATATAGTTATCAAGGTTGCCTATGGACTCATGGGAAAGATATTAAAAATAGAGGTCATACCCGGAATAAATAAAATCGGCGGCCTCCTGCTGGGGCTTTCCAAGGGCATCGTCCTGGCGACATTGCTTTTTTTCGCGATGCTGCTTACCCCGATAGAATATGTTTTTGAATCGGCCAAGGAGAGGTCCCTTTTGGCGCCGTTTTTCGTAAATGCCGGCGTCGGACTTTACCAGGGCATCTCGGGTGTATTTTCCCGCGGCGAGACAGGCGGTGAGATAGAGCGCCTTATTTCCGGGGTAAACCACCTGCATATAAAGAAATTAAAATTGAAGAGAAAAGACAATCTTGATGAGTTTTTGGATTAGAGAAAGGGGAGGCGCCTTATGAAGTTTATGGATATATACGAATTCGCCGTAAAGGCGGGCATGGACAGGGACCCACGCTCGAGGTCAGACATCAGAAAGGCCGTGGCGAGAGTGAAGAAGGAATACGCCAAGCTCCCGGCGCGAAAGAAGAAGGCCTTTGACAAGGAAAGGCTAAGGCATCCGTATGACGATACGAGGATGCTTTACGGCGACCCGGAGACGGATATAAAGAGTATCATGGTGGGCATAGACATGGAGGGCGGCGAGCTGCTTCTGGCCGACAGGCTCACAGACAGAGGTATTGACGTGGACATGGTCATGGCGCACCATCCGGAAGGTACGGCCCTGGCCGGATTTTACCATGTCATGGATATGCAGACGGATATCCTGAAGGACCTCGGTATATCGCATGAGGTCAGCAAGGCGCTTCTCAAGGAGCGCATATCGGAAGTGGCGCGGGGTGTTTCCGCCCTGAACCATATGAGGTCCGTGGATATCGCGCGTCTGCTAGATATCCCGTATATGTGCGTGCATACGCCGGCGGACAACCATGTCACGCATTATCTAAACCGGCTTTTCGCCAGGAAAAGACCCGTGTATCTTAAGAATGTCATAGATATACTGGAGGAGATACCCGAATACGCCGCCTCCGCGAAAAAGAACGCGAGTCCATATATAATGCTAGGAGGGAAAAAGGAAAAGGCGGGCAAGATAGTCGTGGACATGACTGGAGGCACGGAGGGATCAAGGCGCGTTTTTCCGAGGCTCTCGCAGGCGGGCGTAAATACGATAGTGGGGATGCATTTCAGCGAACAGCATTTTAAAAGCGCCCAGAAGGAGCATATCAACATCATAATTGCCGGGCACATCTCGAGCGATACGGTGGGGCTCAACCTGTTCCTGGATAGACTTTGCAGGAAGGAAGATTTTGATATCATACCCTGCTCCGGATTTGTAAGGATAAAGAGAGGATAGGACTCGGATGGGCGGATTCATCCCGGAAAACATACTGGATGAGATACTCGACAAGTGCGATATAGCGGAGGTCATATCGAGCTATATACCCTTGAAAAGGGCGGGCAGGAATTATAAGGCCCTTTGTCCTTTTCACCACGAAAAGACGCCTTCTTTTATCGTCAACCCCGAGAAGGGCATATTCCACTGTTTTGGGTGTAACGCCGGGGGAAACGCCTTCAGTTTCATAATGAAATACGAGCGTATCGAGTTTCCCGAGGCCGTGAAGATGCTGGCGAAAAAGACCGGCGTTGTCCTGCCGGAGCGTGGACCGCGCGGCCCAGCGGGGGCGCCCTCGGTTACCGATGATATATATAGGGCGCATGAGGCGGCCGCCTCGTATTTCGGGGGAGTCCTGGCGTCTCCGGCCGGCGGCAGGGCGCGGGAATACCTCGCCAAGAGAGGCATAAAAGACGAGACGGTTAAGGAATTCAGGCTGGGTCTTGCCGCGGCATCTTGGGACGGACTGCTGGCGCGCCTAAGGTCCGCGGGGTTTAAGGCGGAGCTTATCGCGAAGACAGGACTTGTCATACCCCGGTCAGATAGGTCCGGGCATTACGACAGGTTCAGGAACCGTTTGATATTCCCTATCTTTAATCATCGCGGCAGGATTATCGCGTTCGCCGGCAGGGTGCTTGACGATTCGACGCCGAAATATATGAACTCGCCCGAGACGCAAATCTACAACAAGGGCAGGACCCTATTCGGGCTGAATTTCAGCAAAAGAGAAATCGGCGATAAAGACGCCGCCGTTATCGTTGAGGGGTATACGGACCTTATGGCCCTCAGCCAAAACGGCATTCGAAATGTTATCGCCTCCTGCGGCACGGCCCTTACGCAGGATCAGATAAGGCTGCTTCGCCGTTACACCCGCAACGTAATCATGGTCTACGACTCCGACCAGGCCGGCGAAATGGCGACGTTGAGAGGACTCGATTTATTGCTGGCCGAGGATATGCGCGTGGGGATAGTCCGGCTGCCCGCCGGGCTTGACCCGGATGATTTTATTCGCCGGCACGGCGCGGAAGGATTCAATGAGCTGCTTGCCCGCCCGGCCGGGCTGCTTGAGTATAAGCTCGACCTGCTCAGGTCTGTACACGGCTCCAAGGGTGCGGAGGCCAAAACCAGTATCGCCGGCGAGATGCTGAGGACAATCGCGAAGGTAAATAACGCCGTCCTGAAATCCGAATACCTTAAACGGCTGGCCGAATCTTTGGATGTCGATGAGGAGGGGCTTAGAATAGAGCTTGCCAAGTTTAAAAAAGAACGTACGCCGGAATACGCCTCCGCGGGGCTATTACGGGCGGGGGACAACGCCGCGCCGCCGGAGGCCGAGAAGATCCTCATATCGCTGATGATGGAAGACAACGGCTTTATAATATCGGTGAGACAGAAGCTGGCGCCCCGCGAGTTCGGCAGTGAATTTACCAGGAGCATAGTAGAGTCAATCTACAAGATAAACGATGAAAGCCGCCCCGTGGATTGCTCCGCGTTGATGAACAGGTTGAATATCGACGGCCTGGATAATTTTCTTTCGGAAATGGCAGTGGCGAATTCGGTATTAACCGACAAGAGAAAAAACCTTGAGGACTGCGTTTTGTGGATTAAAAGGGAAAATCTGAAAAGAGATCTAAGCGAGCTTCGCGGCCGGATAAAGTCCGCCCAGCTCGCTCGGGATAACGGCAGGTTGAAGGACCTGGTCACCCGGTATGGCACGCTGGTCAAGCAGTTGAGCGGCGCGCCCGGCCATTTGACACAGGGGCCGGGACAATAGGCCGGCGGAAAGCGGTATTCCGCAATAAAAGGTGAGGCGTGAAAAAGAAAAAAATAAAGGTAAGGCGAAGGCGTAAAAGGATAAAAGCGGGCGGGCGCAGGCGCGGGGTCCGCCGCCGATGCAGGGGCAGGAAGGCCTCAGCGGCATTATCCGCCCGGAAGCGGGCGAAGCCGAGCTTACCCAAAACCGACATAAAAGAAGAGACGAGAAAACTTATAGCCCTGGGCAAGGAAAAGGGCCGTCTTACTTACGATGAGATAAACAACATGCTTTCCGAGAATGTGGTGTCTTCGGAGGACATAGACAGCATCTTTTTGAAATTGGGCGATAAAAATATAAAGGTGGTTGATAGCGATGAGGATTTAAGCGCCGAGGCGGCGGGAAAAGGCGCCCCGGCCAAGGTGGCGCGCCTGTCGCACATGGAAGACCCGGTGAGGATGTATCTGCGGCAGATGGGCCAGATACCGCTTTTGACCAGGGAAGAGGAAATAAAACTTGCCAAGGAAATAGAGGCGACGGAAGAGGAATTCAGAAGGAGCGTCCTGGATACGAATACGGCGAAGGCCGAGGCCCTTGAGCTTATAGAAAAGGTAAAGGGCGACCGCGTGAATATAGAAGATATCATGAACATGGATATGAAGATAAGACGGGGCAATCTCCTGCGCCGGCTGTCTAAGATCGAGAGGCGCCTGAAAAACTCAAAAAAGAGCGTCTCTATACTCGCGGCCACCTTGGAGCTGAAGCTTGTCGGCTCCGTCGTCGAGGAGATATCGAAGAGAATAAACAGGATATTTCACGAACTGGAAAAAACGGTCAAAAAGACAAAGGCCGTGCGAAACGGGCGCAGGAGAAAACTGATCGGCGCACTCACCCGCAAACGGAGGGCCTTCGAGGGGCAGATAGGATTAAAATACGACCCGCTCAAGGAAAAGATAAAGGATATAAACCTTAAGGAGTCGAAGTTCAACAGGGCGAAAAAGGCGCTGGTGGCGGCGAACCTCCGGCTGGTTGTGAGCATCGCGAAAAAATACACGAACCGGGGCCTTTCTTTTCTTGACCTTATACAGGAAGGCAACATAGGCCTTATGAAGGCCGTGGATAAATTTGAGTATAAGAGGGGTTATAAATTCAGCACATACGCCACATGGTGGATAAGGCAGGCGATCACCCGTTCGATAGCGGACCAGTCCAGGACTATACGTATACCCGTCCATATGACCGAGACGATCAATAAGCTGATAAGGGTCTCGCGCCTTCTTGTGCAGGAAAACGGAAAGGAGCCGACACCCGAGGAGATCGGCCATGAGATGAGGATGCCCCTGGAGAAGGTCAGGGGCATATTGAAAATCGCGCAGGAGCCTATTTCCCTTCAGACGCCTATCGGAGACGAAGGGGATACGAAATTCGGGGACTTTATAGAGGATAAAGGCGCGGTCTCGCCGGCCAGCGCCACGGCGTATACGATGCTGAAGGAACAGATGGGCGACGTACTTTCGACGCTTACCGACAGAGAGAAAAAGGTGCTTAGGCTCCGGTTCGGCATCGGAGACGGATATCCGAGGACGCTTGAGGAGGTGGGAAGCATATTCAAGGTTACCCGGGAAAGGGTGCGTCAGATAGAGGCGAAGGCACTCAGGAAACTCAGGCATCCCACGCGAAGCCGGAAATTAAAAAACTTTTTGTCGCTGGGCATAGGTTCATAGAGGTATAAAACTGACGAGGGCTCATAGCTCAATTGGTTAGAGCATCTGACTCATAATCAGAGGGTTCCTGGTTCAAGTCCAGGTGGGCCCACCATTATCAGGGTACAGGGTTCAGGGTACAGGGTACAGGTTCCTCCGAAGGAGGAAGGGGACTGGTCTATGTTTTGCAATATGCCTTGTGTAGACCTGTCCCCCTCTTGCGGTGAGAACCGTCCCGGATTTACCGGA
>Ga0272442_10007435_pt1 | contig 14147 bp, 14 predicted proteins | sample SSMForm2O_FD_200262 | JGI IMG/M metagenome (GOLD analysis project Ga0272442, IMG submission 200262) | Marine sediment archaeal communities from Little Sippewissett salt marsh, Falmouth, MA, United States - SSM-Form-2O | ecosystem: Environmental > Aquatic > Marine > Wetlands > Sediment ...
TGCTTTTCTAATTAAAATTCTTAATCCTATTTCATGCATTAGATGATTTCTAAGAGGGTTAGCATAATATTTTCGTTTGCAAGCTTTTGGATATGTTCCTGATAACGGTGCTGTATCTGTCGCTGTAATTGCAATCATCCCTTTATTTTTTATTCTTTGAATACTTGTGTCTAAAAAAGGATTTGGAGAACCAAAAGGATCAACATCAATATAATCAAAAAACTTATTTTCATTTAATGCTAGATTTGCGTCTTTGTTTGTAACTAGAATCTTAGTCTGAATTTCTTTTATTTCATCGTCGTTAAAATTTAATTTTAATCCTTGTTCAAAAACTTCATTAAGTTTAGGATTTTTATCATTAACAAGGATAAAATACTCTTTATTTTGTAACAATTCTTTAATTAATCTTAATGTTCTTATTCCTGTTCCAGCTAAAATATCTGCAATTCTTATTGTTTGATCTTGAAAATAAGATTTTATCATCAAAATTGTAATACTTCTGTTCAAAGACATTATTCTATTGTAGAATATATCCAATTCTTTAGATACAATAGAGTTCTCTTCAATGGGTAGTTTGATTGAATGTTCTTGAATCATCTTATTGTGCTTAATTATTTGGATTTTATATGGTTTTCTTTCGAATTATTCTATTAATATTGTATTATTTTACTGATATATTTAGTCAGGATTATCCCCTATTTAAATCTTTGTTTTCCGTCTATTATATTAAATTGTGTTATATTTATTCTAAATATGTTGATGTAAATTTATTTAGTATGTGAGGTTAAACCATTAAATTAAGATTATTCTCTTTTTATCCCGACGCACATCTCGAAATCTTTATAAAACGACTGAACATTACTGATATACTATTAGCAATTAGATAGACGACAACGTCCAAAAAAATTACAGCCCTTATAATTAGAAAACACGAATACACGGAGGTGTTTAGATAATGAACGTAAAGAAGGCTATTAAGAATGTTGTTAGCCTAGGTATGGGTGTTACCATGGTAGGTTCAACAATAATGGGTGCTATGGCAGCTACAATTAGCGACTACCCAGCTCCATTTACTGAAGGTGGAGAGTTTAGTGCACTAATGGTTATCGGTGCAGCATCAAAGCCAATGGATATGATTGGTGTAACTGATATTGCTACTAGTTTGCAATTTGCAACAAAGAAGTCAGTTTCAGAAAACACTGTTGTTACTTTAGGTGGAGAATCAGCATTATTGTCTAGTGGTTCTGATAGAATTTATCTATTAGATGAATTATCATTAGGTGGTGTAACTACACTTACTGAAGATGAATTACCAACAATCCTAGCTGATGGTACATTTGAAGATGATTCAGGTTCTGAAACAGATTATACACAATCAATTGATGTTGGTTCAGTAGCAAATAATCCTGAATTCGACTTTGGTAAATCAGGTTCTGATTTAGATGATCCTGCTTTGATAATTGATTTAGGTACTAATTCAGCAAAACCTATGTATAGTTATGTTGTTGAATTTGATTCTGCAATCGATTTCACAGATGCAACAGATGTTCAAGGTGAAAAGATTGAAATGTTTGGTAAAGAATATACTATTGGTACAGACTCAACTAATGGCGATGGTATTCAATTACTAGGCGGTTCAATGGATGTTAGTATGGCTTGGGGAGAAACTAAGATGGTAACATTCGAAGGTGAGGAATATGAACTTACTTTAGAAGGTATCTCTGATGATAATCCAGATACTGCAACACTAACTGTTGACGGTGAAAGTGCAGATATCACACAAGGTAATACTAAGAGAATTTCAGGTCTTGATGTATATGCAGACACTGTAAGTTACTACGGTTTGGAATCTGATCCAGGTAGAGCAACTTTCAGCCTAGGTTCTAATGAAATTTGGTTAGATCATGGTGAAGAAGTTAAATTAGGTTCTTCCAAAGACAGCATTGATAATACTGCGGTTACTCTAACAGGTACAGCTATTTCAGCAGTTACTGCAATCCAAGTTGATGTTGCTGCTCAAGATAGTGACTATGATCACTTAGAAGTTGGTGATTATTATGAAGATCCTGTGTTTGGTGCTATTAAAGTAACATTCTCAGATGTTCAAAATGGTCCTGACCTATCTGAAAGAGACGATGCAAGCACATCAAGAAGAAAGATTGAAGTTGAAGAAGCTACAACTAGCGCTTTGCAAGTAACTTTGACTGACAACAACAACAATCAAGCAACATTACCATTTGCATACGATACAGATACAACAAACAACAATAACTTGTATCTAGCTGACGAAGATGGTTATACAATTGCTATTGTTGAAGGTACAGACATCTCAACTGATGAATCATATGTTATTTTGAATCATGGTGGAGACTATGTTGCGTTTGGTCAAGTTAAGACAATCGAAAATGCTGACTGTACAACAATGGATTTAACAATTAAAGATGTTTTCACTGGTGAAGATGTTGTTAATTGGGACAACCAAGCTGTTGATACAACAAAAACTTTCAGTTACAAGAGTAAAACATTTACTGTAACTTGTGCTGATGGTGGTGCAGTAAGTATTGCAGATGCAACTGCTACAACTTTGAATGTATTCCCTTATGTAGAATTATATAGTGGATATGATCAAAGAGTGGCATGGGTAGAAGATGTTGACATTACAGGTATGACAGCAAATGTAACTGTGCAATTACCTACAGGTAGTGTTACATACAATGAAGCAACAAACAATGTTACAGCTGATTCAGTTGAATATGATACAGCAGCTGCTGCTAAGTCAATCTTAGTTGGTACTGTTTACTATGTATTTGATGGTACAGTAGATGATGTATTAGATATTGGTTTGGATGCTACTCAAGATGCAACACCTGGTGAAGAAACACAAGCTGCATTATTGATTGTTGAAGAAGAAGACGCTTCAAACAGCGATGCTAAAGAAGCTATCATTATTAATGTAGATGATGATGGTACAGACAACAAAGCACAAGTTGAAGCACCTTGGTTCTCAGATACTGAAGTAAGTTCAGCATTTGATAACACTGACTATACAGGTTATATTGATGCATTTGGTTCATATGCATTACTGAATGTTGGTGGTGACCAAGACGTTGTTAGTGTGACAGTTCCTAAGGAACAAATGTATGCAAACGTATACATCAGTGAATTAGCTGCTTCATCAACAACAACATCAACTGGTCTAAGCGAACCTGTTGCAATCGATGCAGGTGCTGTTAAATTTGATACAGACATTGCAGATTACACAGCACAAAACTTGATTGTTGTAGGTGGTCCTTGTGTTAACACAATCGCTTCAACTTTGATGGGTAATCCAGCAAACTGTGCTGAAGGTTTCGAAGATGGTAAAGCAATGATTAAATTGTTCAATCACGACAATGGTAAAGTTGCTTTATTAGTAGCAGGTTACAGTGCAACTGACACTACAGCGGCATGTCACTGGTTACACAACTATGCAGAAAACAGCGCAACATTAGCTATGGCAGATTCATCTGATGAAATGGTTGAATTAGCAGTTGCAAGTGTTGATAGCGTAACACCAACAGTTAAGTAAACCTTAACTAAATTTTTTTTATTTTTTTTCTTATTTTTTTCTAAGACATATATTTTCTTATATAATCCACTGGACATGTCTACGTGAAATTTATAAATAATGAGATTTTATCTAAAACTATGAATGAAAAAAATGCTTTAGTTGTATTTCAAGGAGAAGGGATACGACGAACTTGGTTTAATGATGAATGGTGGTATGTTGCAACAGATATAATTGCTATTCTGACTGATTCTAAAGATCCTAAAGGTTATCTTAAAGATATGAAACGAAGAGATAAAAGTTTTTCTTATGGGTGGGGGCAAATTGCCACCCTCCTTCCAATTATGACTGCTGGAGGTATTCAAAAGTTAAATTGCGTTTCTACAAAAGGGGCATTTAGATTAGTTCAATCAATACCTTCTAAGAAATCAGAACCTTTTAAGCAATGGTTAGCACATGTAGGATATGAACGAGTTCAAGAAATTGAAGATCCTGAGCTTGCACAAAATAGAGTAAAAGAATATTATGAATTAAAAGGTTATCCTAAAGAATGGATTGATAAAAGACTTAGAGGTATTGCTATACGACAAGAGTTAACAGATGAATGGAAACAAAGAGATATAAGTTCTGATAAAGAATTCGCTATATTAACAAATGAAATAAGTAGAGTAACATTTGGCAAAACAATTAAACAATACAAGGAATTTAAAGGTTTAAATAAACAAAATTTAAGAGACCATATGAGTGACTGGGAATTAATATTGACTATGGTAAGTGAAAAAGCTACAACAGATATAACTATTGCAAAAAATGCAGAAGGATTTAAAGAATGCAAACAATCTGCTAAAGAAGGTGGCCAAATAGCACATAATACTCTAAAAGAAATAGAACAAAAAACCGGAAAATCAATAGTTTCAGAACAAAATTTTTTGGATTTGGATAAAAAGAAGCTAAAAAATAAATAACTTTATTTTTTAACAATACTACCAAAGAAAATATTATGTTTATCTCTAATAAGCTTAATTTTTACCTTTTCTCTAGGTTGCTTATCAGAATTAACAGAAATTAATCTATTATTTTTCTTAAAGAAATAATTATTAGGTAGATGACCTTGGCAACAATATTCTGCTTCAACAACATTGCCTTTTTTGAATGGTTTTTTTGTTGGCTGAACTTTTTTAATACCAAAATCATCAGCACAAAGTATTAATTTAATTTTGTACTTTTCCTCCCACTCTTTTAGTTTATTAAAGAATTTTTTCCAAGGCAATTGTTTTGTTATTTTTCTACCTGTAGAATAATGAAGATAGTTTTGTACGCCTATTCTAAGCTTGTTTTTAGAGGCAAATTTAACTAGGTCTTCAATATCTGCTTCATTATATCCTTTGACTAAAACTGGCGCTAAAATTACATTTATGTGTTTTTTAGCAAATAATATTAGTTCAATTATTTTATTAACATCATAATTCTGATCACCAGCAAGTAATTTTGCTTGTTTTTCATCTAAAGCATGAATTGAAATATTTAGTTGGTCTAATCCTGCTTCTTTTAGCTCAAGAATGAAATCTTTGCTTAGCATTAATCCATTTGTATCAATTGATATTTTTTTGATTTCTGATATTTTCTTCATATCTTTGATTAATTTTAGTGTTTCAGAGTATAATAATGGTTCGCCATTGCAATTCAGATGGATTTCGAGATCAATACCTTTTTTATTTTGTTCAATAAAAGTTTTTAGTTCTTGGATTAAATATTCCTCTTCAACCACAAGATCAATCTTTTTATTGCATAAAGGGCCTTCATCAACAGAACAAAATATACAGTTAAGATTACATCCTGTTATTGGTTTTACCTCAATTAATGATGTATTTCTATCAACAATACCTATGCTATTTGAGCCAACTAAAGGTATATTTGAGTTAGAATCAATGTAAATGCTTTTTCTTAGGTTGATTGAATTAACTAATTCATTATGTATTTTATAGGATGTGAGTTGCTCAAAATCACTATCTAAATCTTGTAGAATTAGAGTTTGATCTTTGACTTTGTAGCTTGAACAATATTCTAAAATAAGGTCTTTATCTAGCTTAAACTCAAAAATACTGTAAAGCTTAGCTAATACATAATCTTTATGCTCAAAAAACTTCAAAGTTCTATATTTAAAAATAGCTTCTTTCATAGTTATAGTACTTTATCAAAAACTATTTAAAAATTGCGATATTTTTTAGCTTTATGTCAGATATCAATATCACATACGAAGTTCTTTTTGAAAAGATGCGGAATGAGAAGAATAATACTGAATTACAGAAACTTCCAGAAAATTTCTATGATCTTGTTGTTGAATATGTCAAAGGTAAGCAAGATTTATTGAAAAAAGATGATGAATTATTTAGTGTTAATGAAAAAAAGCAAGTTCTGATGATGCTAGAAAATCTTGAGAAGATTCTTAAGGACTTATATCAAAGACGAGAGAAAAAGATTATTGAGCTTGCTATAATCAAAAGTAAAGTAAGATCTAGCTTAGTAGATACATCAACAATGCAGGATAATGAAGTATTATTCTATGAGAAAATATTGACAATCCTTGATAGTTTTAGGAATAATATTCTTAATAATGTGCTTAATGCAAGAGTTATTGATATTGATTTTGCAAGGGATAAAACGAAACAGCAAAGTTCAATTATTACAGTAAGATTTTTGCAAGATATGGGTAAGTTTGTTGACGAGGATCTTAAGGAATATGGCCCTTTTGAAAAAGAAACAATTGCAACATTGCCTTTATCATTAGCGCAAAATCTTGCTGAAGATAATCTATTAGAAATACTTGATGATATGAGGTGAAAACGATGGTTGAGATGATTACTTTATACGAATGTTTTGAACGAGAATTTAAAATTCCTGTTGAAAAAGGAGATAATGTAATAGATGATCTAGAAGAATCAATTAAAACTCAGATGCAATCACCTAATAAATGGTATGAAACACATATTAATTTTTATACTGCTTCTACTGATCACAATCCAAACTTGTGGGAACTTTCAGAAGCACGAAGAAAAGGCGTTTTTGTTAATGTTGAATCTTTAAGGCAACCCGAATCTTCATTAGTGATTGGGTGTAATCAACTTTTAGATGAGAACCAAAGATATTGTCCAGGTCCACGTACGCATATTTGGAATAAATACGCAACATTAACACTGGAAAATGATATCTTATTAGCATCTGTAGCTAAGGCAAAAGGACTTGCATATGATCCTGCATTTGTTGAGAAAATCTTAGAAAAATATGCTGCTGTAATACGGAATTGATAAGGGGAAAATGTACTAGATATATAACTAAATACTTTTGATTCCTTCTCCAGTTAATGCAATTAATCTAAAGCTAATACCTGCTTGAATTAATGCAGAAATAATTGCCATATGTTCTTTACCAGTACCACTAATAAAATTTAATGATACCTCTAATTCATTACCTATAAGTTCTTTAAAAGCATTCTTTAATGTACTGATTAATTTAGTTAAAGAAAAAAAAGAAGGGTCAATTATAATATATTCAACTTTTTTAAGTGGTTTGAAATTGTCTCTGCCAAACTCTGTTGTAACCAAGATAACTTTATCCCAGTTATTGTCGTTAATGATTCTAGTCAGTTGACCCCAAGTACCTTTACCACTACTAAGATTAGCAACTAAAATAGGCATAATCTTAATCCATCTTATCAAGTGCTTCTTGCATTAAAGGAAGTATTGCTTGCGCTTCGTCCTTTGTCAATCTACCTAGTTTTGCCCATTTAGGCTCACCAGCAGCACTGATATTTTGTCTGGATACTTGTAGCTTTTTTGCACCTTTATTGTATGACATTACTGAAACAGTAATAACTGTATTATCGAATTCTGCTTTTTTGGAAAAAATTTCTTCATCCAAACTTGGATCAAATCCAGCCATTTTAACTTACCTCACAAAAAATTTATTTTTTATTAGCAAATTACAGCCCTGTAATTTTAATCTTAAAAATGTGATGGCTTTTTTAAACCTTTTCTTTATATATTATATAGAAAGTATATTAATATAATAAAAAGTATACTATAATATATTATTTAATTAGATGAATTATTCTTTTATGATTACAATTAGAACATTTTATACTAATGCTTTTTTTGACTCTGTGCTTTGATTTTAAGGGATTAATATAATGATGGCATTTAGGACAGAATCTTAATTTTTGCTCCTTATTCAGCTTTAAACGGAATTTCATAGCTATTTTACGAGCTATTCTAATATATCTTGTTCTTAGTTCATCATCAAGTTTATAATCAGCATTATCAATCAAATAGAACAATCTATCTATGATTTTCTTAGCTTGTTTGATTTGCTTGTCTTTATTGCTTTTATATCTAACCATAATACAATTTCTAGAATATATAGATTTAAAAGGTTTGTCTATTTTTTAAGAATATAGCCACCAATCAATAATAAAACACCGAATACAGCAAAACCCAATATTCTATAGATATCTGTTAAAAGGAATAGATCAAATACTGCGATTTTACCTAATGTAATTATTACAAAAATAAGACCTAGTGTTTTTAATCCTGCATATTTCTCATTTTGTTCTTGCATTTTTTCTGCATAGATATACAAAGCAAGAGAATAAACTAACCATGTAAAACTTAGAATAATTGATACAATATTATCTCTAAAAATGAATCTTTCTAAATAGCTTGAAAATGTGTATAAAAATGCAAACAGACCAATTGAAGCAAATCCTGCATTTATCTCAGGTTCTACATTGTTCTTTGCTAGACTATAAGCAATACCAACTAGAATTGCAAAAATAGTAATAACAAAAGTTGCTTCACTTGTAGGTAAATATCTTGAACTTAGATTAATATGGAATAATGCCCACACAATAATAAAAATCATAAATATCTTACTAAATGCATTGTAAAAATTATCGTCTGTTCCTTTGTGTAATAAGCTAAATAATACCCATTCAACTGCATACATAATTATGAAATAAGTATGATTTTCATAACCAACAAGCATTGCAATTGCAATATTAAGCAAAATAATTCCTGCAGCAATAATTGAATTTATTGTTGTTGTGATGGAGTCTGCATCTTTATTTGTCTTAAGGAAATAACCTTCAAGTAAAAATAATCCGCTTGGTATTAATAATACTAAAGCAATCTGTTGTGTTGTCATTATTGGTTGAATTAATGAATATAAAATAATTGCAAAAACTAATGAATTTAGATTTAGTGTTAATATGTCTGCTACTTTAATTTCTGTTTTATTCTTCAAAGAGAATTTGATTGAACTCATATTATATATCAAAAAGAATATAATTGCTGTCATTAATGATAAAACTGGTCCAAGACCTGAATAATAGGTTGAACCAAATTCATTGAATTGTGAAAATTGGTATGGGACAAGAAACAGATAGGAAACTAATCTTAACGAACTCCAATTTTCTATTGTTGAAATATATAAAACTCCTAATACTAAGATAAGATAAAATCCTAATAAAAACATTTCATATCGGATATAGATAATCCAAGGAATCAAAAATCCGCCAATAATTGAATAAAGCGAAAGCATTAATGATTTATATTTTAATGAGAATAAAACTCCAATAATACTAAAAATAAACAAAGCTGCAAAACCTAGATAAGGATTAATTATATGATATCTATTTACACCAAATCCAAAAGATAGATATTCAATAAATATCGCACCACCTATTGATATTAATGACCATTTAGAATGTTTATCATAAACATACATACCAATAGCAAACAATACAAGACCAACTACAACACCAATTATTGTTCTTGCAGTAGAACCAATAAATCCTCTAACTAATGCATATCTAAAGAATGCAATAAATGCAATAATCAAACCAACAATGCCTGCAGTTGTAATTACAGATGTAAATGAAGGTCCATTGGATTTTATTTCTTTTGCCATCTTTTTTATTTGTTGTGATATTCTTGATATAATAACAAGTCTTCTGTTGTAAGTTTCTTCTTATTTTTAAGTTTTTCTTCAATTTCAGCTAATTTCTTCTTTAATTCAGGATTTTCTTTCTTTTCAACAGTTTGTTTTTTTTGCTTTTGTTTAGGTTTTTTCTTAGAAATATTGAGTAGTCTTTTTTGAATACCTTGATTATTAGTTCTGATTTTAGTTGAAACTTCTTTAATGTCATCTCTAATCTTTGATTTTACTGCTTTTCCTTCATCAATGCTCTTTTTGATCTGATCTTGTTTTTTATCTAATTGATTTAGCTTGGATTTTGTTTCTTTCATTTGTGTATAAATCTCTTTTCTTTTAGAAAATAATTCTTTTAACTCGCTATATTTGCCACTAAGCTCTTTGCTTTCTGCTTTTTGTTTAGATGCTTTGAAAAATGAGTTTTTTAATGATCTTAATCGTTCCATTAATGATCTTTCTTTTTTGAAAGACATTGGTTGTGTTTCAATATGAAATTCTAGTTTTTTAATTTCGTCTTCAATTTTCTTAGGATTATCTCTTCTAGCATCTTTTTGTGGTTTTTCTGCAATGAGTTTTTTCTTAATTTCACTAATCTTTTCATTAAGAGGATCAAGTTTTTCTTTTTTAAGAGTATTAATGTGTTTAGCTAAGTCTCTTTTCTCAACAATGATTTTTTTAAGATCATCAAAAGCTTTATCTAGTGCTTTTTGAACTTTATCTCTTTTAGAATTAAGATCTTTTTTTATATTAGATAATTGTGATAAGTCTTTTTGAAGTGAGGATAATGATTCAGGATTTTGAACTTTTTTTTCTTCAGTCATCTTTAATTTCTCAGAAGCTTATTTTTGTAAAAAAATATAATAAAAAAAATAAAAACAAAAAAAATCTAACCGAATAAAGCGCCTAGACCAGCAGCAGCTGCGCCGTCATCTTCTTTCTTTTCTTCTTTTTTCTCTTCAGCTTTAGCTTCGCCAGCATCAGCAGGAGCACTTGCACCAGCAGCTGGAGCAGCCGCAACAGCAGTAACTGCAGCTTTATTTATTGCTTCTTCGATATCAACACCGTCTAAAGCAGCAACCAATGCTTTAACTTTAGCATCATTAACTTCGATGCCTGCAGATTGTAATATTTTGGTAACAGCTTCTTCAGTGATAGGCTTTTGAGCCTTGTGTAATAGCATTGCAGCATATACGTATTCCATTTTGAATTCCCTCCGAGTGTTATATTATATTAATTGAATTATGATTGTGTTTTTTGTTCAATTGTTTTTGCTTGTCTTTCTGCTTTACCTAGAATGTCACTTACTGTATCTTTTGTTAAGATATCGCTGTTAAGTGCTAGGTTCTTAACTTTACTTGTTGCTTCTGTAATGAACAATTCAATTGTCTCTTTTGTGTAATAGCCTATGTTAAAGCTCAAGTTAATACCTTGTTTTGCAATTTGAGTGATTTGATCAATGTATACTTGTTCATCTACGCTTAAGATCTTCTTGTCATAGATTGTACCATTTTCATAAGCTACAACTAAATCCAAACCAATCTCCATTGGCTTGATGTCTAATCTCATTAATACTGGTGCTAACTTAGCGCTGATTTCTTCGCCTTCTTTAACAACTAATTTGTCTTCTTTGATTGCGATTTTACCACCATCAACACCTGCTTTAATGCCTAATGCACCTAGTTCACCAATAATTGGACCTGGTGCAAAGCTTGTTGGACCTGCTCTTACATAAACATCAACAGGAGCTATTTGTCCAGCTTTTGCAAAAGTATTAGACTTGTTCTTTTGCAAAGTCTTAAATAACTTGAAAGGACTTTCCTTAGTAAATAATAAACCAGGAATCCCTCTAAGATAATTATTTAGTTTATCAATATCTTTCTTCTCTGCTTTTAGATTCTCTAAAACTCTCTTGATAATTCTTTTTTTGGTAACTTTGATTAATACTTTGTCTCTTAGCTGTTCTCTCATCTGTTGTAACTGTGGTGTTGGTAATCCATCTAGGTTAATAATACCTACAATAGGATATTCCTTGCAAAATTTACTCATTTCCTCAACAGCATCTAGCTTTTTTTGCGTTACCATTTTATTTCCATTGGTTTTGTCATTGTTTTCTTGATCATAACTCTCTTGATATTATTCTTTTCTTGTGGTAATGCTTTTGTCATTGCATTTAAGATAGTCAATATATTATCAGCTACAACTTCTGTATCAGTATCTTCCATACCAACACTAATACTAAAATGTAATTGATCTTTTACCTTAACTCTAATCAGTTTTTGTAGTCTATCATAAACAGCCTTAATAGAACCTTTTGGTGGAATAACACAACCCGCCTTAGGATTTGGCATTTTACCCTTTGGACCTAGTGTTCTACCAAATGTTGCAGCAATCTTTGTCATTATATTAGCTTGACCAACAAAGAAATCAAATTCTCTAGCTAATTTCTTACCTTGTTTCTTGTCTTTGTAATTTACTAATTCATTATCTATGATTACTTTATCGCAAACTTGTTTAGCTTCTTCTGCAAGTTCTGGACCAACAATTGCGCATACTCTTGTTTTCTTACCTTTAGATTTATGCAAGTCAACATACATATCTAGTTGTTGGTCTGGCTTTTTTAGATCAAGATTTTTTAGAATAACAATAAGATCAATACTCTGATTGAACTTTTTCTTAGGTTCTTTATTTAATTCTTCTAATTGTTTTTTCATATCTTCGAGCTTCATTGTATGCCCTCCTACTCTACGAGTAGTTCATTTTCACTAATTTTAGTGAAAATTTGTTTGATTTATAAAGATTTCTGTTGATTTATATGCTAGAGTATATATTTTAGAGAAATATTATTAAACTCATTTACTTTTTCTAGGTTTATGAAATCCAAGTACATTAAGGTAATATTTGTATTATTATTGATTACATTTATGATTACTTTTCATTTTGCAGGTTTTCTTCAAGCAAAGCAGATAGATGATAGAGACAAAGCTTATTGGAATTATAGTGATGGTAAAATAATAGATAGTGATCCTTTTACATTACAAGGTGATGATAATTGTTGGTTATTAATTCATAGTTATGTTTCAACACCTGATGAAATGAGACCATTGGCAACATCAATAAATACTGAATTAAATCATACAGTAAAAGCAATTCTATTAAAAGGTCATGGAACTTATCCTAGTGATATTGTTGAACTTTCAATTCATGATTGGTATGAACAAGCTGAACAAGAATTAATTCAATTACAAAAAGACTGTACAAATGTTAATGTTCTAGGTTCTTCATTAGGCGGAACAATTGTAACAAAATTAGCTGAAGAGCATAATTTCAACAAAGTTGTTTTAGTTAATCCTTATCTTAAGCTTAGTCATAAACCTCAATATTTGTTTGAGCTTGAATTTTATATTCGATGGTTTTCAGATATCTTGTTATATGATAAAAAAGTTAAACTTATTCAAGTAAATGATCCTGTGGGTTTAGAAAATCATATTGCTTATTGGAATATGCCATTTCAACCAATTAAAAATTCTTTAGATGAGATTGAAAACATTAGAAATAATGTTGATAAGATAAATGAACCAATATTAGTATTACATTCGCATAATGATGTTACTGCAGAACCTGCATGCGCACAAGCATTGTATGATTTAAGTTCTTCACAAATAAAAGAATTAAAGTGGTATGATGATTCAAGTCATATTTTATTGGCTGATTATAATAGAACTCAAGTCATTAATGATATTATTGAGTTTGGTAAGAACTAATTAACTTTGAATTTATCCAATAACATAGCATCGCCAAATGAAAAGAATTTATATTTTTCTTTAACACCCAATTCATAAGCTTCCTTAACTCGTTGCCATGAAGCAAAAGCACTTGTCAATAAGATCAATGATGATTTTGGAAGATGAAAATTAGTCAATAACTTATTTGCTTTAGATTTGAATTCATAAGAAGGATAAATAAAAAGTTCAGACAACATTGACTTAGGTTCAATAATGCCATTATCATCACTCAAACTTTCTAAGGATTTCAAAACTGTTGTACCAACTGCAATAACATCTTTTTCAGCCGAGTTAATAATAGCTGCATTTTTTTCATCAATCTCAATATATTCAGGATCAAGTTTATGTTCTCTAATGTCTGAAACATCAATTGACTTGAAAGTACTATAAGAAACATGTAAAGTTAAATAAGCAAACTTAACACCTTTGTCCTTAAGCTTAGAAATCAACTCAGGAGTAAAATGTAATGACGCTGTTGGTGCTGCGATTGAACCTTCTTTTGATGCAAACACTGTTTGATATTTTTCTTGATAATCATAATCTTTAGATTGTTCTTTGATATATCCTGGTAAAGGATAATAACCGTGCTTATCACAAAATGATTTCAAATCCATAATAGTCATTACTTCACCATCAGAATAAAATTCTAAAACAAAGTCATCTTTATCAACACTAACTATTTTAGTTTTAATGTCCTCTATAATATACTCGTTATTAATTTTTGGTTTGCTACCTTTGATCTTACAAAGTATTTTTGTACGATTAGCATCAGAAAGATTAGTGTTCATGATTGTTATTTCTGCTTTTGCTCCAGTCACCTTTTGAGCATA
>Ga0272442_10007436_pt1 | contig 14147 bp, 21 predicted proteins | sample SSMForm2O_FD_200262 | JGI IMG/M metagenome (GOLD analysis project Ga0272442, IMG submission 200262) | Marine sediment archaeal communities from Little Sippewissett salt marsh, Falmouth, MA, United States - SSM-Form-2O | ecosystem: Environmental > Aquatic > Marine > Wetlands > Sediment ...
CAGGCAGCCAGGATCGCCGCGAACGCCGCGTCCGAGGGCTTCCAGAGCATCTCGAACTCGATGGTCGCCTCCTTCAGCGTCGCGGCCGTGGCCCGCCAGCCGTTGTTGGCGCGAGTCGTGACGTCGGCCTCCCCGTTCTCCTGCTGGAGGTTTACGTCCTTGGCGTTGTCGATCTCCGTCCAGCCCGTCCCGTCGGGCGCCCCGGCCAACAGAGTCGTCTTGAAGTACAGCTTGCAGTCCATGCCGAGCTTGAAGCTCTCGCTCATTTCTCAGACCTCCTTGCCTGTGTGCGTAACGGTCACTTTGCGCTGCCTTCGCCGCCGACCGGTTCGACCGCCTGAAGGTCCGCGAGCTTCGCGGCCAGGTCGTCGCGCTCGGCCTGAAGCTGCGCGACCTCGGCCTGCTGAGCGGCGATCCGACGGTCGAGGTTGTCGAGAATGCGGCCGACGGCCACCGTGTCCACTTCCTGCTGCCGGGCGTGCACTTCGCGGATGCGAAGGCGCTTGCCCTCTGCGGTGTCGACGATCTCCGTTGTCACTTGCCTTGCCATGGCGTTGGTCTCCTGTTGGCTATCCGCAGGCTTACTGGCAAAGACGCTTGGCGTCGTGCCCGCACCAGCCGGCGCGGACGATCGAGAAGCCGGCCTGCTTGACCTTGTTGGCGAAGTACGCGCACTCGCAGTGCGTCACGGCCGCGCCGTCGGGGGCGTGGCCGAAGGCGAACCAGGGCGGGGCGATCCGCTCGAAGACGTGCCGCTTGGCCCGCACCAGGCCCATGTGGATGGCCGCGGGGTCCGCCCACGTCTCCATGTGCGGCACCGGATACTCGCAGCCGACCACGTCGCCCTGGGCGGCCAGGAACGGCATCGCCGCGGCGCCCGGGCGCATGTCACGGTCCATCAGGATGAAGTCCGTGAACTCCGGAGGGGCCTTGAGCACCAGCTCGCGGACGGACAGGTTCCGCGCGGCGGTCAAGTCGGTGGCGCACAGCGCCAGGACGTTCTCGGGCGGGAAGATGTTGTGGAGCCACGCGGCGGCCTCCCAGGTGACGGCGTGGTCGGGCCATGTCAGCACGATCACGCGCGTTCGCCGTGGGTCGATGGCCAGGTCCAGGCGCATCATCCCAGGAGGGGCTTCGGGTGCGGGGCCGGTGGTGTCCTTCGTGTCTTCCGTGACCGTCCTGTCAGGCTGTTCGTCCATGGGAGCCTTTCCTAGTGCTTTTCTCAGTGCAGCGCGTACCAGCTGCCGTTGCAGTAGACTTGGACCTTCGATGTGCTCGAGCACCACCGGAGCTGGCCGTTGCCGTCGCACGAGTTGCCGTAACTGGGCAGGACGAGGGACCCGCCGAAGTACGCCCGGCTGTAGGCATTGAAGCCGTAGTTGAAGCACGGGGTGCTGTTGAAGGTCACCGAGTACCCGTAGGTGAACTCGGCCCCGTAGAGGCAGTTGTGGCCGTAAAGGTAGTTGTACCCGTACAGGTACGTGCTGCCGCAACTCGACACGTACAGCGTCCCGCTGTTGACACAGATCTGGGCGCCGCCGTCAATGCAGAGCATGCCGCCCGAGTGCTTCACCCAGAGACCCGACGGCCAGTTCCACTGGGCATTCTTCACGTGCGAGCCGGTTATCGAGCCGTTGGCGATCTTGGCCTCGACCACGGCGCCGGTGTCGATCTCGGTCGACTGGACGGCATTCGGTGCGATGTGGCCGTTCTGGATCTGGCTCTCGGCGATCTGTGACGCGATGATCTGCGCGTCGGCAATGTGCTGCGTCCGGACGGCATTGGAAGCGATCTTGAGGTCGGTGACCGCTCCGTCGGCGAGCTTGGCCGTTGTCACTGCGCCGTCGCACAGATCAACGGCGACGATGCTGCCGTCGGCCAGTTCGGCCGAGCCGATCACGCCGGTTGCGATGCCCCAGTAGCCCATCACCACGTACCCCCGACCACGGTAACCACGTCCCCAGGGGTGCCCTTGACCTCCACGGCCGACAGGTCGATGGACTTGAACTCGTGCCACTGCCCCGGTATCCAAGGCACGTCGCTGCCGTCGTCGCCCTTGAACAGCACGTTGCCGGCGTTCGAGGGCGGCGTGGAAATGGTCACCGACGCGACCAAGCCGGTCGATACCAGCGGCTGGTACTCGCTCGTGACTGTGATCTTCCGCATGACGATGTTGTTCATGGTTCCCGACTCCCGCTACTTCATCAGCCTGTAGGTGACCGTGAGCACCGACGTGAACAGCCGCTTCTCGGCCAGGTGCTCCGGCGAGTAGACCGGCTCGTTGACCGACCGGACCCACGCCGCGCCGGGCACGCCGGCCAGGGGGCGCCGTCGTAGGAACGCCGCGATCTCGTCCACCAGGCCGAGCATGGTGGCCGTTTCGGTGTCCATGTCGGTGGTGAGCTTCTTCTGCACGCCCACGTCGATCTGGTGGTCGTGCTGGCTGAGGCTGCGCGTGGCGCCCGTCACCTCGACACCCTTCGGCACGACCGTCACATGCAGCCCGGCCAGGTCCGCCAGGTCGAAGGCGGGCAGGGCCTTCCGCGCGGCGTTGAACGCCTGGGAGAAGCCGGGCTCGCCCGGTGCGTTCAGCGATGCGGCCACGGCGTCAGCGATGTCGATGATTGTTGACATTGCCATGGTCAGCTACGCTCCAATCGCCAGGCGCCACAGGGCACTGGCCGCCAGCGTCACCGCGGCGCCAGCGATGATCCACAGCAACCGGCTGCGAGCGCTCTCCGCGGCCTCCAGGCGGTCCAGTCGAAGCTGGATGCCCGGCTTGCCGTTCCCGCGAATCGCCTCATCCAGCCGGTCGAGCTTCGAGTGCATCGAGGCGAACTCGCCCTTGCACACCCGCTCGTATTGGTCCATTCCGTCGCACATCATTCGGCCTCCGTGCCTATGCGTTTCGCGTGGATTCGTAGGGTGGTCTGGTGCGGGTCGCTCCAGCGCCAGTGCCCCTGGCCTGCCAGGTCGAGCACCTCGTAGACGCTGCCGTCGGCAACCACCTGGTCGCCGGGCTGCGGCTCGTCGAACGTCGGGGCGAAGTCTGCGGCCGCGACGAGGAAGTCCGTCATCGTGACGCCGACCCGGACGCCCGTCTGGTCCTCGACCTCCCGCTCCGGCCGGCCGAAGGTGGCACCGAGCGTCAACTCCGTTTCGCCGCGGCGATAGGTGACCTGGCTGGCGCAGTGCGCCCCGCGCATCTGCGCCAGCCATTGGCATCCCTGCCTCAGAAGGTCACCCATCGCACAGGCCTCCGTGCCCACGCAGCAGAAGGAGTACTACTGGCTCAGCCGCACCCGCACGGTCGCATCCGCGTCGGCCGCCGCCTTGACCACCTTGCCGAGCAGCTTGTTGGCGCCCGACTCGCTGTCGGCCTTGGCCTGCTGGTCCGCCACGTCCCAGTAGACGCTGGCGCCCGCGGCGATCGCCGTGCTCGCGCCCGTGGCCTTGGGCAGGTCGAACACGCCCGTCACCGCGAGGCTGCCGAGGACGCCCGACGCGATCTGCGTGCGGGCGACACCGATCAGGTCTTCCTGAACCACCACCGCGCCGGCCGCCACGTCGGCGCCGGGGGTGTAGTCGATGCTGTTGCCGTCATGAACGAAGGTTGCCGTTGCCATCGATCAATGCTCCTTGTGGGTTGGGGGAATCGAACGCCGCCGTGGGGCCTGGCTTACGCCTCGCCCTTGGCCTTCACGCCGCCCTTGGGATCCTGGAGAGCCACGCCGAAATCGTGATAGCCCCTCATTTGCACCCCGAGGACGTTGAAATCCGCCTCGGCCGTTTCGATGGTGGGCGACTCCTGGCCGTTCAGGAACGCGACCTCGATCACGGGCAGGTCATTCGGGTCGGCGAGCAGGTACCACGCCTTCGCGCTGTTGCCGGTGTAGCTGGCGTTGGCCAGGTAGCGGCTGACCTCGACGCGGTACTTGCCCTGGTGCGGGTTGGCCACGGGGTACTTCGTGCTGGCGGTGGTGTCCCGCAGTTCCAGGCTCTTGAAGAGCTGCGTCCCGACGGCGCTGAGCCCGGTCGGCACCAGCATCAGCACCGGCATCACGCCGATGGGCTTGCCATCGCCATCGACCTGGTCCATGAAGGTGACCTCGGCCTTCGTCAGCCCGTCGATGGTCAGCGCGGTGTCGGCGCCCGAGATGTAGTTCTTGTTGGCCGTCTTAAAGAAGGCCGAGTTGCCCAGGAAGATCGTCCAGAACACGTCGTTGATCTTCAGGCCCGAGCCCCGCCCGAGCTTGCGGGGCACGGTGGTGATCGCGCCGAGATCGTCGTTGATGACGTCGCGTCGGTCGACGCTCAGCAGCAGGCCGTACGTGTCGGCCTTGTTGCTGTAGGACTCCTCGCCCAGCGAGCCGTGCTTGAGCTCGCCGCCCGGCGCGACGATCTCGTACTGGTCCTTGCCGATCAGCCGGTAGCTCGTGACCGTCTTGAAGTCGCTGACGTTGCGCACGGCGCAGATGTTTCGCCAGACGCGCTCGACGCCGAAGAAGCCCTCCAGGAGGAACTTGTTGGCGACGTTCGACAGGATGCCGCCGATGTCGACCGTCGACAGCGCCGCCTCGATGCGATTGGCGAAGGCGAACCGCAGCACAGAGCGGCTGTCGCGGAAGCTGCGGCCCGTGTAGCCATTGGCCCAGGCGGCCTCGAGCAGCAGCTCCTGGAGGCCGATCCCGCCGCGGAACCGGCTGTCGGCCGCCTCGACCGTCTTCTCGCCGTGCGTCTTGAGCACGTCGTTACCGCGAATGCCGCCGGTCATCAGGCACGCGGCCTCCAGCACCTGACCGGTCACTCCGTCATCGTCGCGGACGTGCACCGCCGGCGCCTTCGGCCGACTGGCCCGCAGGACCTCCAGCTCGCAGCGCGTCGCGTCCCAGCCCTCCTCGATGGCCTTGGCCTCGATGTCGGCGTACTGGCCGTCGCAGACGGCCTGGATGGCGGCGATCCGCTTGGTCTCAGCGGCCGCCCGGGCCCGAATGTCTGCGACGGGATCATCGGCAGTGAGGTTGGGGGCCTCGTCGGCCTTGGCCTCGACCTTCGGCGGATCCTCCGCGGGGGTCTCGGCGGTCTTCCTCTCGTCGTCCTTGACGTCGGTCTTCATGCGGTTCTCCTCAGTTACTTGCGAAGGGTCCTGGGCAGCCACCTTGGCGGTCGTTTCGCCGTCGGCGCCGCTGTCGACGAAGCTGATCTCCTTGAGCACGGCCCGGCGCACCACGTGCACTGGGCCTGAGAACTCCTGGCCGTTGACCTGCACGCGCCCGCCGGCGGGGACGAACTCGGCCTCCACGACCTGGGCGCCGATGGACGCCTGCCAGGGGAAGCCCTTCGCGCCGCTGCGAGCCACGTCGCGAGCCCAGGACGTGTCGCGCGAGATCAGCCCATCGGCCAGCAGCTTGCCGTCCTCGATGGCGATCTTCCGCGTATGCCCGACGCCCTGACGGCGCTCGTGGTCCAGGCGGATCGGCAGGTTCTGCGACGGGATCGACAGGCCGGCCAGGTCCACGACCACCGGGTGCGGGAAGCCCGCGATCCGCATCTTGCCACCCGTGTAGGCGACCATGCTGAAGCTGGGCAGGCTGGCGCCGTCGCCGGCAGCGGCCTCGATCACCGGCGTTGCTGTGATGGTCAGGAACTCAGGCTGCTTGACGTTGTTGGGCATCTTCGACATCCGTGTCGTCCTCCCGCTCGGGGGCCCGTTGGGCCTGCTGGGCTGCGGGCGCGGCCTGCGCGGCCGAGAGCCCGAGCTCTTCCATGAGTTGCTTTTCCTTGGCCCGCTGGCGGAGCTGGACCTCCCAGTCCTTGCCCTGCTTGGCGTACTCATCCGCCAGCGTGGTGGTGTGGTTGCTGAGCCGCTTCTCCTGGGCCGTCGCCTCCTTGGCCGGGTCGACGTGCTCCTGCCCGTCCCAGAACCACTGGTGCGGCATCGGCCCGGTGCCCCGCAGGAACGCGAAGTCGTTCAGGAGAATGGCCTCGGCCAGCCAGGCCCGGAAAATGCGATCGCAGACGGCCTCGTCCAGGTGGGCCTGCTCGATGCGGATCGACTTGAAGTAGACCTGGTGGTCCAGACGCCCCGAGGCGTAGTTGTAGCCGGAGGAATTGCCGGCGGCGACGTTGAACGGCAGGTTGAGGCAGCGGGCGATCTCGTTGAGGAGTTCCCGCTTGAACTCGGCATACGTGGTGCCCGGCTGCTCGGCCTTGATCTGGCCGAGCTTCCAGCCGTCGGGCAGGACGGTGGCCATCCGCTTCTCGAGTTCGACCACGTCCATGGGCTCGACGGCCGCCGCCTCGCCGCTGGCCGGCGCGTCGGTGAACAGCACGGCCGCGAAGTCCGCCGCCGTCTCGGCCGCGCCGAGAACGGCCAGCGTGTAACGCCGGAGCTGCGCGAACAACGGCAGCGCCGGCGTGATCTCCGGGATGCCCCGGTGCTGACCCGGCCGGTCGGTGCGGTACCAGTGGATGACGCTGTCGGCAGGCACGCGGTCGTAGGCGGCGATCGGCGAAGAGACCACGCGGGCGCCCGGATGCTCGCGGAGAATGTTGTAGGCCACGGGGTTGCCGAAGGGGTCGAACGCAATCCCGTCCACCTCGTTGGGCATGCCCTGGAAGGTCAGCGGCGTGACCACCCGGTCGGCCTCGACGAGCTGGACGTCAAGCTTCACCTGGGAGTCGAGCCGCGGGTTGCCCGTCAGCACGGCGAAGGCCTCGCCGTCGGTGCCCTTGGCCATTCGCATCGTCCGCAACTTCGCCGCCAGACCCGTCGCCTGGCACCACTGCGAGAACGCCGCCTCGACCATGCGGTTGGTCTCGGCGTCGTCGGTCAGAAGCTGAAGCCGCGGCCCCGTGCCCACGCAGTCATTGGCCAGCGTCAGGATGATGCCCTTGGCATAGGAGTTGTTGGCGACCTCGTACCGGCTTCGGTTACGGAGGATTCGCCGGACGTTCGCCGACGCCGCCGCGTCGGCCGACAGCCCGTCGGCGTTCGCCCAGTGTCTGGAGTTCTCGGAGTTCGTGACCGCCGCATCGAACCGAGCCCGGATGAACCGGGTGATCCGGCCCGCTCGGCTGGGGCGTCGTTTGCCGAAGGTGCTTGCCCTGAGCTTGCCGAAGGGCCACATCAGACGGTCCCTCCCGGCGAGAGCTTCACCAGCTTGATGCCCAGCCCCTTGCCCTGCGTGGCCGCCTTGCTGGCCAGATGCTTGTCGGCGGCGATCTGGTCGGCCAGAGCGTGCTGCTGGACGGTCACGCCGTCCGCAGTGGCCTGCTTGGGGCCTTCGGCATTCTGGCGAATCGAGTTTTCGAGGGTGTCGGTCACGTATCTGCGGCTCCCTTGCGAGGCCATCCCTGGCCGTCATAGGGTTATTTGCCGCAGAGGCGGAAACTCCTTACACCCGATCGTGGTTTCCTGGAGATCGTGCCAGATATGGTACGTCAGACGATTTTCTCCCGTGTGGAGATCGCCTGGCCGCAGTTCCGGCAGCGTTTTCGCCGGATGATCCCGTCGTTGCGCCGGCGGGTGTAGACAGTGTGGAAGTGCCGGCAGCCGCAGTGACGGCAGACCAGGCCGACATGCGGGGACACCTTCGCGTCGGTCACCACGTGCGATCTCATACGTACCTGCTCTGCTGGAGTTCCGATAGCTTGATCCTCCGCCGTGCGGGGGCTGCCTTGGCGTCCGTGCCCGGCAAGACGGCGCCCTGAATGGAGGCCGCGACGGCGCAGCCGACCAGGCAATCCAGCCAGTGGTTGTCCGGCGAGCCGGCACGGATCTTCCACTCGTCCACCACGCGCCCTCGGGCTTCGGTCCGCACGCAGTACTCGGCGGTGACGTGTTCGGCCAAGAGCTGGTGATCGGGGGGCCTGTGGCCGAACAGCGACAGACAGCCCGGGTCGCCCATGGCCACGGCCAGGCGGGCGTGGACGAAGCTCTTCCAGTAGTTGGTGTCGATCAGGGCGTGCCGCACCTGCCGCCGGCCCTGGGTGTTGGGGATGCGCCAGTGGTGGCCCACTCGCTCGCCGCGCTTCCGCTTGTACTCGCTGAAGGGCACGCTGGAGGCCCCGACATAGCGCCCGTGGCTGGGCATCACGATGGCCGAATGGCTGCTTTGTCGGCAGAACTGGTAGACCACGTCGGTGGACTGGCCCCAGTTGGCGTCGATCAGGCAGCGCTCAATCCGCATCTCGGCACCGTCGTCGCGCCGCCACCGGCGGGCGAGACACTCACCGACAAGCTGCTCCAGACCGGCGTAGATCGACCCTTCCAGGCCCGCCCCGGGCGCCGCACGGCTGAGCGACTGCTGCACCTCCCGCAACGTGAACAACGCCCGCGGCTGTCGCGGGTAGGTGCCGTAATCGACCACGTAGCCCGTGAAGTCGTCCTCCCAGGCCACGACGGTGTGGAACAGCAGCTTGCCCTGCACGTCGATGAACATCGTCAGGTGGCTGGCCGCCAGGGGCACCTCGCCCCGAACGTGTCCGTTGGTCTTCGCGGCAACCTGGTCGGCCGTGAGCAGGTCCGCGTCGCCCTCGGCCTCCGGCAGCGGCTCGTTCTGGTACTCGGCCCAGAAGGCCCGTTCGTCCTGAAGGCGGAGGTTCATCGCGTGCTGGATGGCCGACAGCTCATCCTCATTGTGCCGCTGCGGCCAAGCCACGACGGCGCCAACGTCCATTCTCTCGCGGTGCTCGCGGTAGAAATCCGTGGCCTCGTGCCCGTCGCCGTCGTTGCGGAAGCTGTCGGCCCGGATCTGGGCGTACCGCTCCCAGAGTTTTTCGGCAGCGGGAAAGGCGTAGACCAGCTTGGTGCGTTCCCCCTGCCAGGTCGGGTGCTTGTCGCGATTGAGGATCTGGTCGGCCATGTCGCCCGGGCGGATGACGGTGCACGGCATGATGCCCGAGATCTTCTGGCCGGGCCCGGCCAGGTTCAGGATCGCCCCGTTGAGCGTCTCCATCCGCGCGCGGATCTGCTGGTCGCTTCGGGCCGACTCATCCGTCTGCGGATCGTCCAGCACCACCAGGGACGGGCGAAGGGCCCGGCCGTCGGGTCGCTTGCACTTCATGCCGCGGATGCGGCTCTCGATGCCGGCCACGCGAATGATCGCCCCGGACGCCTTGCTGTCGGGGATGGTCGGCAGAACGATCTCGTCGGCCGTCCAGACGATCCGCGTGTGCCGACCGTTGGAGAGCTGGCCCTTGGCGCGGTTGTGGATGCGTTCCAGGGCGTGGATCGGGAAGACCGCCTCGGGGTAGTCCTCCAGCAGTCGGTCGTTGGTCTCGAACTCGACCTTGATGCTCTCCAGCATGCTGCGGGCGTGCCCGGCGTCCGAGCCGATCAGGCAGACGAACTCCCGCGCGCCGGTCAACATCGCCCAGATGCAGGCCGTCTCGGCCAGCGTCGTCTTGCCGCTGCCGCGCGGCATGGCCATCGCGAACAGCCCGCCGCGAAGCACCGCGTGCTCGATCTTGGCGATCACCTTCAGGTGGTCGTCCGACCACGGCAGGCTGAACGTCAGGGGGAAGTACGCCTCGCAGAAGAACCGGAAGTCCGTCTCACCATGGGCCTTCCGCTCGGGATCGATCACCTCGGGGATGGCGCCGATGTCCCGCCCGATGGCCGACAGCTCCGCGTTGCGGGCGCGGGCAGCCTCCTTCATGGCCTCGTAGTCGGCCGGCTCCTTCGCGGGCGCGGGGTCGTGGCGCAGCCACGCCAGCCAGGCGGCGTAACGGAACAGGTCCACGTGCTTCTCGTCGCCGATGCGATAGCCGGCCCGGTTGCGATGGCGGCGGAGTTGCCGCTCGCTGATCACCTCGCCCAGCGGCGTGGAGTTCAGCATCCGCGTCAGCATCGACGGACGCAGGTTGCGCGGGTCAATCGCCACGGGGCACCTCCCGAACGAGCCAGGCCGTGTAGTGCACCAGGTTCAGCGTGCCGTCGGCGTTGGCGGGCGCCCCGTCGTCGATGTCGGCGCGGAGCATGTCCTCGGTGATCCGCCTGCCGCCGGCGGCGGACAGCACCTTGGCGGCCTGGGCCACGGTCAACGCCGTCAAGGTGGGCGGATTGGCGGACGCGTTGGCCCCCGGGCCGGCACGTCGGCCGGACGTGGACGCCGCCGGGCCGGGATCGCTGGTGGAATCTCCATCGCGTGTCATAAGTCGCGCTCCCATCAAAGCATGTGGGCGGAAGGAATATGCATGTAAACCCATTTATTGCCTTGGCTTACGTTCGATTCCATGGCTTCATGTGTCTGTAACGTAGGCCATGACAAGGAGATAACGATGAACGACACGCGACGAGAACCTGCCCACCAGATCGACGGCGAACGCCTCAAGGCGGCGGTCCGGGCCACCTACGGCCCGCACGCCCGGGCCACCGCTATCAACGAGACCTTCTACCCCGCCAACGGCGGCTGGAAAGACACGCCTTTCCGCTGCACCGGTGCCGACCAGTGGGACATGCTGGCGGACTACCTCCGGCAGACGGCCCGGCTGGGCGCGGAGGAATGGAACCTGAGCATCCAGGTCCTCGGCGACAGCACCAACCACCACGCGGACTTCGCCTTGGCGGAGCTGGTCAACTGACCAGCTCCCGAACCCACAGGAGAGATGAACATGAACGCCAAGAAGACCAACAAACGAACGATCGCCTGCTACACCAGGCGGATGGACACCGCCATCACCGAATGGCGGCTCTACGGCGAGCGGGCCGCGAAGGCGGGCGACCGGGAGCTGGCCAAGCAGTACGCCAAGGACGTGGCCGAGCTGACGGCCCTTCGCGACGCCTTCGCCGCCGGCGACTTCGACGAGGCCCGCCGCCTGGCCGACAACATGGACACCATCGTCCGCGACCAGATCCCGCTGCACGTCTACCACACCATCTTCCCCGAGCGCTGAGCGAGAGGAGCAGACCCCATGCGAACCAAACGAATCGAACTCGAAGGAACAGCCGGGCACGTCGCCATCGAACGCGAGCGCGGCAGCGCGACCATCCGCATCGACAGCATCGTCCGCGATCCCAAGGGCCAGCAGGCCTGGATGACCTGGGAGATTCCCGCCCGCACCGGCGACGACGAGCTCTTCAAGATCGCCGAGACCGTCCAGCGCCGCTGCGACGGCGTTCGGGGCACGAACAGCGACATCCACGACTGGTTCCGCGAGCTGCAACGCTTCGTGGACTGACCCGCCCAGGCGGGCCTGTCGGAAGCCACAAGTTCTTGCAATAAAAGCAGTTAATGAGCTTGATGAGTTGGCGAACCCATGGCTTAATGTGATCGTAACGTAAGCCATACCAAGGAGATAACGATGAAGAACGCCAAGACGCAGACGAACGACACGAACGCAGACGCCGAGGTCCAGAACGCCTTCTCCGACGGGCTGCGGGAGGAACTGGCGGGCTACGCCCAGCGGGCCGCCCGGCGCTACGAGAAGGCCAAGGCCGAGTTCCTCGAGCGGCTCGCGACCAACCCCGCCGACGCGATCACCTGGGTCGGAGAGGACATGGCCATGGCCCAGGGCGACCACGAGGTCTGGATGCAGGTCGCGGCGGAACTTGAGCAGCACGACCCCCGCGAGGTACTCCGCGAGACCATCAAGGACGTCCGCAACCGCATCCGGCGGTTCTTCGGCGGCTCCTCGACCAGCCAGTTCCGCAACGCCGTCGAGCGGGCGAAGGCCGAAGGCCACGCCCGTCTGGCGGATGAACTCGACAACATCGCCGCCCACTTCGGCCTTTAGAACAGGAGAACGATCATGGCGAAACGCAACCGTCCCACGACGTACGACGCAGGCAACGGCCGGAAGGTGACCGTGCCAGAGAACGACGAGCAGGACCTCTTCGACGCCGTCCGTGAGCAGCTCAGCCCGCACGCGGTGGCGGCCATCGCGTCCTGCCTCCAGATCAACCGAACGAACAACCCGCAGGTGGACCAGCAGGTCCGCTGGTTCCACGACCAGTTGTGCCAACTGGTCGGCGGATACGAACAGCAATCCCGGCTCGCGGAAGAGCTGGGCCTTTAGGAACCTGCCCGGCAGGTTGCCGGGCCCAACGCCAAGGAGCGAACGATGAAGAAGGACGAGGTCAAGATTGGAACGACGTACCGGGTCAAGGTCAGCGGCAACGTGCAGGACGTCCGCATCACCGGCGAGAACGCGCACGGGGGGTGGGACGGCGTGAACGTGACCACGAACCGAAAGGTCCGAATCAAGAGCCCCCAGCGCCTGAGGGCCGTGGCCCAGCCCCGCCCGGCCAAGCGGAAGACCATCATGTCGCTGGCCGAGTACGAGGCCGAGGCCAAGGCCGCCACCGGAGCCAAGGCGGCGGCAGGCAGCAAGGCGTCGAAGGAGCACATGCGGGCCACCCACCCCGCCGACCAGGAGAACGCCCGCCTCGCAGACGAACGCGCCGCCAGCGGCGACGGCCAGACCGCCAGCGAACGCGCCATGGCCGAGTCGGCCCCTGCGGCCAAGAAGGCCGGCAAGGCGACCAAGGAACCGAAGGCTGCAGCAGGACGCGACACGGGCGAACGTGCCGCCACGTCGGGCGAGCCCAAACGGCTCTCCGCTCTCAACGCGGCCGTGAAGGTCCTCGAAGAGCGCGACCCCGCCGACGGTCCGCTGAGCTGCGCCCAGATGATCGAACGCATGGCCGCCAAGGGCTACTGGACGCCCGCCCGCGGCGGACTGACGCCAGCCAATACCCTCTACGCAGCCGTGTTGCGCGAGATAAAGACCAAGGGCGAGGACAGCCGCTTCGAGAAGGTCGAGCGGGGCAAGTTCACGCTGAGCCTCAAACGCTGACGCGACCATTTAACCCTCCTCCCCAGACACCCCGGCCCGCCTGGCCGGGGTGTTCTTCGGCATCTCCATGGCCACCAGGTTCCCGCGGGGGATCGTCACCAGCCGGCCATCGATCTCGACGCCTACGTTCCTGGGCCCCGGCCCGCGCGACACCACCCGCACGACGCCCACCTTGCCGTGCTGCGGCATGATGCCCGCCATCCGCTTGGCGTAGTGCATGCGGACGCACTGGCCGATGTGCGGGTGGAAGATCACGCGCCCACCTCTGCCGGGACCGCCTCGACCGGGGCTTCACCCTCGGCCTCGCCAGCCGCGATCCGCTCGGCCTTGCGGCCGGTGAACTGCTCCCACCGCTGGACGATCACGTCGCAGTACAGCGTGTCGATCTCCATCAGGAAGGCCCGCCGACCGGTCTGCTCGCAACCGATCAGTGTCGATCCACTGCCGCCGAACAGGTCCAGCACGTTCTCGCCCGGCAGCGAGCTGAACTGGATCGACCGCACCGCCAACTCGACGGGCTTCTCGGTCAGGTGGACCATGGCCTGGGGGTTGACCTTCTTGACGTGCCAGAGGTCGGTGGCGTTGTTGGGCCCGTAGAACTGGTGGCCGGCGCCCTCCTTCCACCCGTAGAAGCAGATCTCGAAGGCCCCCATGAAGTCCTTGCGTGTGAGCACCGGGTGCTGCTTGTCCCACACGATGCCCTGGCTGAAGTACAGCCCCGAAGCCTTCAGCGGGCCCGGGTAGTTGCCGAGGTTCGCGTACCCGCCCCAGATGAAGAACGAGCCGCCCGGCTTGAGCACGCGAGATGCGTTGCCGAACCACGCCAACAGCATCTCGTCAAACGCCTCGTCGGTGACGAAGTCGTTCTCCAGCGGACGGTCCTTGGCTCGCATCTTCTTGCGGGCCTTCTTGGGATCGGTGACGCCGCGAGCCTGGTCGAAGCCCTGGTGGTGGAGTTGGGCCTTCTTGCCGCCGAAGGAACTCAGGCCGGCGGCGATGGCCGTGCTGCTGCGCGGCTCGACGCGGACATTATAGGGGGGATCACTCGAAAACAGGTCGATGGTCGCCCCGTCCAGCAGGCGGTCGAGGTCGGCCGGGCTGGCGCTGTCGCCGCACATGAGGCGGTGGTTGCCCAGCACCCAGATGTCGCCGGGCCGGGTCGTCGCCTCGTCGGGCGGCTCGGGCACGGCGTCGGGGTCGGTCAGGCCCTCCTCGACGTCACCGTCGAGGAGATGGGCCAGCTCATCGGCGTCGAAGCCCAGCAGGCTCAGGTCGTAGTCGGCGCCCTGGAGGTCCTTCAGCTCGATGGGCAGCAGGTCGAAGTCCCACTCGGCCAGCGTCGCGGT
>Ga0272442_10007437_pt1 | contig 14144 bp, 10 predicted proteins | sample SSMForm2O_FD_200262 | JGI IMG/M metagenome (GOLD analysis project Ga0272442, IMG submission 200262) | Marine sediment archaeal communities from Little Sippewissett salt marsh, Falmouth, MA, United States - SSM-Form-2O | ecosystem: Environmental > Aquatic > Marine > Wetlands > Sediment ...
TTGCTTTTATCGAAGCAATACCTTTGAGTCCCAGAACATTGGCAACGGTTTCGAGAAACAACTCATCACTGGTCTTGTCGGACAACACCGCCGAGACTCCGAGGCTTCGAGCTGAGATTTCCTGAGCCCTGCTCCCGGAGTTTACAAAAACTATGGTCGGGATGTCGGGCTTTACAGATCTTAGTTTCCTCAAAAACTGACCGTTACTCATATCGTCCAGGTCCCATTTGCTGATAACGCTGTCAACTTTTTCATTTTTTAAAGAGCGAGCAGCTTCAGCACCGAGCTGCATTGTTATCAATCGAATGGGCAATTCCCGCAAGGCTTCATTTCTTCCGTTGAGGCCTACAGTTAATACGTTAGCTTGTACGAGAACTATCATTTGATTTCCTGTTTGTTAAACCTGCATCCTGTTGCACTAAATTTATCACTGTCACGACAAAGTCGTGCTGAATTCGTGCTGGGTTTATTGTCGGTTTTGCGTCAACCATTGCATGCAAACCCAGCGAAGAAGAGGAGAGAGTATTCCTTTATCATAATCACGGTTAAACCGTGCAGATATCGTGCTGGGTTTATTGTCGGTTTTGAGTTAGCCGTTGTATGCAAACCCAGCGAAGAAGAGGAGAGAGTATTCTATTCATAATCACGGCCAGGCCGTGCTGAATTTCGTGCTGGGTTTGGCAACCTCACTTTAGGTTATCCGTTTTTTGGGTTATCAAGCCCAGCTTGGGGGGGGAAAACTCTTCGTGAGCATTTATTTTTATCATGACCTCATAAGGTCATGCTTGCTCTTGCCGCTATAATTTTTTAAAGAGCTAACAATCTTTTTTCCTTCGTCATCAGTTGTCCGGCTCTGCTGTAATAGAGATAATAGCGAAGTGTGTGCCAGAATTTTGCTTGTCAGTAAAAATTTTTTAACTACTTGATATGGCTGTAGTTATGCACCATAACTTTTTTGGGTTTTTTAAGTCGTTGGAAGTGAAGCAGCCGTTATGGTTGCTGAAGAAGTGTATTTATTACTGTAAGTTATTCAGAACAGCGTCGTTAAAGAAAATCGACCATTTTGGCTTCTGGTGACCAAAACGGTCGTTAATTTTAAGGTTAAAAACAAAGGAAAAAAGAACAAAAACAGTTTTTTTGTGAGTTAAACCGTAAACTGCAAATCAGCCGTTGACGTTTTCCTTTGTAAAGGGGATGTTATATTTTTCAATCATGCGATTTAGCTTACGACGTTCTATGCCGAGAATTTTAGCAGCGGCGATTTTTCGGCCTTTGGTAAACTCAAGCGTCTGGGTAACAATCTTGCGCTTAACATCGTCAAGGGTGGGCAGTTCATGCTTTGGATAATCGGGTGATTCGGCAATAATAATTTCAAACGGCAAAGCAGCCGGTTTAATCTCCCTGCCCGGGGTCAAAACATAGGCTCTTTCGATAGCGTTTGCCAGTTCCCTTATATTGCCGGGCCAGGCATAATTCAAGAGAAGTTTTTTGGCCATGTTATTAAGGGTCTTTGGCTGCTCGGAATAAAAGGCGGCCTGGTTCGCCAGGAAGTATTCAGCTAACGGCATAATGTCTTCCTTGCGCTGGCGAAGAGGCGGCACTTCAAGGTCGACGACATTAAGCCGATAATACAGGTCTGCACGAAAAGTACCATCCTTAACCATTTCAAGTAGATTGCAGTTTGTTGCGCAGAGAACCCTGACGTCAATGTGAAAAGCTTTTGTCGAGCCAAGAGGTGTTACGGCTTCTTCCTGCAGCACTCGCAGCAATTTGGCCTGTAATTCGATTGGAATTTCACTTATTTCATCAAGAAAGATTGTACCGCCGTCAGCGGCCCTGAAGAAGCCTAACGTGTTATCAACGGCGCCGGTAAATGCGCCTTTTGTATGACCGAACAACTGGCTTTCAAACAGCTGACCTGTCAGGGTGGTGCAATCGACAGGAACGAAAACTTTGCCGGCCCGGTTGCTGGCATTGTGTATTTGCCGGGCGACCATTTCTTTGCCGACACCGGTTTCGCCGGTTATTATTATTGAGCACTTTCGCGAGGCAAGGGCTTCTATCATTTCTACAATGGAATTAAATGCGGCCGATTTTCCGATAAAGTCGGTATGTGTGTTTCCAACCGGGTGCATTCGGTTAGAATTCTGCCCCAGAGACCTATTTCTTAAAACTCCGTTAAAATATGGTCCACTTTCCTTTGTGGACTCTGTCTCGAAATTCTCTCTCATCTTCTTAGCGCTACATACTCTCTTCTTGGATACAAATCTTTAAAAACCAAAATCATCACACAACTTTAGCTCTTTCAAAAGTGAGATACAGCCCCGGAGGCATGGCTTATAACAGCCTTTTTGTCTCACCCTTCTTCCAATTATCAATTCTACAAACAAAGAGAAAAAAGTCAAGAAAAATTATCGGACGTAAGCAAATTTTGCCAATTTTTTTCAAAAATGGGCTGAAAATGCTGCAAAATCCTTTATTTTAGGCCAAAAATCGGCTTTAAAACAGCCAAGCTTTATGAGTCATTCTTGAGATTTCTCCGTATTGGGGGCAAAACAATTGCAGCAATAATACAGATTGAATATATTAACAGAAATAATAAAGAAGGAGCGTAGTTAAACAGGTTTAATCAAAAATAAGCATTGAAGGGTGTTTTTAAGACTGTAGGATGGATAAATGCGAAGATATATATTGGTAATTTCAACGGTTCTGACTTGTCTGTTATTGATTAAATTGGTAATTCTTGTCGGTTGTTCCAGTGAAAACCCACCCGGCCCAAAGGCGAAGGAATTGAGCACAATTCACGGTAAGCATAAGGGGATTAGCGAGAAATATGAGGTTCGTGTGGAAAAGGACATTTCTTACGGGCCGGCAAGCTATGAAAAGTGCGATTTGTACACGCCAGCCGTTACAGTACCAAAAAAGCGATTCCCAGGAATAGTTATTATCCACGGCGGAGGGTGGGTAGGTGGTGATAAAGGGCTGGAACGTGAGCAAAATATCGGAAATACGCTGGCTGAGAATGGATATGTTTGTATCAGCATCAACTATCTTCTTGCTGAAGAGGGAAAAACCTCCTGGCCCACTAATATTTATAATTGCAAAACAGCAGTTCAGTTTTTGCGAAAAAATTCTGACCTTTATAATGTTGATGCTGACCATATTGGTGTTATCGGAGGCTCGGCTGGCGGGCATTTATCGGCTATGGTGGGTTTAGTCGGGCCTGAAGCCGGACTTGAACCTCACCGAAAGTACAAAGGCGTTTCCAGCAGGGTTCAGGCTGTAGTGCCTCTGTATGGGGTTCATAATCTGGTCAATTTTACAAAAACCGATAATCTCGAAAAATTTCTTGGCGCATCTAAAAATGAAAATCCCTCTCTATGGGCTCTGGCGTCGCCGGTCAATCATATAAGTCGCCACGACCCGCCGTTTCTTATAATTCACGGCACCGCCGACCCACTTGTTCCTCTTCAGCAGTCAGTTGAACTGCACGAAAAACTCCGGGAAAATGGGATTGACAGCCGGCTTGTAATTGTTGAAGGGGCTCCGCATTCTTTTCATTTACAGCCTCAGCAGCAGGACCTGCGGCCGTTAGTGCTTGCTTTTTTTAATAAAAATCTTAAGGCCAAAGCGGCTGTGCCCAGGCCGCTCCCATAAGAGAAGATTTGAGAGTTGGTTTTTTTTAGTGCCACATGATAATTTGACCTTATTCCTGTTTTTTGTCAGCGTTGGTTTTTCTTCGGTTAATCCTGTAATTTTTATATTTTTTTGCGAATTAAGTATACTGGCGAGTCTTTTCTTTGGTATTTTAGTCTTATCCAACTAAATGTCCCAAAAGGTAAAAAATAGCGTTTAACAGTATTATAAACGTAGTTTTGGATATGTGACTTGACTTTTTGGCAAATTAAGCTATATTTAAGTAGCCACCCTCTATAAAATATTTAGGACGGTCGGTCTGCAATTTTATTTTTTTATCAGTATGGGGCTTTTTTTTTATGCCCGGATATATTTATAAATAGTCGCGGTGTTATATATGGCTGTAAGGTTTGACCAGGCAATAATAAACCAGGTTCAACAGGCCAACGACATAGTTGACGTGATAAGCGAGCACCTGAACCTTGTGAAAAAAGGCAGGGAGATGGTAGGCTTATGCCCTTTTCACGAAGACCATCGTCCGAGCCTTTACGTCAATAGCGTCAAGCAGATATTCAAGTGTTTTGCCTGCGGCGCCGGTGGCAGCGTTTTCACATTCGTTCAGATGCGGGAGAATTTGACATTTCCACAGGCGATAGAAAGACTCGCTGAACGTGCGGGCATTAAATTGCCGGCTGAAAGACCGCGAACGAGAGATGACAGCCGTGAGAGTATCGACCCGAACAGGCTTGCAAGGGCCAATGAGTGGGCGTGCAAATATTTCCAGAAAAATCTCAAAAATAAACAAAAGGGCAAAGATGCCCGTAATTATATCGCCGAAAGGCAAATAACATCGGAGAGCATAGAAAAATGGCAGCTTGGTCTGGCTGTTTCAGATGATGCACTGGTCAAAGCGGCAAAAGCTCAAAAGGCTTCTTTGGATTTATTGATAAAAGCAGGCCTGGTGACAGGGCAAAATCATGACAAGTTTGTAAACAGGCTGATGTTTCCCATAACCGATATAACGGGCAGGGTGATAGGTTTTGGCGGGCGGACGCTTGATGGGGCCGATGCAAAGTATATGAATTCACCGGCCACTATCCTGTTCGATAAAAGCAATTCGATATACGGTCTTGAGCAGGCCCGGCGTCAAATAGTAGCCTGCGGTGTTGCGGTTGTGGTGGAAGGATATACTGACTGCATAATGGCGCATCAGTTCGGCTGCTGCAATGTTGTTGCCACGTTGGGGACGAGTTTTACCGACGGTCACGGACGTATACTGAGGCGATATGCAAAAAAAGTGGTTCTAATCTTCGACAGTGACACAGCAGGTATCGAGGCAGCCAACAGGGCTCTGGAGGTGTGCCTTTCCCAGCGTATAGATATTAAGCTCGCTTCGGTGCCGGAAGGAAAAGACCCGTGTGATTTTCTCCTCAGGGCAGGCAAAGAGAGTTTTGAGAGGCTTGTCGATGAGGCCGTGGATGTTTTTAAGTTCAAATGGGACAGATTGATAGAAAGTTTCGGTGGTGAAGATTCGCTTGTCGATAACAAGGCGGCCATTGAAGAGTTTCTAAATACAATAGCCGTGAGTTTGAGAGCAGGCAGTCTGAGTCCAATAGACAGGGGTTTAATAGTGAACCGCCTTTCCAGGATCATCGGTATCGGCAGCAAAGAGATAAATGCCGTGTTAGGCAGGAAACTGGCAAGGGAGCAAAGGGCTTCAAGTTATGCTGTTAAAAATCAGAAAGTGGTCAGCTTTGATTTGGGAGAAGGCCTTTCCGCCACGGCTCAGCGTGAAATCCTGGAAGTCCTGCTTAATGAACCGCAGTTGTTTAAGGATGTAAAAAAGAAAATCAAGCCCGAAAACTTTGATGTTCCGATATTAAATCAGACAGCATCTATATTGTTTGAAACGCTGTGTGCCAGCCCCAGGGCATCTCTATCCGAAATACTGGCCAAAGCTGAGTCTGCCCAGGTTAGCAGTACTATTGTGAAACTGGCGCAGGCCGGTGAAGAAAAAGGCAATTTTCAGGTTCGTTTGACCGGTGCCCTGGATGCAATGGGGCGTATAGTCCGACAGAAAAAAAGCAGTGGAATAAAGGCGGTACAAGACCAAAGGCAGTTTCTCAAGCGTGTGCATGAAAATACAGTAAAACAAAATCCTTACAATGTGGGTATGACTTAACTGTTGATAATCGATAACACAATAAAAACCAGGTTACAAATTAATTAAGGGTGGCAGCCGTGGCAAAAAGGAAGAAGGCAAGAGCAAAACAATCCGAAGTCGAGACCGAATTAGAACATAGTGAGGAAGAATCTCAGACTCCTAAAGCGGCCAAGAAAACCAAAATCAGCGCCGAGCAGCAGATAAAAGCGATTATTGAGAAGGGCAGAAAAAAAGGATTTCTTACTTATGAAGAAATGAACAAAGAACTTCCGGAGGAAGCTGCAACTCCGGCCCGTCTTGACAGCTTATTAGCAACGTTGGACGAAATGGGTATCAACCTCGTTGATGAAACCACCATAGAAAAGCACGATGAAGATGAATTTGAAGATTCTGAGACGTCCCTGGATACAGACGAAGAAAAGCAACTCAAGGAAGATGAAGAACTGGAAAAGCAACTGGTTGGGGCCGAGGTCGCCCATCGTATTGACGACCCGATAAGAATGTATTTGACACAGATGGGTGAGATATCCCTGCTTTCAAGAAAAGATGAAATTTCACTTGCGCGCAAAATAGAGTTGGCGCGTATGAGCTTCAGGAGAAAAATGCTGGAAAGCGATTATTGCGCCAGGAGTGCCGTGAGCATACTGCAGCAGGTCCAGGAGGGCGCTTTGTCGTTCGACAGAACTATGAAGATAAGCACCGCAGAAAATCTTGTAAGAGGTGTAATCAAAAAACGTCTTCCAATGAACATTACAACAGTAAATAAGCTGCTGAAAATCAACCAGAATTTATTTGACAAATCTCTGGAGAGCAAAGATGTTGCTTCCAACAGAGTCATACTGAAGCGCATATACAGAAACAGGCGCAAAATTGCAACTCTGCTGGAAGAGCTTAGTTTGCGGACGAGCAGAATTCAACCGATGAAAAGCAAACTTCATGGTATCTGCCAGAAAATGCATCAGTTGGAGCGGATTATCGCCGGCGGCGTCACTGGGGATTATATGGCTGAAGATATCGAAGCGATAAAGCAGGAACTGGCAGGCCTGGAGGAATTAGTGGTTGATACGCCAATCCAACTCATGAAAAGGCTGCGGGCCATCGACAGGGTCTTCGCTCAATATGAGGAAACCAAACGCACACTCTCCAGTGCGAACCTCAGACTGGTGGTTTCGATTGCCAAGAAATATCGCAATCGCGGCCTAAGTTTCCTTGATATTATTCAGGAAGGAAACACCGGTCTGATGAGAGCGGTGGACAAGTATGAATACCGCAGGGGCTATAAATTCAGCACCTACGCCACGTGGTGGATTCGCCAGGCAATCACCCGGGCCATTGCCGACCACGCACGGACAATCCGCATTCCGGTTCATATGATAGAAACGATGAGCCGCCTTAGACTCGCCGGCAAGGTGCTGTTGCAGAGATTGGGCAGAGAGCCCACTCCCGAAGAGATAGCCGAAGAAGCCGAAATGAGCGTAGAGGAAACCCGCCGGGTGCTGAAGATTTCCAAACATCCAATCAGTCTTGACAGACCCATAGGTGAAAGCGACGACAGTTATTTCGGTGACTTTATCGAAAATGACGAGATTGATTCGCCGGTGGCTTCGGCTACGCAGGAAATGCTCAAGGAGAGAATCGATATTATCCTCAAAACACTTTCATACCGCGAGCGTGAGATTATAAAGCTGCGATATGGAATTGGCGACGGCTATACCTATACCCTTGAGGAAGTGGGCAGAATCTTCAAAGTAACCCGTGAGCGTGTCAGACAGGTCGAGGCCAAGGCAATAAGGAAACTGCAGCACCCTGTAAGGTCGCGTAGACTCGAAGGTTTTTTGGAGCACAAAACAGTATAATTACAGCTTGGTCTGCGATTTTTCCCAAAAACTTTTATTGTGTCAGGGGTTCGTAGATTTTTTCCGGGCGGGCTCCGAGGGTGTTGGTTAGCTTGCCGAGTTTCTCAATAGTGCAGTCGATACGGTCGCCTGCCTGTAAAAAATCACCCGTAGCCGCACCTACACCGGAGGGTGTGCCAGTAGCTATGACATCTCCAGGCTCGAGTGTCATTATATGGCTTAAAAAGGACACGATATCCGCCACGGGATAAATCATCTGTGAAGTATTGGCTTTCTGGCGCACCTCCCCGTTGACGGTAAGGTTCATATTCAGGTTTTGTACGTCTTCGATTTCGTCTGCAGTAAGCAGGTACGGCCCCATAGGCAAAAAGCCGTCCGCCCATTTGCCGTTAAGCCAGTCATAGAATTCATCCCAGGGTCGCTTGGCCCTTGCCTTTGCGAAAGTAACGCTGCGGGCCGATACGTCATTGGCAATAGTGTACCCGGCTACATATTCAAGGGCGTTTTCAGCTTTCAGACATTTGGCTTCTTTGCCGATTATAACCGCAAGTTCGATTTCATAATCAATTGTTTCACTATAGGCTGGCCAGGGTATCTGCTCGTCCGGACCGGTTACCGCCGTTGCCGGCATAATGAATGGCCTCGGAACGGTTGTTTGGCGAGGCGATTCCGATAGACCGTGGTCGAGTTTGACCTCTCGAATATGCTCGCTGTAGTTTCCGGCAAGTGCTATTACTTTGCCCGGCCTTGGTATAGAAGCCAGAAGCCTGACAGAATCAAGCGGTATGAAATCACCGGCTAAATCGCCCAATTCGGCAAGTTTTGCAATGCAGGCTGGGCCTTTTTCAAGAATTTCTCTTATACTGCGAGGTGGATTTCCATCCTTCCAGGCCGTTGGAATGTCGATTATTCGCTCATCGGCCAGCATTCCGCAGGAAATTGACTCATTTTTGCGGTATGTAATTAATTTCATTTATCTGCCTTTCCTGTTATCTAATAAAGTCACCCTGCTGACAGCAGCTCGTAATGGTAGCAAAAATAACTTGAACTTTCAGCAGAAAAACTTTCTAATAATCTTTTGAGTTTGACGGGTTTTACGAATGTGTTAAATTCTTGAAAAGGCCGAGAGCGCAGATAAAAGTTAAAAAGTCGCAAAAGAAAACTTTTTATGCCTTGTGAACTCGGCTAAAAAGTGGAAATTTATACTCGGGGATTTTGAAATGGCCTTAAAGGACTTATTGTCGAAAACAAACAGATGGCTGCGAACGCGTAAATTATCCGGTTCTGGAAATTATCAGCCGGATATAGATGGTAACGGATTAATCCAGCAGCAATCGCCTTCACCTGACCCCAATAGCGATAAATTTCTGCACACCGAAGCAGAAAAAAATCCGGTTGTAGTAAAAGCTGTTCAGCCAAAGGATAAATCCGAATCACTTGAAAAACTACAGGAAGGCTTCGACAATCTTATTGGTCAGCTAAAGGGTATCAATGAAAATCTGGGACGTCAAATAAGTCAGCACGAGGATTTGATGAGTCGAATTGACCAACTGCCCAAACTGCTGGAAAGCTTTCCGGCTGTTGTGGAAAATCAGAAAAAGTTAACGGAAGAAATGCTTGAACAGTTGAAATCAACATCCGCCAAAGACCAGCAGTTCATAGACGTAGTTACAAAAATCCCGACAGAAACAGGCAAGCAGACCGATGCCCTCGTCGATATCAATAATCAGCTTGCCGCCGCTGCCGATGCCGATGTACAGATGGTTGAAACTTTTAACAGGTTTACTGATACTTTGGATAAATTAGACCAGACCACAACCGGCCAGACCGACAGCATACTCCAGATGAGCAAAACTTTTGCCACCAGCGACAGATACCTCAAATACCTTATGTCCAGGCAGAGTAAACGCTTTATGTGGATATTTATGACGGCGATAGGTGTATGTGTGTCGGTTATTTTGATACTGACCGGTATTATTATTTACCTCAGGCAATAAAAATTTTTAAGAATTTTCTTTTTTACTTGAACACTATTGGACTGTCTGATAGAAAATCAGTGAGTTGCTCTTTGAAAAGAGAATAACCTGGCTGCAGGCCCCGGAGCTTTTTGTTTTTGGGGACGCCAAATGTGCTGTTTGGCCTCCCGGGGATAATCAAAAGGGAACGCGGTTAAAATCCGCGACGGTCGCGCCGCTGTAAGCCTTTGGTCCGAATCTTTTTCGGAAATCCAAAAAACATTTTTATCCACTGTTCGTTACTAAAATTAACTTAGTGCCGGATGGGAAGGAGTTTTTAAGGTAAAAGGCAAGTCAGAAAACCTACCTGCAGTTAGTTAAGCATACGTGGTGTTCTCGCGATTTGGGACACGGTGCAGTTTTGTATTTTGACTTTTTAGGGCCGTCGTTTCTTTCGCGGGAACGGCGGCTTTTTTATTTGCAAGAAAGGCGGGAAAGCTATGAGTTTGAGAAGGTTGGTTTGCTTGGTTGTCGTTTTAGTAATGGCTGGCGTATCGATGGCGGCTGAGATAGCTGATTTTGAGGATTTGAGTCTGGACGCTAACTCTTACTGGAACGGCTCAGATGGTTCAGGTGGTTTTTTCAGCGGCGGGGCATATTTAGATAATTATTATGACGATAGCTGGGGAGAATACTGGGACGGTTTTGCCTATTCGAATATGACCGACACTTCCGCGAGTGGATGGACTGCTCAGTACAACGCCATTACCGGCGGCGGGCAGGGGGGGTCGGCTAACTACGCCGTCGGCTACGTTGGCTGGGTCGAGCCACCGAGCGCTACCTTCAACGCTGCTGCGATTGACGGTTTGTATGTGAGCAACAACAATTATGCATATTACTCGATGCTTGAGGGCGATGCCTTTGCCAAGAAGTTCGGCGGCGCCGACGGAAACGACCCCGACTGGTTCCTGCTGACGATTACCGCCAAAGACGCTGACGGGATCTCGACCGGCACGGTGGAATTTTACCTGGCGGATTTTCGTTTTGAAGACAATGGTCAGGATTACATCGTCGATTCCTGGCAATATGTTGACATCAGTTCGTTGGGTATGCTCAGTCGGCTTGAGTTTTCCCTTACTTCCAGTGACGTTGGTCCGTGGGGTATGAATACGCCCGCCTGTTTTGTATTGGACAGCATTGTTCTGGGCGGCTATGCGCCGGCGGCGGGGGAGCCGAACTCCACGGCGCTTCATATGGATGATACCGGCATCATTGGTTGGGCGAGTGGCTGGGAAAACTATTCGGTTGGGTCCGATTGCGACCTGCAGTGGCAGACGCCCGAAAAGGCCCTGGGCGAGGCAGCAGATAATCCCTATGATATTGTATGTCTGGGCCGGGGCGGCGAAGTCACCCTGACTTTTCGGTGTGGTATCGGGGACGGCGTCGGGTATGATTTTGCCGTCTTTGAGAACGCCTTTTCCGATGTCTTTTTGGAACTGGCTTATGTCGAGGTTTCCAGCGACGGCGTGAACTTTGTGCGTTTTCTAAATGACTCTCTTACCGACGGGCCTGTCGCCAGTTTCGAGGCGGTGGAACCAACCGATATTGGTGGCTTTGCCGGCAAATACAGGCAGGGATACGGCACACCTTTTGATTTGTCCGTGCTGAGAGGTATTTCGCCGGGAGTTGACGTTGATGACATCAAATATGTGCGTATAGTTGACATTGTCGGTGACGGCAGCTATCTCGACACATCCGGCGATGTCATATACGACCCGTATCCGACAATGGGCTCGGCGGGTTTCGACCTGGATGCTATAGCAGTTTTGAATATGAGGACGGCGGATTTCAATGAAAGCGGCGGGGTCGATACGGTCGATTTGATGATTTTGACCGAATCGTGGTTGACTCGCCCCGGTGATGAGGGCTGGGATGTTCGGTGTGATATTTCCGAGCCCGCGGATGGGGCTATCGACCTGCTGGATTTTGCTGTGTTTACCCGGCAGTGGCTCAAGGGCGGGCAGTCGTAGCATGATAATCCGGCGTGAATTGCAATGAAACGAAGGGGTGCCGATGTGAAAAGAGCGTTTACCGTAATTGAATTACTGGTGGTCATCGCGGTGATTTCGCTGCTGATGAGCCTTCTGATGCCGGCGCTGCGGAGCGCCAGAGCACAGGGTAAACAGATTGTCTGCGGGAGCAATATTCGCCAGCTTGTTCTGGCCAATATTGGTTATGCAGGGGACAACCACGGCAGTTATGCTCCTGCGGCTCTGGACGGCTACGGGGGCGGTGAAAACAATCACCGATGGCACGGGGTGCGTGATGATAAGAATATGCCGTTCGATCCGCTCAGAAGCCCCCTTGCAGCGTATCTGGCTGATGGTTCTGTAAAGAAGTGTCCACTGAAGGTCAATTTTCGACACGGTGAGCCGTGGGAATGGGACTTCGAAGACGGATGTGGAGGATACGGTTACAATATGACTTACATCGGCTCACGGATATGGTCTGATGGCTACTCAAGGCGGGGGTATGAAGAAACGGCAAAGGATTTTGAGGTCAGACGACCGGTTCAGACTTTAATGTTTGCCGATACAGCCATGGCCAAGCTGGATGGCGGCAGGCCTTACTATCTGGAATATTCGTTTTCCGAACCGCCATTTTTTGTGGTTAATGGTGAACCAGTTACTCTCTGGGGCTATGCCTCGCCCTCTATTCACTTCAGGCATCGCGGCAGTGCAAATATCGGCTGGGCCGACGGACATATCAGTTCCGAAAAAATCGTGCCATTTGAGGAAGAGAATATTTACGGTGTTAAATCCAGCGATATGCTGCTGGGCTGGTTCGAGCCGATAGATAATACGCCGTTTGATTTGAAATAAAGTGACTTCCGCCATTAAATCTTATATAATGCCTTGCGTGGATACGAGAGGGTTAAAACGAACACCAGGGCGGATAAAACAAATTGCCGCCTTTGCCTGGCAAGGCTTGAACCAGCTTGCATGGCCGGCGGTTTGTATCAATTGCCGCGAAACCATTTGTGAAACTGAAAAAAACCTCTGCAAGGACTGCTGGGACCAGCTTCTGTTCTCCACCAGCGGAGATTACTGCCCGCGCTGTGGCCGCGACGTCAGTAAATACGCCCTGCTTGAGGGCGTCTGTCCCGATTGCCGGGGCAAAAAATTCTATTTCGACCGAATTACCCGAAGCGGCGTCTATGCCGAGGCGTTGAGAAAAATGATATTGGCTTTTAAAAACGGCCGAACAGAGCTGGACAGCATACTGGACTTCTTGGCAAATTCGGCTTTGCAGGGCAGCGGGTTCATCAACGACATAGACTTTTTTGTTCCCGTTCCCCTCCACTGGTCGAGGCGATTGGCTCGCGGCTACAATCAAGCATTCGTTCTGGCCAAAAAGTTAAAACACCCCCGCGCAACAGTTAACACCGACCTGGTTCGCATCCGCAGAACCAAAACACAGCCGCTGATGGCCAGCCCCGCCGCCCGTATCAGGAATGTCGCCGGCGCCTTTGCCGTGCGCCGCGACCATAGTTTCACAGGCCGAAACATTTGTCTTGTAGATGATATAAAAACAACCGGAGCCACATTGAATGAATGCACAAAAACATTAAAAAAGGCCGGAGCATCGAAGGTTTTTGCATTGGTTTTGGCAGTCGCAGGACAAAATACACGATGACTTCGACAGGCAGGTTTCTCCCTCAACATTCAATCTTTGCACCGCAGTACCCCGTCAGGTATTATTCTTTTTCCAGGGAAATATTTAATACCTGATGGTTGGGTTCTCCAAGGACAGTTATAGTTTTTTCGTAAGGTTTGAATCCAGTTGCTTCGACTCGAACAACTAGTTCACCACGTTTTGTGTAGATGATGGGCTTATATCCTGTTAAGTTACCGATAAAAATGCCGTCAAGATAAAGTTCGGCATTTAGATATTCCCCTTCCGGGTCATAAACATTAAGTTCCAGGTTGCCCGTATTAGATTTGGAGATAACCGGCCATGTGTCCGCGCAACCAACCAAAAGCACGGTTAATATAGCGGTGGTTAAGAATGTTTTCATTTTAATATCCCTTCATTTTTAACTATGGTTAAACTGCGTAGCGAAACTGACAGTTGCTGCGCACTCCCAGGTTATATATAACTTTAATGCTTTTTAACCGTGTAAATGGGAAATGTCAACTAAAAAACCTTGCTTTCGGCTGTGAAATAGGTTAAAATGCGTTTTTGAGTCCAGTAATTAGAAGTAAAGAAAGTAGGAGGACGTGATATGTTGAGAAGTAAGTCTATCTGTCAAACCACCATTATTATTATGCTGCTGGGATTGATAGCAACTCCGGCAATTGCAACGGATTATTATGTTGCACAGAATGACCCGACTGCGAATGATACGAACCCCGGCACGGAGGCCCTGCCGTGGGAGACGCTGCTTAAGGCCACCCAAACGGTGGTTGCCGGGGACACCGTCTACGTAAAAGCAGGCGTGTACATTGACACCGTAAACACGTTTGAAAGAAA
>Ga0272442_10007440_pt1 | contig 14139 bp, 13 predicted proteins | sample SSMForm2O_FD_200262 | JGI IMG/M metagenome (GOLD analysis project Ga0272442, IMG submission 200262) | Marine sediment archaeal communities from Little Sippewissett salt marsh, Falmouth, MA, United States - SSM-Form-2O | ecosystem: Environmental > Aquatic > Marine > Wetlands > Sediment ...
ATCGTCGGCGAGGCCGATCTGTTCGTCACCTGCACCGGCAACTTCCATGTCATAACCGGTGAGCACCTCAGCGCTATGAAAGACGAGGCGATCGTTTGCAATATCGGCCATTTCGACAGCGAAATTGAGATGTCGTTTCTTGAAAAAACACCAGGCTGTGTCAAAACGAGCATCAAGCCGCAGGTCGACAAGTGGACGCTTCCCTCGGGCCGCTCTATCATCGTGCTCGCCGAGGGACGCCTGGTCAACCTGGGCTGCGCGACCGGGCATCCCAGCTTCGTAATGAGCTCGAGCTTCACCAATCAGTGCCTGGCCCAGATCGAGCTCGCGACAAAGAACCATGACATACAGGTCTTCACCCTGCCCAAGATACTCGATGAAGAGGTCGCGCGTCTGCACCTTGAGCGCCTCGGCGTCAGCCTGACAAAGCTCACACAGCAGCAGGCCGACTATATCGGCGTTCCGGTTGAAGGCCCCTACAAGCCCGAGCACTACCGCTATTAACGGCGTATCAGGCAAAGGCTTCACTCATGAATGCTGCCCTGCTCGCACTTATCGTCGGATCCTACCTGCTGGGTTCTATCCCGACCGGTGTCGTTCTGGCTGCCGCGATGGGCAGGCAGGACATCCGCACTGCCGGCAGCGGCAATATCGGAGCCACAAACGCGGCCCGCGTGCTCGGCAAAAAATTCGGCGCATGCACCTTCCTGGGCGACATGCTCAAAGGATATGTCCCGGTACTTGCGGCGCGAATGCTGCTGACGGACACGCATGATCCCGGCAGTGTGCAGCTGGCTGCCGCGCTCTGCGGATGTGCGGCCTTCATCGGGCATCTCTACCCGATCTATCTGCGCTTCAGGGGCGGCAAGGGCGTTGCGACAGCCTGCGGAATCATGCTGGCCCTTGAGCCCGCCATCATACCGGTACTGCTGATCGTTTTTATCGGTGTGGCCGCCGTTTCGCGCTACGTATCTCTGGCTTCCCTGGTGAGCGCCTGCGCGCTGCCGCTGCTGCTGCTGGGCGTCGACGCGCTCGTGCATCCGGTCGCGCCGCCGGTCGTGGGCCTGGGCTTCGCAATGGGCGTGCTCGTATTCATCAAGCACCGGAGCAACATCGAACGGCTTGTGCAGGGAACGGAAAGCCGTATCGGCAGTAAGAAAACAGCGGCGCCTTAAAAACCTGCACGCGCCGCGCTGGCGAGGTGGACAATGGCGTTTCTGGCCGGCCTGAATGACTACCTGCTGAAAAACTACCGGCACTCGACGTTCGAGGAGGCGTGTTCCTCGGGTTTTCCCTACTGCCTGCATCTGCACGGCCAGCGCATCCTGCAGGGCAGCATAGCCGAAAACGGCACCTATGATATCGTCGTGACAGCAACGGACGGGGAACGGGTCGAGCTGCCCAAGATCAGTGTTAAAATGCTGTATCCGGCAGAACGTGCCGACAACGTGCAGGGCCTGATCAGGAAAGATGACGCTGCGCAGCCTGAAGCCTGTGAGCCGATCCTGCCGGCTAAGCCGCGTCACCACATAAAGAACAAGACACTGTTCCCCCTGATGCGCGAGCAGCAAACCCTGCTCGTCACCCTGCTTGAAGGAGAGATCCTGGAGGGCGTTATTCAGTCTTTTGCGCGCTACGAGATCACACTTGCGCTCAAGGACGGAGAACAGGTCGTCGTACTGCGCCATGCAATCCTTGATATGCGCAACACTGAAGGCCGCTGCTTCCTGAAATCATCCCAGCAAACCCTGAGGGACTGGACCGCAAGCGAACTCTACATCGTCCCGCTTCACCGCTCACAGCTGCGGCCCGGACTGAAAAAAGTCAAGATCAAGCGGCGGAAAAAAGTTATCATCCGCTGAGCATGACTCTTTGCTCCACACAGGAAGTTTTTTATCGGGCTGTTCAAAAATGTCCAGATGCAAGGCGCGCGAAATCATGAGGAATGAGACGTACTTTTCTGTACGTCGCGCGTAGCGCACCGCCGCAGATGGGCATTTTTGAACAGCCTGCCAGCGCAGGAGGGATGCCATGCACATTACCCGACGAGACTTTATCAAGACTACCGCCGCCTGCGGCCTTGCCGCCGGAGCCGGCCCGCTGCTGGGCCCTCTGGCGGCCCTGCGTGCGGCCGCAACACCGCGGGCAACCGTTGCCGCGGTTACGGGAGATCGCGCGGAAGCCGTACGAAAGGCGATTGATCTGCTGGGAGGCATCGAAGCCTTTGTAAAAAAGAACGGCCGCGTGGTGCTCAAACCCAACATGTCCTGGGCCTCACCCATTGCCGCCGCCGTCAACACGCACCCTGAAGTTGTGGCGACCGTGGCATCGATGTGCCTTTCTGCCGGGGCCGGGGAAGTGCTCGTGCTCGACCATACCATCAACTCGCCCGACACGTGCCTCAGGCTGTCGGGGGTCAGGGAAGCCTGCGGCAGGTTCAAGAACGTGCACGTGTTCGCGGCCAATCACAAAAAATTCTATACGAAACTGGCCATTGATAAGGGTAAGGCGCTGCACAGCATCGACGTGCTGAAGGATGTGCTCACGTGCGACACGTTCATAAACCTGCCCTGCGCAAAATCGCATACGACTACCGGTGTAACCCTGGGCATGAAGAACCTGATGGGCATCATCTGGAACCGTCGGACATTCCACGCCGATGTCGACATCAATCAGGCACTTGCAGACCTTACCTCGGCAATCAAGACCTCGCTGACCGTAGTGGATGCCTCGCGTGCACTCACGACCGGTGGACCTGCCGGTCCCGGCCTGGTAACACAACCCGGAACGATCATCGCCGGAACCGATCCGGTCGCGGTCGACGCCGTCGCCCTCGGCGTGGCCGACTGGTACGGCCGCACAATCGCCCCTGTGCAGATCAAACACATTGCCGCGGCGCATGCCATGGGCCTGGGCACCATGCAGCTGGAGCGCATAAACATCAAACGTGCGTCCGTCTAGCAGACCGCGCGTCTTTCATGAAGTTCAATTGTGAGGGTTATGTTGTAGAAGCCTGATTGTATCACCCCGCACATGATGCGGGTTCCATAAACACATGACGCGTCTGGCCCTCTGTAACCCTTTTTAAACAGTATGGCGTCCCCGAAATTCCTCACTCGCCCATATCCCCGTCATCAATTCACCACATACGCAGTGCGTTTTTCTTTGGCAGTAAAGCCTATTGTGCGTTTGGGCTTTTCTTCTAGTGCCAGCAGGTTGTCGAGCGTTTCAAATACAACCTGAAAGCGATCATTGGTCTGACGTTTGAGCTCATCAAGCTCTTTTTTGAGACCAACATTATGTAAAAACATACGCCTCAGCTGTATAAAGGTGCGCACGATAAAAATACTGGCTTGCACGGCCCGGGGTGTGTTGAGGATGCTTGCCGCCATGACGGCACCGTGCTCGGTAAAAACGGAAGGCAAGCCCCGCGAAAATTTAAGATTCCTGAGGTGGTCGCAATTTGCGACCACCTCCGACTTTTCCTGTGTCGTCAGCTGAAACATAAAATCCGCAGGAAAGCGGTCTTTGTTTCTTTTTACCTGTTCGTTAAGCCGCTTTGTCGAGACACCGTACAGCCGAGCAAGGTCGGCATCGATAATGACTTTTTCACCCCTCATGAAAAAAATAATGTTTTCGATGCATTCATCCGGAATAATCTGTTGCGAAGAATCCATGAAGCCCCTCCTTTGTATGAAATTTCAAACAAAATAATTTATTCTTTTACCATCTGGCTGCGGGGGATAGGCCCGTTCTCCGCCGGAGCCTGCTACGGTGGACATTTTTAAACAGCCTGATTCGTCTTCAACGGAGCGCTACTCCGCGGCCTTGCGCGGGACACGCCTGTCCCCCATCCTGATCGTGAGCCGGGTCCGGTCGAAGTATTCAAAAACAGGAATAATAAATTTCCTGGTCAGACCGGTCTGTTCCTTGAAGGACTTGATCGTCAGCTCACCGTGCTGCTCCATGAGTCGCACGGCCTGTTCGCTCAGATCGCGCATGGATTCGGCCGTGTAATAGAGATCGTCATTGAGCCTGACCAGCGTTCCCTCGCGCACGAGCAGCTGCAGGATATCTGAAAGCTCCTTTTCGCGCACGCCCGCCTGTTCGATCACCTCCCGGCGCGTCGGTGGCGCAAGGCCGCCCCCGGCGTAGAGCCCGATAACTGTATCGCGCAACTTGCGCTGGCCATGCTCAAGAGCGGGCCTGTGGCCGGGCAAAGAAAGGAATTCCTGCTGCACGCGCAGATCGCCGCTACCGGCCAGGCTGTCGAGCACCCATTGAAACAACCGCTCCGAGGTGCCGGCGGCAAGCCGGTCGAGCAGCTCCTGCCTGCGCATGCCCGGTTCAAGCGGACTTTCCGCGTGAAAGGCCCGCAGGGTTTCGACAACCCGGGCAGAAAGCTCCCTGAGGACTTTCGGCGCAGCAACACACAGGGGTTTTTTACCCACGGCGGTCAGCTGCCCCCTGGCCGTCATGCCGTCCAGCAGCGAAAGCAGTCCCTGCCTGGCTATCCCGCATCGCCGCGAAAGCGTCTCGACATCCATGCCGCGAATGCCGGCCTCGCGACAGTACAGCTCGATGATATCGCAGACCGGGCCATCCTTAAGCACGGTGAGGCGCTCAACCGTCGCAGGCGCCATACGGCGATGTTTCGGCGGCTGGATATCCAGTACCATGCCGCCGCCGATCGTCTCCACGGGTGAGTAGCTCCTCAGAACGAAGCGGTCTCCCGGCAGCACGACCACCGGGTCACCCAAAACGATCTGCACGAAGGCGCTGTCGCCCGGTAGCATTTCCTCGTCCTCGAGCAGCACTACACGGCCGATACGCTCGGCCGTGCCCGCGTGGAAGCGCACGGGCGCGCGGTTTTTCAGATTTCGCTCCGCACCGGCGAGGTGCTCGTACCAGAGCGCAATTTTTTTTACGGGCACAAGCGTATCCGGCTGACCGACAACGTCCCCCCGCGCGATGCGCTCTTTTTCAATACCCTGGAAATTAATGGCTGTACGCTGTCCGGCACCGGCGGTGGCAACCGACTCGCCGTGCACCTGCAGGCCCCTGATCCTGGCGCGCACTCCCGAAGGTTCAATCGTAACCTCCCCGCCTGTGTGCAGGGTGCCTGCCTGCAGCGTGCCGGTAATCACCGTGCCGAACCCCTTCATGCTGAACACGCGGTCAACCGGCAGCCGGCACAGGCCTTTGGCCGAGCGTTCTTCCACGCCGTCCACCAGGTCCGCCAGCCGAGCCCGCAGCTCATCGAAGCCTGCATTGGTCTGCGACGATACCGCTACAACCGGAGCGTTCTCGAGAAAGGAGCCCGCGACAAACTCATGCACGTCGGCGGCGACAAGTTCCAGCCATTCGTCATCCACCAGATCGACCTTGGTCAGCACGATAATTCCGTTGTGCACCGCAAGCAGGCGGCAGATTGCCAGGTGTTCCCGGGTCTGGGGCATGACGCCTTCGTCGGCGGCAATGACCAGCATGACCGCGTCGATACCGCTTGCCCCGGCAACCATGTTTTTGATAAATTTCTCGTGCCCGGGGACATCGACGATACCGGCCCGCCGTCCTGCATCGAGGTCGAGAGCAGCGAACCCGAGTTCGATGGTAATGCCGCGCTCTTTTTCCTCGCGCAGCCTGTCGCAGTCAATCCCGGTCAGGGCCTTGACAAGCGCGGTCTTGCCGTGGTCGATATGACCGGCCGTTCCGATAATAACGCGTTTCATGCAGCCACCAGGTATACAAACACGGAAGCGCGCACCTAGCCGCGCACCCATTGACTCAGTCCGGCAAATACTTTATCGTTGATGGCAGGCAGTGTAAAGCACATTTCCTGATTGGGCGTACACATGGACAGTGCCGACATTGAACTGAACAGCCTTTTTGAAGGCCGCCTCAGCCTGTACCAGTACAGGAAAGGCTACCGGTTTTCGATCGACAGCCTGCTTTTGGCCTCATTTGCCCGGGAGCGTGTGCGCGGGCACGTGGCCGATCTCGGCACGGGCAGCGGGGTGCTGCCGATCATCCTTGCACGCTCAGGCACTGTCACCTCACTCGCCGGCTTTGAAATACAGACCGAGCTTGCCGAACTTGCCCGGCGCAACATTGCCCTGCACGAAATCGCGGATCGTGTCAGCATCACACAGGCCGACATAAAAAAGATCCGCTCGCTGCGACAGGCGGAAAGCTTCGACGCTGCTATAGCCAACCCGCCGTTTTACCCTTTTGGAACCGGACGGATCAATCCCGGCTCGCAGGACGCCGCTGCACGCCATGAACTGCTGGCGACCCTGCAGGATTTTATCGGCGCCGCAGCCTTTCTCGTCAAAAACGGCGGCAGATTCTGCGCGATATTTCCGGCAACGCGCAGCGCTGACCTTATCTGCACCCTGCGCGACAACCGGATCGAGCCCAAGGCAATGCGCTGCGTGCACTCCCGCGCAGGCGAAAGCGCCGTGATGCTCCTGGTGGAAGGCATAAAGAACGCCGGAAGCCAGGCAGAAATCCTCCCGCCGCTTGTCATCTACTCGCAGGGCTCGGCCTACAGCCCCGAAGTGCAAGCGATTTTCAACAGCCTGTAACGGTACGCAGCAGACCGATATGCGCGCCCGACTGCCATTCCTGCACCACCCCTGTTGTCTGCTTCAGGGGAAAGACCGAACTATACAAACACATCCCGTTGTGATAATTAGCCCTACAGACAGTATGACCTGTCAAAAAAAACGTGATCCGGCCGGATACTGACTGCGTACCGGAGGCGCGAGCGACGCACCCTGCAAGGTATCTCGGGAGGAAAGGAGAACTGTGCGATGTCACACATACTACAGGACCAGCAAGGAATTGAACACCATAGCAAAGGACTTCCGATAGATCCAGACTGTATGTTCTCGAATCATAAAAACGTTTACAAAAAGCGGGTGGAAAAAAGACAGACAAAACTGCTCGAAAAACTGCCTTTTATAAAGCCCTTCCTCGGGAAAGCTGAAAAAATAGTCCTTGTAACGACGGGTTGTTCGCCCATGTCTTTGCTTGAGCAGTATCTGGGAGGATGGATGGTCGTTTACCTGAAAAGAGCGCTGTTCGTTTTTACAAATACGTGCATTTTTCATATTCCGACAACATCAAAGTACACCTATAGACATTCCATAGCCAAAATCCTCTATGCGGATTGCACGGCAATAAAAATTAAAGGCCACACCCTTGTGGTTACCTACAAGAACGGTCAAAAAGAAAAATTTCATTACATAGCCAGAGCAGAGAGAAACAAGCTGAAAGCCTGGCTCAAAACCATTTTATTTGACGGTTCGTCCGGTAAAGAGCAGGCACGAAGGCACCTGTGCCCCCGCTGCACAGAGGAACTTATCGATGATCACTATATGTGCCCGCGATGTAATCTCGAGTTTAAAAATAAAGCGGAAGGCAAACGAACATCTATTCTATATCCCGGTGGCGGCTATTTTTATACCCGACACTGGTGGCTGGGCATAGGCGATGCCATTACAGAAACGGCCCTTATAATCGCTGCACTGAGCCTGCTGCTCGATGCACTGCAGGGCAGCAATGGCGGGTTTGGACCGTTCTGGATGATTGTAGTTTTTCTCGTGCTGGAAAAGGCCATATCAATATATCATGCACATCATTTTATCAAGGAATTCATACCGGCGAAGAAAGAAATCACGCCCCTTGACACGGCCCAATGGCAAACACGAGGCCAAGTTCGGACACAGGACACACCTTGAAACATTCACCTGTTAACAGCCGCAACCCGTCCCGCAGGAGGCACCATGTTCAAGGTAACCAAAGCAGGACCGAACCGTCTGGATATTGCATTAAGCGGAAAACTGAATGCCGATGACATGAAAACCGCCCTAAATGCACTTGAAAGCACGTCCAGCGACATAGAGAACGGCATAATGCTCTATGAAATTATAGACTTTCACCTGCCGACCCTGCACGCAATAGCGGTAGAATTCTCACGTCTGATACCCATGTTCGGCTTTATAAAAAAATTCAGAAAAGCCGCACTACTCTCTGATAAAAGCTGGATACAAAAGGCCGGCGAGCTCGAAGGCCTGATGATCCCGGGACTGGAGATCAAGGCCTTCAGCCGCGACCATAGAGAAGAGGCGGAGCGATGGCTGTCGAAATAAAGGCGGCCACAGGCATGGGCAAACGTATCAGACGCACATTTAAACAGCCTGTCAGGGCCGCCGGCTTTCCGCCCGCAGGATGATCCATCCGCTGATCGCGATCAGCAGCCCCCCGGCGATAACATTCGCTCCGGGCTTTTCTCCCAGCAGCACCCCGAACAGCACAACGAACAGGAGCTCGGAGTAGGCAAGAATGCCTGCATGCTGGGCCTGCACATGGCGCAGCCCGCGCAGGTACAGGGCGGGAGCGAGCAGGCACACGGCAAGCCCGTAGGCAGCCAGCAGCAGCAGGCTGTCCGCCGTTGGCTGCCAGGGCTCGAGCAGCGCAAATGGCAGCGCCGCACACGGCAGGATCGACGACTGGTAGACCATGATGACCGTCGGCGGGCAGACGCGGACCAGACGCTTGCCCACAACGATCGATATTCCGTAAAAAAGCCCTGACATAAGGCCCAGGGCACTGCCGGCCAAATGCGCAGGCCCGGGCGCGATAGCACCCGCGATCAGGATCAGGCCCGCAGTGGATGTGACAAGGGCAAGCCCTGTCGCGCGCTCACGCTTTTCGCCCAGGAAAACAGGCGCAAGAAGTGCGGCAAAAATCGGCGCGGTGTAGTGGGTAATGACCGCGTTGGCCATGGTCGTCAGACGGTAGGCATGGTAAAAACAAAACACGTTACCGAACAGGGAAAGCGCCGAAACCAGCAGCCACCTGCGCTCGCCATGTATGTTCAGGGAGGAAAGAGCGCCCCGCAATGCGAACCAGGCCAGCAGAAGGACTGCCGACAGCCCGGAAGAGCAGCAGATGATCACGGCGGGCGGCAGCTCGACAGCGCGCACGAACGGGCCGATGCATGAAAAAATAAGCATTGCCGTGGTAATCAGCAATGCACCGCGCACATGTCTATTGGCTGTTTTCAAATCAGATCCTCAATACGCTTGCGCTGTACCGGAAAGCGTGCCAGGAACAGAAGCGGGACATCGGCGGGCATACCCCGGCTGGCTGCTCAACGCTCCGGGGCGGCTGGCTGAGGGTGCTTACTGCAGCGGTATTGTGCTGCTGAAATTCCAGGGCAGATAAAACGCAGCGGCTGTTCCCTCTTCGGAAAAACGGACCCCGAGATCACCTGCCAGCACGCTGTCGTCCTCGCGGCGCACATCATAGGCGGGATACAGGCGCTTGAAAAGCGCGAGAACCTGTGCCGGATTTTTGCCCGTGACCTGCGGCTGTGACAGTTCACACAGCTGCGCTATCACGGCATCGCGTTCGCGCAGCTGAAGTTCATAAAAATCCTCAGCGGCCTTCTGACGATGCGACCACCACCAGCTCGCGGCAAAAAACACCACGGCAATGATTACAATCAATGTCCGTTCGACCATGACCCCGGCTTCCATCAAAAGGTTTACTGGTCTTTAAAAAAATCATGCTGAAAAGTTATAATAATCCAGCACACCTGCCATGTCAACAGCGAAAGCCCTTCTGGCAGCGGGGCTGGGGCGATACATATCAGTTTCACGGAGATGCCGCTAGCATCCGGAGCCGGGCTGCAGGACGGACTTCCAGTGTCTCATCGGGCGCCACGGCAACGGTCTCACCGTCGATCTGGGCAAACGATGAACGCCCGGTATACAGGCGCATCTCCCGGGCCCGGATAACAGCACCCGGTGGCAGGACGCGGTCATAGGCCCTCCCCGTCAGGCGGCCAAGATGCAAAAGCAGCCAGCGGGCGCTGCCGCGCATGACGGCAATCTCGAACAGACCGTCATCCATCCGGGTTGTAGAGGAAAAACGCACGCCCCCGCCATAGGAGTCGATATTACAGATGACCAGCTGACAGGCAGGATGCGAAAAACGTATGGTTTCGGTTGCACCCTCAGGCGTGCACCAGGAGAGCTCAATGCCCGGCGCACATCGTGTCCGGCTGCAGGCAAGCGCGATCAGGGCATAGAGCAGTTTTGAACCGCCGCGATCGCACAGCGGGCGAACCCAGGTTCTGCTGCGCAGGCGGTCGAACATTGCCGCGACAGCTGCGTCACGTCCCAGGCCGGCATAGTTGATAAACATGGAGCGCGTTCCAAACGTAAACATGTCCACCGGGCGTGTTGCACCCGCAAGCATCAGGTCGAGAAGCGCCGACAGCCCCCCCTGCTTCCAGACCGGCAGAACCCCGAGACTGCGCGCGCAGTCATTGCCCGTGCCGAGCGGGATGATGCCCAGGCGTGTCCGGGCGGCCTGGTCGACAAGCCCCCGGGCGACACGGCTCAGGGTCCCGTCCCCCCCTGCGGCCACTATGGTTTCATACCGGGGGGCAAGTTCCCGCGCCTGCCCGGTCACATCGGCCGTAGTGAAAATAATGTCATAGTCAGACTGCGGCAAGCGGCCCTGCAGCCCGGAGGCGATCCGGGAAGCCAGGGACGTGCCCCTGCCAACACCCGATATGGGATTGATTAAAAATAACAACTTTTTCATCGAACCGTAACCAATAGCCGGTTGCTATTTAGCGCCAATCCTGATACAAACTACGCTTAAACACCCTGCGCCGTCAACAGCGGCAGTAACAGGAGATTGCAGACAGGCTGTTCGAAAACGTTCAGACGCAAGGCGCGCGAAGTCATGAGGAATGAGGCGTACTCTTCCGTACGCCGCAGTGACGAATGACGAACGCAACGCAGCAGATGCGCGTTTTGGGGCAGCCTGACAAAACTAACCCATTATGCGGCCAAAGTAAATGCGCGATGATGCTCAAAAAATCCTTGTAATCCGGCTGAGCGCCATCGGCGATGTTCTGCGGGTGCTGCCCGCTTTCCAGGTTTTGAAAAAAAACTACCCCGAAGCCTCGTTCGGCTGGGTTACCGAAGAACCCTCCGCCGACATTTTAAAGGCCCAGCCGGACATCGACGACGTCTTCGTGTTCCCCAAAAAGGCGATCAGCCGCAAGCTTTCCTCCCCGCTTTCCTTTTTCTCAGGGCTGCAGGAATTCCGCTCGTTTCTGGCACCGATCCGCGCGAGGCGATACGACCTTGCCTTCGATTTCCACGGCATATTCAAAAGCGGCATTATCAGCCTGTGCAGTAAAGCCCCCCGGCGCGTCGGCTTCAGCATGGCGTTCTGCCGCGAAGGTAATTACCTGTGCAACAATCTGCGGTTCCCGCAGAACCAGAAACGCGTCAGCAGAATAAAACGCAATCTTACCCTGCTTGAAAAATTCGGCCTCCCTCTGGACCATGAGCGTCCCGTCATCCATATCCCGGCGGCCGACCGCGAGGCCGTGCAGAAATTCTTACTCCAGCAGCAGATCAACCCGAAACTGCCCATTATCGCCATACATCCCGGCACGAGCCCCTCCACGCCGTATAAACGCTGGGACCCCTACCGCTATGCCGTGGTGGCCGATGCCGTTATCGAGGCGCATGCGGCGCAGGTCATCTTCACCTGGGCGGGCAGCGAGCTTGAAATGGTGAAAAAGATCACCGGCCAGATGAAATACCGCGCCATTGTCGCCCCGCGCACAAGGAACCTCTGCCAGCTGGCGGAAATATTCCGCTCAAGCGACCTGTACCTGGGCAGCGATACCGGCCCCATGCACGTGGCAGCCTTTGCCGGGACCCCGGTCATCGGACTGTTCGGCCCGACCGATCCGATCATCAACGAACCCTACAGCCGCACCCCGCACATCATCCTGCACGACGAGGTCGAGTGCGCCCCCTGCCGCAAGCGGGCCTGCCCCCGGCGCGACTGCATGAAGGGCATCAGCGAGGAAAGCGTCATCCGCGCCGTGCAGATCATGCTGGATTCCTTCAAGCTGCAAAAGGCCGTGCTGTAACAGGCTTTCAAAAAAAACGGCGGATCAGGTTTTTCCTGATCCGCTGCATGTAGTTTCAAAAAAAATTCAAAAACCTCAGGAGGGCTTGGCCGCCGGTTCGGCTTCCGTCTTCTCCGCCGAACTCTTGGTCTTCTTTTTCTTGCGCTGCTGCGCCAGGGTTTTTTTTGTTTCGGCCACTTCCTGCTCGGTGACGGTTGCGCGCAGCTTCTCCACGTTTTCCATCACATCGCGCCAGCGCGTGGCCTCGGCCGCGCTGACCCACTCGAGTTGCAGGCGCTCCTTGCGCAGGCCCATGGTCTCCATTTTTTTCCACATGCGCTGCAGGCGCTTCTCGGTCCAGTGATTGGCGTCGATATAATGGCAGTCGCCGATATGGCAGCCGGAGACCAGTACCACGGGTGCGCCCTTCTCGAAGGCATGCCAGACAAAATCCTCCTTCACGCGGCCCGAGCACATGGTGCGTATCAGGCGCGCGTTGGGCGGATACTGCAGCCGCGATACGCCCGCAAAATCGGCGCCGGCATACGAGCACCAGTTGCAGGCGAACACGACGATGCGGTTCATGGGATCCTCGGACAGTATCGCGTCGACCTGGGACAAAAGCTGCGCGTCGGTGAAATGGTGCATCTCGATCGCATTCGAGGGACATTCGGCCGCGCAGGTGCCGCAGCCGGCGCAGGCCGCCGTGGTGACTTTGGCGGGCTGGCCCGAGCGCTTGTCGAACTGGATGGCGTGGTAGGGACACACGCGCGCACAGATACCGCAGGCCGTGCAGGCCTCGGGATTTATCTCGGCCGTAATCGACTCGACCGTCAGCTCGCCCGGCGTCATCAGGCGCATGGCGCGCGCGGCCGCGGCCGAGGCCTGCGTGACCGATTCCTTGACATCCTTGGGTCCTTCAGCGCAGCCGCAAAAGAAAATACCGCGGGTCGCGGCATCGACCGGCTGCAGCTTGGGATGGGCCTCGAGGTAAAAGCCGTCAGGCGTTTTCTGCAGGGCCATCATTTCCTGCAGCACGTGCATGTCCTCGGGCGCGTGCACGCCCGTTGCCAGCACCACCATGCCGGCACGGTGCTTCTCCAGCTGGTTGGTGGCGGTATTCTCGACGGTCAGGACAAGGTCTCCGGTCGACGCGTCCTCTTTCACCGAGCCCGGCAGGCCGCGGATGAAACGCACGCCCAGCTGCTTGCTGCGCTGAAACAGGTCTTCGAAACCCTTGCCGAAGGCACGGATGTCGATGTAGAACACCTTGACCTCCATGTCGGGGTAATGCTCCTTGAGCATGATGGTGCTCTTGATGGTGTTCATGCAGCAGATGTTGGAGCAGTAGCGGTGCCCGGTCTTGAAGGAGCGCGATCCCACGCACTGGATAAAGGACACAGCGTCCGGCACACGATGGTCGGTAAGGCGTATGATCTTGCCTTCTGTCGGGCCGCCCGCGTTGATCAGGCGCTCGAACTCCATGCTGGTAAGCACGTTGGCGAATTTTGTATAGCTGTACTCATCGAGTTCCGTGGGGTCGTAGACCTCCATACCGGTCGCCACGATGATGGTGCCTACGTCGAATTCGAGGAGCTCATCGCTCATGCTGAAATCGATGCAGTCCTTTTCGCACTTTTCGCGGCATTTGCCGCAAATGATGGGATTGTGTCCCAGGCAGCTGTCAATATCGACCACGTAGGCCGACGGGATCGCCTGCGGGAACGGTGAGTAAATGGCCCTGCGTGAGGACAGGCCCACGTTGAATTCATCCGGGACCACCACGGGGCACACCTCGACGCAGTCGCCGCAGGATGTGCACTCGGATTCACGCACGTAGCGGGTGCGCTTCAGCACGCGCACATGGAAGTTGCCGACATAGCCGGTTACTTCCTGTACTTCACTCAGTGTAAGCAGCTCTATGTTTGGATGCCGACCGGCATCGGACATTTTAGGCCCCAGTATTCATATGGAGCAGTCCATGGTTGGAAACGTCTTGTCCAACCTGGCCATGATCCCTCCTATGCTGGGTTGTTTCTCGACAAGCACCACCTTGCAGCCCGAATCGGCAAGGTCAAGGGCGGCCTGGATGCCGGCAACTCCGCCGCCGATCACCATGGCCCTGTTGGTTACGGGCACGGTCAATTCCCGGCGCTCCTGCAACAGACGCGCGCGCGCGACGC
>Ga0272442_10007441_pt1 | contig 14139 bp, 13 predicted proteins | sample SSMForm2O_FD_200262 | JGI IMG/M metagenome (GOLD analysis project Ga0272442, IMG submission 200262) | Marine sediment archaeal communities from Little Sippewissett salt marsh, Falmouth, MA, United States - SSM-Form-2O | ecosystem: Environmental > Aquatic > Marine > Wetlands > Sediment ...
GCATAACCGCCTCGACGGCATATGCATGTTTACGCAGACTGTCACTGGCATTGTGTTTAAGCAGAAGTTGCAGTGCCTCTTCTCTGGTGGGAATTTTTGCTTCCACTGAATACCTCCTTTGGGCGAGTAGCCGCTTGCAATGATATAATCATGACATTTCATCATAACGACTGCCGGTTTTATCCCATCGTCCTTCGTCGCCAGCCCGATTCACTTTCTTTTCAGGATGGCCCCAAAAAATCCGTCGGTGTTGTGGTGATGTGGCCAGGTTCTGAAAAAGCCATCGCGATCTATCAGGTCTTTACTGATGTCAGGACCGGGATCGACAAGCTCGTAATCGTGGTGGTGTTGCAGAAATTCATACACGACGGCCTCATCTTCCTCATATTCCGTGCTGCAGGTGGTGTACACGAGCACACCCCCGATTTTGGTATATGATGCCGCTGTATGCAATATTTTTTTCTGTATGTGTGCGCAATTTTGTATATCTTTTTCTACGCGTCGCCATTTTATCTCCGGATGCCGCCTCAAGGTGCCCAGACCGGAGCAGGGTGCGTCGAGTACAACGCGATCAAATTGTCCGTGAAATTCTGCACCGAGATCTTCCCCGGCGTCTCCCTGACGCGGTGTGATGATTGTCGCCCCAAGTCTTTCGACAAGCGCGCGCAAGGCAATGTTTTTCCTGTCGCGAATGTCAAGCGCGGTCACTGTGCCCCGGTTCCGCATCAGTTCTGCCATGTGGGTTGTCTTGATGCCGACCCCTGCGCACAGGTCAAGGATCTTTTCACCCGGACGAGGGTGTGCCAGAAAGGATATCAGCTGCGAGGCTTCGTCCTGCACCTGGATGTGGCCTCCGGTATAAAGGGGCAGTGTCTTTAACGGCAGGACAGGGTTTTCGATCGTTACTCCGCACGGTGAATAGGGCGTCGGCCATGCTGTAATCGCGCTGTCGTCGAGGTTTTTCAGGACGTCATCCCGTGTCGTCTTCAACATGTTTACCCGCAGTGTGAAGGGAGGAATTGCATTGTTCCGCATGCACAATGAGAGTGTTTCGTTCACACCAAGTCGCTGTATCCATCGGGTTACCATCCACTCGGGGTGGGAATGAACGACGGAGATATGGCGCGACGGGGCGGTGGTCAGGTCGGGAAGAGGAATTTCTTTCATTCTTCTGATGGCATTGCGAAGGATACCGTTCACAAGTCCCTCGCGTCCCGGAAATGTCGTTTTGGCAGCCTTGACCGCTTCGTCGACGGCCGCAAACGGAGGAATCCGGTCGGTGAACATGATCTGAAAGAGGGCAACTCGCAGTATGTTTTTCAACCCGGGGTCAAGGGTTGCTGCATTGCCCCTGTAAATGTGGCAGATGATCCAGTCTATGTGGTTTCGCATGCGCAGGGTCCCGTACACCAACTGCGTGAGAAGCCGCCGATCATGGATGTCAGTGAATATTTTCCGCGACAGCCAGGCATCCAGGAGGGGTTCTGCAAAGGCATTGTGGCGTTCAATGCGGTTTAAAATAAACACGGCAACGGTGCGCGGGGTATATGGCATAAATTCCATCACTTTATCGAGTGTTCAAATCAACGGCAGGGGCGTTACGGGACTTTCGTCCTGCGACGGGACATTTTACATATTACTGTCTTATATTTTGTTTTATGTGCGATTGCAATGAAAACATCACGGCGTCGAGCAGCGTCGCGGCACTGCGGCGAAGAATCACGGCGCATGGCCTGCGGCATGAGCGAAAACAATCGTTGATCGCGGAAGGTATCTATGGTAGGTTGCGATACGTTTTCGCGAGGTTTCTTATAAGACTCCAGATATGGGAGATGCGTTCAATGGGAAACGGGCAGTCGCCGCCGGGGGAGTGGAAAACAAAACCAACCGACCGCTTTGTTCTGAAGTGGATAAAATGCTATATATCGGCCCGCATCGCCCCTCACCTTATTCGGTACGAGTGGCTTCACCCATGGATGATCACGGTATTTTCGGCAGTGCTAGGTATGGTCGGCGGTATCGTATATGCGCTGGGGATCGCATGGGGTGCCGGCGTAATTGCCGTATGCTCCCAAGTGCTTGACGGAGTGGACGGTCAGTTTGCCCGATTGACGGAGAGAGCGAGTCCGGCAGGTGCGTTATGCGATTCCGTACTGGATCGGTTTGCCGATGGGGCAATGGTGATCGGTATGAGCGTTTATCTTGCCCGGTTGGCCATCATGCCACTCTGGCTGCTTATTGCATGTGGGGCACTGGCGCTCATGGGGAGCAACGCAGTCAGTTATTCCACCGCCAGGGCCGAGACCCTTGGTATCGAGCTGGGCAGACCTACTCTGGCGAGCAAAGGCACACGATCGACAGTGATGACGTTATGTGCCGTGGGAACGTTAATCTGGCCGTCACTGCCAGTGGTGGCACTCGTGTATCTTGTGCTGCATCCCAATTTCGTGGTGGCAGGGCGTCTCATAAAGGCCTTTCAATCCGGTAGACTGGTGACATGGTGAACGAAACCGGTGACACCCATTGCCGACAGGAACACATGCTGCATAAAAAGGAGTAGGGGGAATGATTGAAACCGGTGTAATTCATGGTAGGTTTCAGATACTGCACAATGATCATATGACGTATCTTCTGGCAGGTAAAGCCCGGTGTGATCATCTTATTGTGGGCATCACCAATCCTGATCCGACCCTGACCAACGATGATCCTGCAGACCCGGCTCGAAGTCTGGCTCTTGCAAATCCCTTGAGTTATTACGAGCGGTACATGATGGTAAAGAAGGCGTTCGTGGAGGTAGGTATTGCACCGCGTGAGTTTTCCATTGTGCCGTTTCCGATAAATTTACCAGAGTTATACCAATATTATATCCCTCTTGATGCAACCTTTTTTCTCACAATCTATGATGAGTGGGGGCGAAAAAAACTTGCTCAATTCCGTTCGTTGGGGTTGCGGACCGAGGTGCTCTGGGAACGATCTTTGGCAGACAAGGGATTGAGCGGTGCCGAAATCCGACGGCGAATCGTTTCCGGAGTGGCCTGGAAACATCTCATACCGCCGAGCACCCATATGCTTCTCAGAAAGTGGGGCGTATTGAAGCGGCTGAGGGAGCTTGAAATCGGGCAGTAGCTCCTGCTATCAAACATTTTGCCGGGACGGGAAGCATGACGTAAAGGCCCCGAAAAGATTTGTGACGGCATTACGGGAGACGCACATGGATATTACGGGATATTACCCGGGTGCAATAGGGAAGGTCACGGAAGTGCATGCCAAGTATTATCATGAGCACTGGGGCTTTGATAGTTCTTTTGAAACCCAGATCGCTCAAGAACTTGCGAAGTTCGTGCATGCTTTTCGAAAAGACCGTGACGGATTATGGATTGCACGGCACGGCGGGACATTGACCGGTTCAATCGCCATAGATGGAAGGAAGGTCCGCACCGAGGGGGTCAGGCTTCGCTGGTTTATTGTTGTCCCCGACTTTCAGGGGTGTGGCATTGGTAGGCAGCTTCTTGATCGTGCGGTGGAATTTTGCCGACAGAAGGGGTATAAAGTTATATTTTTATGGACATTTCAGGGGCTTGCTGCGGCCCGGGCACTTTATGAACATACGGGATTTCGGATGAGTGAAGCACATGAGATCGAACAGTGGGGGAATGTGCTGACAGAACAGAAATTCGAACTCCTGCTTCAATAGCGAACAATGACGGGACATCCATGATGACCCGCAGAGATAGAAAAGGATGCAACCGCTGCATGACGGCGCAGCTGGTGTGTAGTAACGCGCATGATGCGACTTACAGAGACCGCAGGGTGTGAACCGGTCCATCCCGGTACCGCAGTTACATTGTGCCTTGAAGTAAGAGAGGTAGGTTATGAGTGAGAGACATTTGGCGAAAATGATTCATGAAAGTGCCCGCCGGTTCGACAATGGTGTGGCCATGCGTTATAAGGAATCCGGTGTATGGCATGAAATATCTTATCGAGCCTTGGGCGAGAAAGTTTTAATGACCGCGAAGGCTCTCCTAGAACTGGGTGTCAGCGAAGGAGATATGATCGGTATCTTTTCACAAAACAGGCCCGAATGGGCAGTCACCGATTTTGGCATTCTTAGCGTCAAGGGTGTGTCGGTTCCCATCTACGCGACGAATACCGCGGGCCAGGCAGAATTCATTGTCAGAGATGCGACCATAAAGATTATATTCGTCGGTGATCAGGCCCAGTACGACAAAGTCAAAACATTTTCGGGGCAGCATCCGTATATCGAAAAAATCATAGCGTTTGACAGTAACATTCACCTTGAAGGGGATGATTCACTCCATTTCAGTGACTTCATCGAGCTGGGACAAAAATCGACACGGAACGATGAAGTTAATGCACGACTCGCGACGGCCCGTTCCGACGATATTGCCACCCTGATTTACACGTCGGGCACGACAGGCGATCCCAAAGGGGTTATGTTGACTCATGGAAACTTTCTGCACCAGATTGATGCCGTTGATGCCAACTTTGAGGTGGGGCCCACGGATATTTCCCTCTGTTTCCTCCCCCTCAGCCACGCGTATGAAAGAACCTGGTCCTTTTGTGTCTTCAAAAACGGGGCCCAGAATTCCTATCTTGCGAATCCGAAGCAAGTAATCGAGTATATGCAGGAGATAAGACCCACGGCCATGGTCAGCGTTCCAAGGCTGTACGAAAAAATTTATTCCACCGTCTACGACCGGCTTGAAAAAGCGACGCCCTTTAAAAAGAAGCTGTTTACCTGGGCAATCGGTGTTGGTAAAGAGTATGCCTATCGTCGTAAGGATGGAAAACCGGTCGGGCCGGCCCTGAAAGTGGCTCATATTATTGCGGATAAGCTCGTTCTCAGCAAGATACGGGATATCGTTGGCGGGCCCAAGAATTTCTTCTCTGCCGGAGGGGCAGCCCTGTCGAAGGAAATCGAAGAGTTCTTTTTTGCTGCCGGGCTCCTGGTCTGCGAAGGGTATGGCTTGACGGAAACCGCGCCCATGATTACCTATAACTGTCCCAGTGCGTTCAAATTTGGCACGGTAGGGAAGCCGGTACCGCTCTGTGAGGTTAAGATTGGTGAACAGGGTGAAATCCTGGCCCGGGGACCGAACCTGATGAAAGGGTATTTCAACAAGCCGGAAGAGACGGCAGAGGTTTTCGTGTCCGGCTGGCTCAGGACGGGTGATGTCGGGTATATCGATGAGGAAGGGTTCGTAAAAATAACCGATCGGATTAAAGACCTAATTATTACGTCCGGTGGCAAAAATATTGCACCGCAGCGCATTGAAACCATGGTCGGAAAGGATCACTACATCGAGCAGATAAATGCGGTCGGGGATGGGAAAAAATATATCAGTGCTCTGATTGTACCATCTTTCCCGGCAATCGAAGCATACGCCCGGGAGAACGGCATAGCGTTTTCGTCACGACAGGAGCTGGTACAAAACCCCCAAATTATGGAACTTTACCGCACGCGTATTGAAGCACAGTCCGCTGATCTGGCGGGTTACGAGAAGATTAAGGCGTTTACCTTGATGCCACATGAATTCAGCCAGGAAGGCGGTGAGCTGACACCGACCCTTAAAATAAAAAGAAAGGTCGTCATGGAAAAATACAAAGATATTATTGATGCAATGTATCATGATGATTAAGGTAGAGAAAAACAGAAAGTTATGTGATAACATAGGGTCTTGTCGAAAGTATGGCAGGGTTCTTTACGGGTTGGTTTCGTGATCGTACGCATTCTGGCATAACGGGGAAGCAGTGACTGGAGGTTGCGTGGACTGCGTGTAGCCCTGCCCGGACCTCACGTGTTTCAAAAACTGTCAAAAAAGGGAGCAGACTCATGAAGGCCCCGATTTATGAGTTTGGTGCGACCGGAGTGTATCCGCTTGTTCCGGCCAGCGGAGAGAGGCTGCCATCGTCTGAAGGAACTTCAGGTGGACAGAAAAAGACCGCGCCTGCCTCCTATCCGCTGGTAAGAAGACCTGCCGAAACCCTTCCGTCACCGCGCGTCGTCTCTAAGTATCTTGCCTACGACAGGATGCAGTCACATGCCGTGACACCGCGAAGCGTCTTCTCGAAGGGCCTCTATATCGACTTGTGGGTATAGACCCTCTCCGCGTGAATTTGCAGCCTGTCATGTATCGTGATCAAAAACTACGATGGGGTACTGATCGGAGCGACGTGGAGGTAAGACGTTAGGAGTACAGGATGTCTGATATATGGACAAGCGAAATATCGGAAATGGAGTGGTTTTTCAAAAATGCTCCGATGGCCCATGCCGTTTCTGGAAAAGGATGACCGATCCCTACCGCAAATCCGTAGTGTCGTGCGCACCGGGTAAGCGTGTGGAGCTGGCAGAGAATTGCAGTCTCGTTGCGAACATGGTCGAGAAACACATTTCTTCTGGCAGTAACCATATGGAGTTGAAGGGCAGTTTTATATGCTTGGGAAGAATGTGATGTGAGACTGTCAACGAAAAAGAGGTCGTTCTCTTTGATAACCCGAAGCGTTTCCGTGATTTCGCTTTTGCATGCCGTGAATCGTGAACCCATGTGATTGTTAACACCGATTGCATGGGGCACATCGGAGATATTGTTCTGAATAATTTTGCTTATTGTTGAGGCCTCTTCACCCACATACAGCGCACCAGGACCGGGGTCAAGTCTTGGGTTGTAGGGTTCCATCGGCTGGTGCAGCATAACTTCATGACCACTACGGTGAATCTCGGATGCGAGCGCACGGGAATGTTTCAATCGGGGCAGAATGGCAAACGTGATGGGAATGTCCAGTGCGAGGAACTGCCGTGCCCGTGCCCGGCTGTTGCCGATGTCATCGATTATGAGTGCGGCTCTCGGCTCAAAGAACGATGGTGCTGTCAAATTCTCGCAGGCATAAGCCCTGGAGGCTCTGCCAAATCCCAGGCAACAACCTGCCAGCATAACGGCGCTTGTGTATAAAAAGTTCCTTCTGTCCATTGATCTGTCTCTGTACTACACTGCGTTATCCCAAAACGAATAAAATCAAGAATTACCGGATGCTTATACCGGTAGCGAACCCCAAATCTATGCTGTCTATGCAGGAACTTTGTCTTCTAATACAATATGTTGTGGTTAAAGTCAAGAAAAATACAATATGTAGAGTTGTTAACGCCTGCGTGTTGCCCCTCCCCTCCCTCCGCAATTTTTGGTACGACCGAATGGTGGCTGTGGAAAATTCCTGCATATAGAGAAGGTTGTACAGTCTCATATTGCAGGTAGTCGATTGTACGGTCTACTTACTGCATGAGTGCGGTGCGGTAATTGTAAAATTCATTACCGCCTCGGCAGACACGCATCGAATGCAGATTGTACAGTGCGTTAATGGTTGCAACAGCATTCATGAATCGAAGCGGCTCCATAATCCGCTGTGGTTATTGACCTTGTCCTTCGATATGTCAAAAGCCTTGACAAAAAACTGAATCCGTGTATTTTTACGTGCAGCTGTAACTTGCTAATAAATAAACCGATTTTTATATGTCATCCATCGAAAAGAAATCGCTGGCAGGTTGTCAGTATGATCTCTCAAGCGACAGGGTTCCGTAAATAAGTAAAAATTCCGGCAGTATTTCTTGCACGACCGACAGGGGCCCGCACCTGTTGTCGTGTCATGTGAATGGTTCAATTCGGGAGTACATTTTAGGCAGGGTGCCTGCAGTGGGGCTTACAATAGCAGCTGCGTGGCCCGTCATCTGCTGAATGGAGACAGGCTATGACCGATCATGTGAGTTATGAGGAGCTGAAATCGAAAGTTAGGGAACTGGAGGATTCGCTCAGTACGAGTAAGCGTGTCGAAAACGCGTTACGCGAGAGTGAACAGCTTTCCCGAACACTTTCGGAAAAATCACTCGCCGGCATCTACGTCGTGCAGAACGGTACGTTCCGATTCGTCAATGCAAATATTGCACGCTATGCGGGAAATACGCCGCAGGGGATGGTCGGGATGAAGGCCGACAGTGTTGTGCATCCCGAGGATAGACCGCGGGTCAAGCGAAGTGCGCGTGAAATGCTGAGCGGCCGACGCACATCACCACACGACTTCAGAATCATCACCACCCAGGGACAGGTCAGGTGGGTCATGGAATCGGTCACGTCCATATCCTTCGGGGGCAAGCCTGCGATTCTCGGCAATACCATGGATATTACCGAACGCAAGCGGGCAGAGGAGATGCTGCAGGAATCGGAGAATCTGTACAGAACTATTTTTGAGACGACCGGCACCGCTACAATTATCATCGAAAATGACACCACCGTGTCCCTTGTCAATGAGGAGTTTGCCAAGCTGTCAGGCTATTCCAAAGAGGACTGGGAGGGCAGAAAGAGCTGGCTCGAATTCGTAGTGCCGGAAGACCAGGAACGGATGAGGTGTTACCACCAGGCACGCAGGGATGATCCCGGTGCCGCACCCCGTAATTACGAGTTTGGTTTCGTCGACAGTTGGGGGCGTGTCAGGGAAGTGTTCCTCACGGTTGCCATGATCCCGGGCACGAAGAAAAGTGTGGCCTCATTTTACGACGTGACGGAACGTAAACAGGCATTGCGAAAGGTGCGAGAATCGGAAAACTGGTACCGGACCATATTTGAAACCACGGGAACGGCCACCATCATTATCGAGGAAGATACGTCGATGTCGTTGGTAAATTCGGAATTTACATCCCTGTCGGGGGCGTCCAAGGAGTACTGCGAAGGGGGTGTGAGCTGGACGAAATTTATTGTCAAAGAAGATATTCCCCGCATGCTTCAATACCATGAACTGCGTCGGGTCGATCCGAATTCCGCACCCCGCAATTATGAATTTGGCTTTATCGACACAGAGGGAAACCGCAAAGACATGATGATTACCATTTCAATCATACCGGGGACGAAAAAAAGTGTTGCATCCCTGCTTGATATTACCGACCGTAAACAGGCCGAAGACCAGGTCAAAAAGAGGGAGCAGGAAGTCCAGGTCAAATCCCGGAACCTCGAGGAGGTGAATACGGCCCTGAATGTATTGCTGCGCAGGCGGGAAGAGGATAAAAACGAGTTGGAGGAAAAGGTGTTCCTGAATGTTCGCGAGTTGGCCATTCCCTATATCGAGAAATTGAAAAAAAGCAGACTGAATGACAATCAGCTGACCTACCTGACAATCCTGGAAAAAAGCCTGAGCGATATCATTTCTCCGTTTATGCACAATATGACGGTGAAGTACTCGAAGCTGACGCCAACCGAAATACAGGTCGCCACCCTGATAAAACAGGGCAAGACGTCAAAGGAAATTTCAAATTTGATGAACTTGTCGACACGGGCCGTCGACTTTCACCGTGGTAATATTCGAAATAAGGTGGGCCTTAAAAATACACACGCCAATTTGCGGTCTTTTCTGTTGACGCATTCATAATAACAGTATTTTTATGTTATATTCCATGTAATGATCTATTATGGCCTGCCCGGGCTCATGCCTGTCACCATGCCTTTTTCTATGCGTGTCTCGAGTACTCATCGGAAGCCACCAGCGATGACTGCGATTCGGACAACTTGGATCGCGATCATGAATACATGAGTATAATCAGCATGATATATTAATCGTGCGCATGGCGGATTGCCTGTGTATTCCTATGCCCCGACGCGAGGGACGATACTGAACGGTCGCAAATCATTTTTTCGATGGTGGCTGCCATGGGCTATGGTGCATAAAAAATCATACACACACAAAGCGCGCATATATACCATTAATAACTGTTAATCACCATGTAATTGTTAGTTATTGCATTTCTCGCCATATCCCTCTATACCAACTCAGACTTAATCAGGGACGTAAGCAGAGTAAACAATCGTTCTTCCACAACCGGAATCATCCAGACAATTTTATCGTATGCGTTACAACGTGCGATCTCTTTTGTGAAACGACACCGACAACCGCTCAGCCGAGAAGAGGCTGAAAGACAGGGAAGGGAGGTGAACTTCAACCAGGATGTGTCGTGAGGATGAGGTGATTAACGCTCATATGGGATTTCTTAATGGGAGAGGAGTTTGTGAGCGAGGTGATCAGAGCAGGCAGAGAACACAATCGTAATTATCAGAACCCTTCCGGTCCGCATTGCACGTGTACCACCGAATGTCCCGTGATGTGCGACCGACGTGATGTATTCATCCTTCTTTCCACACGCCCACAGACGGGCCTTTCATTGACGACAGATTACATTATGCCCCCCTCGTGTATCGAGGCCGGTGGACACCTTTGTGCAATTGGTGACAATCGCTTGAGAGGCAATGTCTCACTAATGCGAGCTGTCGCTCCGTTGCCGGGGCGGTGTAGAGAAAAGGTGAGGAGTGAAGACTGAAAGGAAAAAACATTCATGGCTCGAGTGTTGCCGAACACGAGATTTTTATCGAGCTGTTTGAGCTGAAAGGAGATGTATAAATGGCACTGAAGGATGTGGTGATGGTGAGTGCCTGTCGAACTGCGATAGGACGTTTTCTGGGTAGTCTGAAAGATGTGCCGGCACGTGACCTCGCAATGACGGTCGGTAAGGCTGCCATCGAGCGGGCGGGTATTCCTGCGGACATTATTGATGAGTGCTGCATGGGCCAGGTTTTCGATCATGCCTGCGGGTCGTTGCATGCCCGGCAGGTTGCCATGCGAATCGGTCTTCCCGAGAGAAGCCTGGCTGTCAATGTAAATCAGAACTGTACCTCCAGTATGCGGGCGCTTGAGATGGCCTGTCATAATATCATGTTGGGCAAGACCGATATCGGCCTTGTGATTGGTGTGGAAAGCATGACCAATGTTCCTTATCTGATTCCAAAGGGCAGGATGGGGTACCGGATGGGACCGGGCAGGATGGAAGATGCCATGCTGTTTGACGGATTGGTCGATGATCTTGTTCCCGGTCACATGGGAATGACGGCCGAAAATGTTGCAGAGTTATATGGAATAACCCGTGAAGAATGCGACGAGCTGGCCCTCATGAGTCATCAGCGGGCCACCAGGGCGGTGCAGGAAGGTATCTTCAAGCGTGAGATCGTGCCCGTGGAAATCAAAAGTAAAAAAGGTGTCAAGCTTTACGATACCGATGAACACATGATACCGGATGCGAATCTGGAAGTCATGGCCACCCTGAAACCGGCGTTTAAAAAGGATGGGCTGGTTACCGCCGCAAATGCGTCGGGTATCAACGATGCCGCTGCCGCCGCGATTATCATGTCGCTCGAAAAAGCGGAAGAGCTGGGAGTAACACCACTCATGAAATTGATCAACATATGCGGCGAGGGAGTTGCCCCCAAATATATGGGTGTTGGTCCGGCCGTAGCCATACCAAAATGCCTCGCACAGGCGGGCATGAAATATGAAGATGTGGACTACTGGGAAATCAATGAAGCCTTTGCGTCCCAGTTCCTTGGCGTCGGGAGAAAGCTGAAGGAAGAGTTCGGCATTGAACTGGATATGGAGAAGGTAAACCACAACGGATCGGGTATTGCTCTTGGTCATCCCGTCGGATGTACGGGGCTCAGGATTATCGTCTCGCTGTATTATGAACTCGAGCGGCTGAATTTGACTGTGGGCGGCGCCTCCCTGTGTGTGGGCGGCGGTCCCGCCATGGCGTCATTGTGGACACGGCAAATCTGATGTCGGACCGTTCTTGAATGAGGGAATGAACGATATCGAGAACTGCGTGCAGCTGTATCCACGGCACTACATATGGTCCATTTCCGGTTTATGAAACGGGGAATGGGGTGCAACAAATAAACAGCAGGAGGAACGAGGATGGATTTTGAATTGTCGGAAGAGATGCGGATGCTAACGGACATGGCATATAAATTTGCACAGACGGAGTTTGAACCGCTGTCACATGAGTGCGACGAAGAAGAGAAATACACCCCGGATATCCGAAAAAAAGCAGGCGAGAACGGGCTCGTCGGGGCCTGGATTCCCGAGGAATATGGCGGGGCCGGCGTTGGCTTTCTCGGCAATGCCATCATCACCGAGCAGGTGTCCCGTGTCGATATGGGCATTGGTCTGAATGTCATCGCAGCCACGTTCGGATGTGAAAACGTATTGTTTTTTGGAAACGAAGAGCAAAAAAAGGGCTATCTTCCTCCGGTATGCGCCGGTATGACGGTCTGTGCCGGCGCCTATACGGAACCCAATGCGGGGACGGATGTTGCCGGGTACAAAACAAGGGCCGTCAAAGACGGTGATGATTATGTTATCACCGGCAACAAGATGTTTATTACCAACGGGACCGTATGCGACTGGATGGTAGTCCAGGCCGTTACCAATCCTGAGGAGAAGGTCCATAAAAGTTTCAGCCAGTTTATCGTTCCTGCCGATGCCGCCGGCATTACGCGGACAAAAATCAAGGGCAAACTGGGTATCAGGGCCAGCGATACAGCGGAGATCGCCCTGGAAGAGGTGCGTGTGCCCCAGACAAATCTGATCGGAAAAGAGGGGGCCGGCTTCTACCAGCTGATGCACTTCTTCGATACCACAAGAGTCATGATTGCCGCCCAGGGAGTCGGGCTTTCCCAGGCATGCCTTGATGAGTCCGTCAAATATTGTAAAGAACGTACCGTGTTCGGCAAACCCCTCGGATCCTACCAGCTTACCATGAAAAAGCTGACCGAGATGTGGATCAGGGTAGAGGCCCTGCGCAATATGACCTACAAGGCTGCCTGGTATGCCGATGTCGGGAAACCTGACTATCATCTGTCGGCCGGCGCAAAGTTCTTTTCGGGTGAAACGGCGGTCTTCTGTGCCAATGCGGCAGTTGAGATCCACGGTGGATACGGGTATATCGACGAATACAATGTTCAGAAATGGTATCGCGATGCCAAGATTCTGGAGCTTTACGAAGGTACCAAAGAGGCTGAGATCATGACACTCGGTAGAGTGTTGCTTGCCTCCTGATTGAAAAAGGCGACACCCCGCAAAGAGGACATATAGATTGTCTCCTTTCATCGGGACCGGGTTCTTTGAGGCCCGGTCCCGACCCTTTCTCTGTCGAATTGAAAGGAGAGGTGTGTACCTCCGGGTATGCACCATGTCCCGCGGATTACAGGGTGTGGCTGCTGAGCATCCGATATGCATCGTCTTACCTGACTAAACAATTCTGCACGTAAAACAGGCTGCTCGCACGTCACATTCTATGGAACGATAGCGTACTCACAAGAAAGAAGGAGTGAACGATGGAGATAAAGAAGGTGTGTGTGTTGGGAGCCGGCTTGATGGGAAACGGGATTACCCAGGTATGTGCCCAGGCGGGTTATGAAGTTGCCATGCGTGACATCGAACAACGCTTTATCGACAACGGCATGAAGACGATCACTCGGAATCTGGCGAAAGCCGTCGAGAAGGGTAAACGAACACAGGAAGAGATGGATGCCATCCTGGGTCGGATCACGCCGACCTTGGATCTGAAGGAAGCCGCCGGTGACGCCGACCTCGTGGTCGAGGTGGTCATCGAGGTCATGGATGTGAAAAAGAAGGTCTACCAGGAACTGGAAGAGATCGTTCCGGACCACTGCCTGTTTTTCAGCAACACGTCGGGCCTGAGCCTGACGGAGATGGCGGCCATCACGAAGCGTCCCGACAAATTCATCGGCACACACTTTTTCAATCCCGTGCCGGTCATGAAGCTTCTGGAAATAATCAAGGCCTACGAGACGTCGGAGGAGACCCTTGCAGCCGCCCTGGCATGGGGAGAGAAGATCGGGAAGGACTGCATCGTGGTCAACGAAGCCCCGGCCTTCGTCGTGAATCGGATTCTGTGCGTCATGCTGAACGAGGCCTTCTTCGCCCTGGGCGAGAACCTGGCCAATGCGGCCGACATCGACAAGGGCATGGTCCTGGGGTGCAATCATCCCATCGGACCGCTGGCATTGTCCGACCTGGTAGGGCTCGAAACGCTTCTGCACGTCGTGGAGGGGCTTCACAGGGAGCTGGGCGATAAATACCGGCCGGCGCCGGTGCTTGTCCAGCTCGTACGTGCCGGACGCTACGGACGTAAAACCGGGAAAGGCGTGTACGATTATACAAAATAAGGGGTATGGGTCGTGGAACCCGCACATGCGCGCAATACCATGCGCGGGACACGGCCTGCAACTATTA
>Ga0272442_10007442_pt1 | contig 14139 bp, 10 predicted proteins | sample SSMForm2O_FD_200262 | JGI IMG/M metagenome (GOLD analysis project Ga0272442, IMG submission 200262) | Marine sediment archaeal communities from Little Sippewissett salt marsh, Falmouth, MA, United States - SSM-Form-2O | ecosystem: Environmental > Aquatic > Marine > Wetlands > Sediment ...
TTATTTTAATTAGTGAAAATACTATAGTTAATGTAAAAGAGGAAGCAGCCAAAGATCTTGAACCCGAAGGACCCAGAGTCAGCTATGAGGATATTGGCGGCCTCAAGGATGAATTAGAGAAAGTTAAGGAAATGATTCAGCTTCCGATAAAACACCCAAAAATTTTCAATCGTCTTGGTATAGATCCTCCAAAGGGAGTGCTGCTTCACGGGCCTCCTGGAACTGGAAAAACACTAATTGCTAAGGCAGTGGCTAATGAGTCTGGTGCCAGTTTCTACACAATAAATGGCCCCGAGATTATGAGCAAGTTTTATGGACAAAGTGAAGAAAACCTTAGAAAAATATTTGAGGATGCAGAAAAAAATGCTCCATCCATTATATTTATTGATGAAATCGATGCAATAGCTCCAAAAAGAAGTGAGGTCCACGGAGAAGTTGAGAGAAGAGTTGTTTCTCAACTATTGACTCTCATGGATGGTCTCAAGGGCCGCGGAAAGTTGATTGTTATTGGTGCAACAAACATACCCGATGCGATGGACCCTGCATTGAGACGACCTGGACGATTTGACAGAGAAATCCGAATTGATGCCCCAGATAGGAAAGGACGTAAAGAAATTTTACAAATTCATACAAGAGGTATGCCCTTAAGTGATGATTGTGAGCTAGATCAGCTTGCAGAGATTACCTATGGTTTCGTAGGTGCTGATCTTGCCGCACTTGCACGAGAGGCAGCAATGAGTGCTTTACGAAGATATTTACCAGAAATTGATCTTGAAAAACCAATTCCTCTTGAGGTCCTAGAGAAAATGGAAGTTACAATGGAAGATTTTAAAAATGCCCACAGGGGAATAGAGCCTTCTGCCATGCGTGAGTTTTTCGTTGAAGTTCCAAAAGTTACATGGAATGACGTTGGAGGGTTGGAAGAGATAAAGCAAAGTCTTAGAGAATCTGTAGAATGGCCTCTTACACAACCAGAAGTTTTCAGTCGTATGGGAATAGAACCCCCAAGAGGAATTTTACTTTATGGGCCTCCCGGAACTGGAAAAACTCTTCTTGCAAAAGCAGTAGCAAACGAATCCAAGGCAAATTTTATTTCTATAAAAGGCCCTGAGGTAATGAGCAAGTGGGTGGGAGAAAGTGAGAAGGCAATCCGAGAACTATTCAAAAAAGCAAAGCAAGTTGCACCAACAATTGTATTTCTCGACGAAATAGATTCTATAGCACCAAGAAGAGGAGCTTATTCGGGATCTCACGTAACAGAGAGTGTCGTAAACCAGATTTTAACAAGCATTGATGGTTTGGAAAGCATGGAAGGTGTCGTTATAATAGGAGCGACAAATCGACCCGATATACTTGATCCAAGTTTACTGCGACCGGGAAGATTTGATAGGCTAATTTTAACCCCAGCCCCCGATTTTGAATCGAGATTAAAAATATTTAGGATACACACCAGAAATATGCCATTGAAAGTTACAAATGAAGAAACTAAAATAATCGAAATTGAATCAACAAAAAATAGTGAATTAATAGATATTTTAAAGAAGGGTACAAGCAGAGAAGTTTTATCCAAAAAGCAATTAGACGAGTTAAAAAAAGATCGAATTGATATTAAACAAGTTTTTAAGCAAATGTCACCCACAGATAAATTGTATTACTGGTTAGCATTAAAAACTGAGGGGTTTTCTGGTGCCGACATCGAAGGTTTGTGCAGAGAAGCAGCAATGATTGCTCTAAGAAATAATATAAAAACCAAAGAGGTTTCGAAAAAATATTTCGATGAGGCTTTGTTAAAATCAAGAGCCAGCATTAATGACGAAATAATAAAATATTATGAAAAAATTACTCAGGACCTTGGCAGTGCAATAAACAAAAAAGATAAAAGAGACAAGGACATTCAATATACGTAATATACAATCTTAGGATGGAGGGATGATATTGAAACTTATGGAAAACGAATTAAGAGGAAAAACTGTAATGAGTGAAGAGGGGCTATACCTAGGAATACTTAGGAATTCAACAGTCGATGAAAAGACTGGAGAACTATTAAATGTTTTAATAGAACCATCGGATGATGTCGATCCGAGATTATATCATCTCGATAAACAGGGGCATCTTGTTTTTTCCTTCGATTCAATCAGATCTGTAAAAGATGTAGTCATTCTTGGTGGTTAAAAATAGATATATTTACCCACCACAATCTACAATTTTTATTGCTTTAATTTATTTAAGAATAAAAGTAAATTATTTTTTGACGGGGACCCCTTAATTTCGTCTGGAAATATAAATGTTTGATAAATGTAGATAAAAAAATATTTATGATGTAATAAACCCAGTTAGCTATTCAATCAATCATATATGAGCATTCCGATTTTTTTAAAAAAATTATTGTGTTAAAACAAACATAAAATCAAAATCTCCACTCGAAATAAAGGCCCCCCTCCAAGTTAAATTAATTGAAGGGATTTTAATAGAATTTTCTCAAATAATGTTAAATACACTGAATCCATTTGGATGAATAAACTGGGGTGAGTATTCTTATAGGAAAAAACATGGTTAATAGTGATATATTTGGCCATCTCTTAAAATCAGATGGGTTATTTCTGGATAGAGAAGCGATGCGTCCAAGTTATACGCCAGAAATTTTACCGCATCGCGGTAAAGAAATTAACGATTTAGCATCGATATTAGTAACTGCACTGAGAGGTGAAACACCATCCAATGTTTTTATATATGGGAAAACGGGGACAGGGAAAACTGCCGTTACTAAATTCATTGGTAACGAATTATTAAAGAAAGGGGTGGAAACAAGTAAAAAAGTCAATTTTGTGTACATAAACTGCGAAGTAGTCGACACGCAATATAGGCTCTTGCAGAATATCACCAACCATTTGATAAATGAGTGGTCTGAACGTATTCCTTTTACTGGCTGGCCTACTGATGAGGTTTATTCAAAACTAATACAAATGATAGATAAAGAGGGCGGAGTCACTGTAATTATTCTTGACGAGGTAGACAAATTAAAAGGAGATGAAGCCCTTTATAATTTATCAAGAATAAACATCAATCTTAAAAATGCAAAAGTATCAATTGTTGGAATTTCTAATGATTTAAAATTTACCGAATTTTTGGACCCTAGAGTAAAATCTAGTCTAGGTGAGGAAAATATGATTTTTCCGCCTTATGATGCAAGTCAGTTACAGGATATTCTTAAACAAAGAGTGGAGATAGCCCTGAAACCCAACATTATTGACAATGATGTGATTCCACTTTGTTCGGCTCTAGCTGCCCAGGAACATGGTGACGCTAGAAGGGCATTAGATTTATTAAGAATATCTGCTGAACAAGCAGAGAGGAGTGGTTCAACCAAAATAACCAAAAAATTTGTGCGACTCGCTCAGAATAAGATTGAAATTGATAGAATAATGGAGGTTGTCCGTACCTTACCAACTCAATCAAAACAAATACTTCTTGCAATTCTTCTGAGAGAACAACAAGATAAAAAGGACGGGATATCCGGCGTTATTACAACTGGAGAGGTGTACGAAATCTACAAAGATCTTTGTAGAAAAACTCGAATGGATCCTCTGACTCAAAGAAGAGTGGCAGATTTAATTTCGGAGCTTGATATGCTCGGTATTATCACCGCCAGGGTTATTTCTAAGGGCAGATACGGCAGAACCAGAGAAATTAAGATATCATCTTCAACATCGGAAATTTTGAATATCCTTAATGAAGATGATATTTTTAAAGAACTTACAAATTACAAAGTTCATGGGCAAACTAGGTTGCCCTAGTAGACATTCATCACCTGAAATTTTTGTTAAATTCAAAAAAAAATTGGGGTGGGGGAACCGAGCACTTAATATTTTGTGACCAGTTGAGTCACTTACACCCCCAATACTTATTTTTAGGAATCGGGTCAGTAAAGGAAGCCCCATCATTTAAATTTAAATTCCCCCAACAATCTTTAGTAACAAATATTCAATAAAAAATTTTGCTATTTTTTGAAAATTTTGTTTTAGATGATAGCAAAAATCCTAATTTGATCATCATAAGGCATCTTTTCTAGGAAAGAAAAGAATAATGCAATTCATAATTTGCTGGCGAAATTCAACGACTTACATTAAAGAGTAAAAATATTCACTTGACATTGTTAACCAAATATTATTAATTATGTTAATTGTTCTGGGATGGAGGTAAATTAAATGTCATTCCAAATGCTAGTTGCGAGCAATACTCCTTTGACCGGCGAAGACGACCCGGATATAGTTGCAAGAACATTTTTTGAACAAATTGGATACATTTCAAAGGGGTCAGATCCAACGATCCCCTACAAAATATTCGCAGATTTTTTTTTAAAGCACCCAACAAAGGCATGGATTGTCGATGAAATCGCATCGGAATTGAAAACTTCACGACCTACAATATATAGACATCTTAACAAACTTAAAGGATTTGATGTTCTTGAAGAAGTTCAGGTTCTTGATGAAGTTACAAAACAAAATAAAAAAGCATACAGAATTAGATATGGAAATATCCAAAAAGCCTGGAATTTTGTTGAGGCACACTTGAAAGTTGCAATAGAAAATTATGGCAAAACCGTAGAGCATTTGCAGAAATTAATTGAAAGCCAAGGGAGGGAAAGTAAATGAATAAAAAACCAGAGTTAGAATTAACAGAAGGCTCAACATATAAAATTATCTCGATGGGTAGCAGAGACAGCTCACTAGAAAGTAAAGGGGTTTTCAAGGGATTTTTATCAATCGGTATAGATGAAATCGGTCTTATAATGGAGTTAGACAAAAGCCATGGAGACATGAAAGGGAAAATTAGAATAATTCCATTACATGTTATTCTAGCAATAGATGTTTACGATATCAAGCCAAATGACAAAGAAGATAAGGAAAAGGAGAGGCCGCATTACGTTGGATAAGTAACAATTACTAACCCGTCTCAGATATATTTATTTGGATTTTATTCTCCCTAGCAAGCCATCCCAGGGCAGAAAAAGTTTGTTCATAACTAAGCCCGGTCAAAGATGAAATAGATGGAATATCAACTTCGCCTCTTGAACTGAGGAGATTCCAAATCTTTCCGGCGTTCGTTCCAATTTCACCAGTAAGATTGGTCCTATCCAATATAAATAAATCATCATCTTTTGATAACTTGTTTTCCCTAGCTAACCACCCTGTTGCAATATAAAATTCATATGGTCTCAAACTGGTAAAATCTAGCAATTGGGATTCGGTTAGCGGGCCGTTAGTACACAAAACCTCCCACAATCTGCCTGCGTTCCTCCCGAATTGCTCTATAGTATTGATCATCTTTTCCCATTTAATCCAAAATAATTTTCAGTAAAGAATTATTTGCATACTATTTATATTTAGTGAAAAAGGAATGTCTAGAGGATCTTTTTATTAAAATATTGTTGGTTAAAATCAACATAATCTCAAATTATTGTGGGATAGATAATTTTTTGTATTATTTATTTATTCTTCTGTAAATTGGAACATGACTGCAGAGACTGAAAATGTAACAATCGATAGGAAATATAGAGATAGATTCATTGAATTAGATGTACTCAGAGGAATTGCTATCGGTCTGATGATATTTCTTCATTTACTTTGGGATCTTGATTATTTCGGTGTAGTTCCCCTGAATCATGAATTATATCAGATACAGAAGATAGTGCCGCTTATGTTTTTTGCCTTAGTAGGTATTTGTCTTGCTATTTGCCAACAGAAGAAAAAGACCTTGTCGCCAGAAAAACAAAAGCAATTTAACAAACATCTTGCAATAAGGGGATTAAAAATTTGCGGCCTAGGCTTAATAATAACAATTGTCTCATTAATTTTCATGCCAGATAGACCCGTTATTTTTGGTGTTTTACACTTTATAGGGTTATCGATAATTTTGAGCATACCGTTTTTAAAATTAAAAAAATATAATATCATTACTGCAGGCTTCGCTGCCCTACTGGGGCTTGTAATAGCAAACTTCACAATTGAAAACCCTACAGTTTTACATCTTATTGTTGGAATCCATCAAGTAGATGTTTGGAGATATACTATTGACTATTTCCCCTTGTTCCCATGGTTTAGTGCTGTATTATTTGGGATATTTTTGGGAAACATTTTATATAATGGTAACGAAAGAAGATTTCATTTACCCGACATTTCAAATTATCGGCCAATACACGCTCTTTCATGGATCGGAAAACATTCTCTTGCGATATATTTGGCACATCAACCAATACTTGCTGCCATGCTTTCAGTTTACATTATTCTATAAAAAATAACTTAAAATATTTCTTTTTTGGTTATTATAATATTGGTAAATAATGATCAATTTCCCATTTTGAAACTTGCATTCTATATTTGTTCCATTCTTCTGTTTTAACATACATAAGATTCTCAAAAACATGGTCTCCAAGAACAATTTTTAACATTTCACTTTGTTTGGCCAGAGCTAGTGCGTGACCAAGACTCTCTGGTAAATTTTCGATACCGTGTTGCTTTCTTTCGCGCTTACTTAATGAGTAAATATTTTTTTCAACGGGGCCTGGCGGGACTAATTTTTCTTCGATCCCTCTTAAGCCCGCCGCGAGCATCACAGCAAACTGCAAATAGGGGTTACCTGAAAGGTCAGGACTTCTTACTTCACATCTTGTACTTATGCCTTTTTTCGATGGAATCCTTATCAAAGCACTTCTATTTCTGTTTGCCCATGAAATATACGTTGGTGCCTCATAACCCGGTACCAACCTCTTATAGGAATTAACAGTCGGGTTTAAAATCAGGGTAATCTCTTTTATATATTTTAAAATTCCAGCAATAAACTGTTCGGCAATATTGCTCAGTTGATGTTGCCCGTCTGGATCAAAGAAAGCATTTTTTCCACTGGTATTAAACAACGAAAGATGGGTATGCATTCCAGAGCCACTGATTCCATAGATGGGCTTTGGCATAAATGAGGCATGAAGATTATATTTTGTAGCTATTACTTTTGTGACATACTTTAAAGAAATCACCCTATCTGAAGTAGCTAATGCATCGTCATATCTAAAATTAATCTCGTGTTGCCCACCAGCAACTTCATGGTGGAGGGTGTAAGTTTTAATCCCCATCTTCTCCATTGCAAGAGAGATCTCAGTTCTAACACCTTCCGCAAGATCTCGATGTGATAAATCAAAGTAACCAGCAGAATCATTTGGGAGCAGTGTGGCCCGCTCTCCGTTTTTTTTAAATAAAAAAAACTCACACTCCGGACCAGCATTAAATGTATAACCTAAATTACCTGATTTTTTTACAATTTTTTCCAATACATATTTTGTATCGCCAGTAAAGCGCTTTCCATTTGGTTCATAAATATCACAATTTATTTTTGCTGTTTTTCTTGATTCAATAGTCTCTGGCAGTATCACATAACTGTTGGTTTCAGGCATGGCTATTTTATCAGATTCTTCAATGGTTGCATATCCTGCGATCGAGGAACCGTCAAATGGCATCCCCTCATCAAGCGCTTCCTCAAATCTGCTTGAAGGAATTACAATATTTTTAGGAAAGCCGAGTATGTCAACGAACTGGAGACGTACGAATAAAACACCTTCATTTTGATTAAGTTCAAGGATATCATCTTTAGTCTTGATATTGTTATTCAATATCTTCGAATCAGTTTGACTTTGAATTTGCAAAACCATACACCATATTTACGAAATAAATAGAAAAATATAAACATTAGGAAAAAATCAATTTAAACGATTTGCTAAGACATATACAACATGGGAAGTTTTAAATGAAATCAATACTAGTTGGTACACAATATTTCATTTATTTATTTTCTAGCCAATCCATAAATTTTATATAAAAGGCGAAGATAGCTGAACACCCACTTTAAGGGAGGTTACTGTATGGATAAAGATGTCGAAAAGTTCATGGAAAAAATGGAGGAAAAGAATACAGGCGAAAAAGAATTCCTGCAGGCCGTTGAGGAAGTTGCCAGCAGCTTGATGCCATATATCAAGAAGAACCCAAAATATCAAAAATTCAAAATTCTAGAAAGAATAGTAGAGCCAGAACGCATTATTATGTTTAGAGTTCCTTGGATGGACGATAATGCAGATATTCATGTAAACCGAGGCTATAGATTAGAATTTAATAGCGCTATAGGGCCCTATAAGGGCGGAATAAGATTCCATCCAAGTGTTAACCTGAGCATTTTAAAATTCTTAGGTTTCGAGCAAACTTTCAAAAATAGTCTTACAACTCTACCTATGGGGGGAGGCAAAGGCGGTTCAGATTTTGATCCAAAGGGCAAATCCGACAATGAGGTTATGCGGTTCTGCCAATCATTCATGACTGAGCTTCAAAGACATATAGGTCAATTCACCGATGTCCCAGCGGGAGATATTGGAGTTGGAGGAAGAGAAATAGGATTTATGTTTGGTCAATACCGAAAAATTAAAAACGAATTCACTGGAGTATTAACAGGAAAAGGACTAAATTGGGGAGGTAGTCTTATCAGACCTGAGGCAACTGGATATGGATCAACTTATTTTGCTCAAGAAATGATGAAAACAAAAAAAGATTCCATAAAAGGAAAGACTGTTGCGGTTTCTGGTTCTGGAAATGTGGCGCAATATACTGTTGAAAAAGTACTTCAACTGGGCGGTAAAGTAGTAACACTATCGGATTCATCGGGAATGATATACGACCCAGATGGAATAGATTCAAAGAAATTAACTTATGTAATGGAACTTAAAAACATAAAGCGCGGCAGAATCAAGGAATATGCAGAGAAATACCATTGCGAATACGGGGCAGGAAAAAGACCTTGGCATGTAAAATGTGACATGGCATTTCCATCAGCAACGCAAAATGAGATTAACAAGGAAGATGCTCAAGCTCTTATAAATAATGGATGTATCTGCGTTTCAGAAGGGGCAAATATGCCGTCGACGCCTGATGCTATCGAAATTTACCTTGAAAATAAAATTCTTTATGGGCCAGGTAAGGCAGCAAACGCGGGCGGTGTTGCAACAAGCGGACTTGAAATGTCACAAAACAGCATGAGAATCTCTTGGTCTCGCGAAGAGGTCGATCAAAAACTACAATGGATTATGTCCCAAATCCACAATTCCTGTGTAAAATACGGAAAAGAAGGAAATTTTGTAAATTACGTTAACGGCGCAAATATTGCAGGTTTTGTCAAAGTCGCGGATGCAATGATTGACCAGGGATTAATTTAAAAATATCAAAAATATCACTTCTTTCTTTTTTGCTTCCTGAAATAATCAATAAAATCCCTAAGAATTAAATATCGTAGATTAATAACGGTTTGATATGAATCTTTTGGAGGATGAAATCAATCTTCGTCTTCTTCGGTATTTGGTTTCTGGCAATGGCGTAATGGTCAATGTCAGGGCCATGGCTAAAGAAATGGGCGTGCATAGAGCGACGGTACAAAGAAAAATTACTTTGCTGTATTCTGCCCAAATATTAAATCCTCCATTTTACTCTTTCTCCCAACTTTACGTAGAATATCCCTTATTAGTTTTAGTAAAAGCAGATATGCCAAGATCAGGAAATGTTAAAGAGTTTTACATAGACGATTCCCATATTTTTGCAGCTTTTTCATGCATGGAAGGCCCCTATAATACATTTTTAATTGAATTTTTTAAAGATCTTGAATCCTATCATTCTTGGAGAGAACAAATCGTTATTGATCGTAAAATCCCATCGCGTGAAACAAGAGTGCCCGCGGATGCCAATATTTTTAGTAATAAATTGACATTTAAATACGACCCAAACTGCTTTTTTCAAAATTTCAAAAAAGAATTCAAAAAACAAAGTTTTTTGAATTTAAATAATGTTACAATTGACTCAAAAACATTTAAGATACTTGATTATCTGATGCATGGAAAATTTGTGCAAAGAAACGACTCATATCTTGCCCGCGAATTAGACTTGAACAGAAAGACAGTAAAAAAAAGAGTCCAAAATTTGTTGAACGAAAGTATAATTTCCCAGCCAAAATGTTATTTTCCCAATTTGTTCATTCCTCCTGGATATAATCTGGTAGTCTCTCTTATTGAAGTAAAATCACGCATGTCAGAAATCAGGGAATATATTCATAGTAACAACAGCATTTCAAGGGCGCTGGATGCAAGCACTGGGCGCTATAATTTCCTAGTTTTTTCTGCTTTTAAAACCTTTGAGGATTTTTTTGTATATGGGGAAGAGTTGATTTCAAAATTCCCAGATGTTATTGGAGGAATATCTAATTTAGTCCTTTCGTCTCGTATGATTCATACAATAAAACCGCAAAAACTTTCCTTGGGTTGGATAGAAAGAAGGTTGTGGAAAATTAAACAATAAATATAATTCAGGAAAATAAAATAATTTTAAGATATATAAATTAATTGCTGTATACAATTTGAATATTAATAATTATAAAAGAGGGACAATTTGTACATATTACTGTTTACTTTTTATGACCAAGTTTTTTATATGGGATTAGATATCGGCGCTTGCCCTTATAGGAGACGATTTGAATGGCAGATAAAGGTTATAATGCATTTAATATGGCACAACAGCAATTTGATCGCATTGCCGATATGCTTGATTTAGATGAAGCTACCAAGGATCTGTTAAGAAGTCCATTACGAGAATATCACCTAACAATTCCAATTAAAATGGATGATGGCAGTTACAAAGTATTCAAAGGATTTAGAGTTCAGCACAATGATGCCCGAGGTCCAGTTAAAGGAGGCATAAGATTTCATCCGCAAGAGACAGCAGATACGGTTAAAGCACTTGCTATGTGGATGACTTGGAAATGTGCAGTTGTTGATATTCCTCTGGGGGGAGGCAAAGGCGGAGTAATTTGCGATCCTCATAATCTTTCCGAAAACGAACAGGAAAAGATATGCCGAGGATGGATTAGACAACTTTCAAAGGATATCGGGCCAATGAGAGATGTCCCAGCTCCTGACGTAATGACAAATAATCAACATATGTTATGGATGATGGATGAATATGAAACTCTGATGAGCGGCAAATATCCTGGTGTAATAACTGGAAAGCCAGTTGTGCTTGGAGGCTCACTTGGCCGAACTGAGGCAACAGGATATGGATTAATTTACATTTTAAGAGAAGCATTAAAAGAAATGGATATGGACATTACAAAAACAACAGCATCAATACAAGGCTTTGGAAATGTTGCAAGGTATGCAGCAGAATTGTATCTTGAATATGGGGGAACCGTTGTATCTGTTTCATGCTGGGATCAAAAAGACGGATGTACTTATAGCTACTACAAAAAGGAGGGTGTTGATCTTAACGAATTAGTTGAAATAACAGATCGTTTTGGAACAATAGATAAGAAAAAAGCAGAAAAAAAAGGATATGTAGTTAAATCGGGCGATGATTGGCTTACCTGCGAAGTTGATATTTTAATCCCAGCTGCCCTCGAGAATTCTATTACAAAAGAGAATGTGGATGATATTAAATCAAGAGTGAAGATAATTGCATGCGGCGCTAACGGGCCAATTACTCCTGAAGCAGATGATGTCCTTGAAAAACAAGGCATTTTTGTAATTCCAGACTTTCTAGCAAACGCAGGCGGGGTAGTTTGCAGTTATTTTGAACAAGTACAATCAAATCAAAATTACTATTGGACTAAAGAAGAAGTTCTAGGAAAACTAGATAATAAAATGACTGACGCTTTTTACGCTGTCTGGCAACTTGCAAAGCGGCAAAAAATTAGAGTAAGTGACGCTGCTTACATGATTGCTATATCAAGAGTAGCCGAGGCTTGCAAATTGCGAGGCTGGGTATAACTTTCAACATGGATGAAAAGGATAAGGAAAATCAAATCCATTCAAAAATTCGTGAAATAACTGGATTCACTCCAGAGTTAGAAACAACTAGCGATTTAGATAGTGGTAACGCTATTGACTACTTTAAAATTCAAAATATTCTAATCCTTTCAAATTCGTATAATTTTTTTCTGCTTGAAGAAGAGGGAAGATTGCAATCACTATTCTCAGAAATGTATTCTCATGTTGAAGGCATTAATCCTCCAGAAATTATTCATGTTGAATCAGTGACAGAATGTTTAGAACAAATTAAAAAGAATAATTTCGAAATTCTCATTATTTTCAATAAACCGCAAAAAAATGATATATTAAAATTTATTGAAAAGGCAAAAAGCTACAGTCCCAAAACAAAGATAATTCTTCTCTGGAATAACGAGAGAGAAATCATTCAAATAATTGAAAAGGATTGCCAAAAAACAATAGACGATGCTTTCACCTGGAACGGTGATGGAAGTATTATTCTGAGTATTAAACACCTAATAGAAGATAGAATTAATAGTAAGGACAATTTAAAATCAAAAAATAGAAGATGTCTGCTTTTGATTGAGGACTCGGTTCAATATTATTCTAGTTATATTCCTTTGATATATGATGAGATTTTCAAATATTCAGAAGAAGTTTTGGCCGAATCATTACATAGAATAAGAAAACTACGCAGATATTTAAGAAAACCATTTCTAATTCATGCGAAAGATTTCGATTCTGGTAAAAAATACTATGAGAAATATAAAGATCAGATAATTGGAATAATAACAGACAACAATGCCAAAGACCTGGGGGAAACAAAAAACCAGACAGGGATACAATTTGCACAATCAATCATTGCTGAAAATCCGAATATATCTATATTAGTTCAATCCTCTGAGCCAATCAACGATCATAAATTCATTAATAAAAACATTAATTTCATATTAAAAAATTCGCCACAACTACATAAAGAAATTAGATCCTATATAAAAAAAAATCTCGGACCAATAAAATTAAAAATTAAGGACAAGAATGACAAAGTAATTTTCATAATTAAAAATATAAAAGATCTCGAAAATCTGCTAATTTCACAAAATACGTCAATAATTAAAACTGCTGCAAAAAAACACCAGTTCTCAAGATGGCTACTTGCAAGAGAAGAAATTGAATTATCAAAGGAATTTTATAAGGTTGAGAAGGATTTAATAAAAGAAATTTTCGATCCCCAAAAAATGCTCACGATTTTGGAGGAATTGCATTATGCTACAAACCAAGTTTCTATAACCAATTATGCACCGCACAAACAGGAACCTCGTGTTAAAATATCTCGTATAGGTAAAGGGGCGCTTGGTGGTAAGGCACGGGGATTAGCATTTCTAGCAAAAATTATTTCAAAATACATTAGGGAAGATATGTTTCCAGGACTGCAAATTACAATCCCGAGAACCATTGTCTTATCAACTGATGTTTTTGAAGCATTTATTGATAATAATGAATTAATGAATTCAGACTTATTGCAAAAGTCAGATGATCGAATCGCCGCATTTTTTATGAAGGCGGACCTCCCTTCGACTGTGTTAGGGGATCTGAGATCTTTTGTTAGAAACACAAGAAAGCCCCTAATAATTAGATCATCAGGAGTTTTGGAGGATTCTTTGTTACAACCATTTGCTGGCATATACGCATCAATGTTGCTTCCTAATGAGTCTTGGGAAACGGATCTTAGATTTCAAGAGGTTTGTAATTCAATCAAATATGTTTACGCATCAACATATTTTGAAAAATCGCGTACATATATAAAATCCACGCCCAAAAACATTGGCGATGAAAAGATGTCGGTAATCATTCAAGAAGTTGTCGGATCAAAACACGAAAATTATTTCTATCCAACAATTTCGGGAGTGGCAAAATCATATAATTACTATCCTTCAGGTCCATGTACTCCTGAAGATGGTATTGTATATCTTGCTCTTGGACTTGGCAAAGCAATAGTGGATGGAGGAAGTACTTATTGTTTTTCTCCTAAAAGACCGAAGACGCCGATGTGCGGGACCCCAAAAGATTTTATCAGGTATTCTCAAACTAGTTTTTTTGCAATAAATTTGAGATCAGTCTATAGAATCGTCAATAAAAACGAAGAAACAACATTGGAGAAATTGGATATTGATATTGCGAAGAAGCATGGAGTATTGGATAAAATAGCTTCAACTTATCTTCAGCAAGATGATAGTTTATGTCCTGGAGTTGTTGATGAAGGTTTTTTGATAATAGATTTCAGCCCAATTATAAATTAC
>Ga0272442_10007445_pt1 | contig 14136 bp, 10 predicted proteins | sample SSMForm2O_FD_200262 | JGI IMG/M metagenome (GOLD analysis project Ga0272442, IMG submission 200262) | Marine sediment archaeal communities from Little Sippewissett salt marsh, Falmouth, MA, United States - SSM-Form-2O | ecosystem: Environmental > Aquatic > Marine > Wetlands > Sediment ...
CTACCTTCATACAGGTTATAATATTGTATTATATTAATATGAAATAATATATAATAGGATTTATATATTATTATGTTTTATCATGTATAATTGCTTTAAATTATATCTTTTTATTAAATTCTACAATCTTTTTTAGAAATCCTTCTTTTTCTTGAAAATATTTTATAAAAATATAAAAGCCCTTCAGCAAAATCGCTGAAAGGCTTTATTTATAACAAAATGGTGGAGGCTGGTAGACGAGTTTCGCAACTTTTGTATGAGTGATGAAGTTGAAGAGATGCATTATAAATTAGAAGAGACTATAGGAATTTATTAAAAATTAAAAAGATAGAAACTCAGATAAAAAGCTCTTACCTGTTGATTTTTCCGATTCCCATTTTACTTTGGATAAATGATGAAAAATTATTCTAAAGAATTATAAAGTATACTGGCAGGGATACAAATTCCCTACCATTATACTTTAATGAAACACTGGATAAATGTTTAAAAATAGCGTACAGCACGAACTGACTGTAAACTATCTTTAAAGAAACCGGTATTGATACCGGTAGCCAAGAAGGATCTAGCCCACGCACGCGTCTCATCATATTCAGACGAACTCCAATAGCCACCAAATTCAGTAAAACCGCCAATTGCAACTCTGTTGGTATGCAGTTTTTCCAGTTCATCATTCGAAGGCAAAAACCAGTCGTTATACACACCCGTACCTGTTTCGCTATTTATATAATCAGCACATAATTTAGCCGCATTAACTTCAGATCCATAAAACGAAATAATCGTATCCGTGTTCTCCTTTCCTTTACCTAATACTGTTTCTGTTGCACCTGTTACTCCACTTTGGCTTGCGTGCCAATATATATCGCCACTTTGGTCAGACGTTGCTGCAATCAATCCATGTTGTTCTCCTGTAACATAACCGGGATCTCCGCTTTGGAGGATATAGGCGACGATACCTCCACCACAACTATCGCCTACGGCTACGGTGGCTGTTTCTGGGAATGAGGCTGTCACAACACCTGAGTTAGCACTATTACTGACCGGATCAGCTCCAGAGACGGTAAAGAAATCTTCAGTCACACCGGTTAAAGTAAAGCCTGCTTTTGGCGTGATGGTAATCGATGCTGTGTAGACAGTTGATCCAGCAAATGTACTATGATCGGGACTCCAGGTAACAGTTCCAGTGTATTGGGCTGTTTCAGTGATTGTACTTACTGGAGTAGCCCCGGTTACCGGTGCAGTCACCCCAGGTATGGCAGCGATATCAATCGTAGTTTCTATCCACTTGGCATAAAGGGTGACATTATCACTTCCCATATTAAAGCTAGAACCTTCCGCTCGATCTGTACCGTTACCGTCCGCCTGGGTATTCCAACCGTCAAAGGAATAATTATCTTTCACCAGAAAGCCGGTATTATTAGCTACGCTGACGGCTTCTCCCGGTTCATAATGATAAGGATCGGTAGGAACAGTGCCACCGGTAGCGCCATTGGCATGGTAGTTAACCAGATAGGTGGGTGATGTCGAACGGAAAGCCCGGGCAGGCCGGCTCCGCCAATCATAAGCGTACTTGCTGGCATCGTTCTGGTTGCCAGCATAGAAAGACTGGTACCATACCAACCAGGGATCGGACTCAGAGGAACTATAATACTGGTGATCAGAAGATTCATCACTAAAATTACCCACTCCTTCGAGATGCAGGTTGGTGTACATCAGATACATTTCATCTTTCGAAGGCAAGAACCAGTCATTGTAGGTGATGGCACCTGCTGCAACACTGTATGCGGCACACTTATCTGCCGCTTTATCCGCAAGGCTGTCTCCGGTTACGATATCCAGGGTGTTTTGCTTCCCGGTACCGATGTCCGTTCCGTCTGCTCCCGGAACAGTAAAATTAAGCGTTCCCCACTTCCCTTTGCTCTGATCTGTAAGTGCCGCTTCCAGGTAGCGCCAGCCATCGGAGACGGAACCTTGATCATAGAAGACCAGGCCGCCTGATGGACCGGTACCCCGGAGTACGGACCATTGGGCATAGAGTATGATATCAGCACTCCCCATGGGGAAGGTATTGCCGGGTTGATAGGCCGTGCCACTGCCGTCAGAGGCGGTATTCCAGCCGGTAAATAAGAGGGATATCCCGTCCTGCATCCTTTGCAAGTTACCGCTATTGCCCAATACTGTAACGGTTTCTCCCGGTTGGTAGGCATCGATACCTGTAGGGACTGTCCCGTCTGTATGGCCATTGCCCTCATAGGTGATGGTATAGGTCAGAATATGGTTTGACGGTTCATTGGGATGCAGAAAATCCTGGATGGCCTGATTGACCTCCGTTGAGTCAGTCGGGTCTCCCCCAGAGGCAATGGTAGTACAGACGATATTTGAAACATTCGAAAAACCAGGATCTGCCATAATGGCAGCACAATCAATCTCAGCCAGGTTTTCTCCCTCGTCCAGCATAGCCTGGGCAATAAGGGCAGTGGTCGTGGTTTCACAATCGGTTATGCCCAAATCATATTCTATGCCGGCTTCCACCTGGGGAGTGATCTGTTGCACCTTGATCCCGTTACTGGCTGCCTCCATAAGATAGGGACCACCCGCTGGGACAAAGACCTGGTAATGACCTGCCGTATCGGTGGTGGTGGTAGCAATCACTTCACCGGTTGCAAGGTCGATGATGTGCACCGTGGCATTGGGAAGCGCCTCTCCGTTGAGGTCTTTAGTCTTTAGGGTACCTTCCGGGACCAAAACCTGGCCTTGTAAAAGGCCTTCGGTTTCCGGGGGTTGGAGAAAACAGCCGGATAAAATTAAAAGGGCTAGGATGAGCAGGGAGAGAAAGATAAGATTTCGTTTCTTTAACATTTTTTACCTCCTGAATAATATAAGTAATAGAATATTTTTGTATCATTGTTTCTAAATCTTTGTTCTGATGATTATTCTAATTGATAGATTGTTTTCTTTACATCATTTACCCTTATACAAAATTTTAATACAATCAATTGATTGATTAAAAAAGATTTCTTCCATTAACTTCATTTAGGCTAAAATATGTGATTATATTAATATATTTTTTAATACATTATGAGTTATATATTATTATTTTTTCCAATATATATTAATTTAAAATTATGTCTTTTTATAATTACGACAAGTCTTTTTAAAAATCCTTCTATTTCTTGAAAAAATTGTAAAAAATAATAAAGCCCTTCAGAAAAATCGCTGAAAGGCTTTATTTATAACAAAATGGTGGAGGCTAGTAGACGACTTTCGCAACTTTTGTATGTGTAATGATACTGAAAAGGTATATCAGAAGTTAGAGGAAGCAATCGGTGTCTGTTAGGATTTAAAAGACAATAAAAAAGGCAGACGCTTCAATTAAGAAGTCCTGCCTTTTGATTTTCTTGGCTCCCATTTCACATTACTCGAAGACTGGCAGAAATTGTAAAGAGCCATAATAAATTCCCTGGCAGGGGGCTTTGCACCCCCTGCCCTCCTTAAATAGTTAAATTGATAAATAGTTAAAAAGCCCGAACAGCACGGACCCGGTAGGTATTGCCCTTGCTGCTGCCGTACTGACTGCCACTGTAGAAACTCTGGCTCCAAGCGGAGAAAGCATTGAACTCCGACGAACTCCAGTAGATGCTGCTATCAGCAAAACCACCGATTACGACTTTGTTGATGTACAATTTGTCCAGTTCTTCTTTCGAGGGTAAAAACCAGTCGTTATAACCACCACCGTTATAGACTTGTGCTAAGCCTGCAGCATAATCGGTAATAGTAGTTCCTTGTACTGCAATGATTTTATAGGTATTAGCAAATCCTGTGCCCAGTGCTGTTCCTGTTGCTCCAGTGACTTCGTCACTTCCATTGTACCATTGTATTCCTGTACTTTGGTCAGCTGTAGCTGTAATCAATCCGTGTTGTTCACCTGCAACATACCCAGGGTCGTCGGGGTCGTCTCCATTATTTTGGAGGATATAGGCTACTATGCCACCGCCATAACTATCGCCTATTTCCAATAATGTAACGGTCACAACTACTTTATAGTACAAAATGGTTGCAGTATTTTCTGCCGTTACTTTTACGATGAAGAAATCTAGATTTGTTATTGCTTCATTGTTATAAGCTATATCTGTTGCAAAGTTGTCTGTTGAAGCACCATCTGCATACTTAACAATTTTAGTAGTCGCTCCTGCATCTGTTGGATCAAACAAGGTGATGAAAGCTGTAAGATTTGTTGTATCTTCTGCTTTTGCCCTAGTGATCGTTACCGCTCCTGCTGTCTCAGAGCCAAGCGTTGCGCTCGGTGTCCCAAGTCCGGATTCTGTTAATGTTACACCCTTTACTGTTGATGATGCTTTTAATGTTGCATCACTGCTTGGTGGTGTTACGGTTACTGTAATCTTGTAGTACAATTTAGATGTTCCGTCTTCCGCCGTTATTAACAACCAGATTACATCACTGTCAGCGACTGTGATTGTTGTGCTACCTGAGTAGGTACCTGTATAGGCTGCATCATCAGCCGGTTGCGATACTGATTTAACATACTTGATTGTTGAGTTCGCATTGCCTTTAGTTAAGGCCAGGGCTGCATCTGTTTTACTTGCATCTGGAATGGTTACGGTTAAAGCTGAGCTAGCTCCTATGTCAGCTCCACCTGTAAATGTTCCTGTAAGTGCTACGGTTGCCAGTGTTCCTGCTGAGATGGTTGCATCATTGCTTAGTGGGGTTGGGGTTGGATTTGGCGTAGGAGCAGGTGCAGGTGGATTAAGGAAATCCTCTACCGCCTGATTAACCGCTGATGATGTAGTCGGGTCTTGACCGGCTTGTATGGTACTGCATACGATACTTGAAACATCATCAAAGTTGGGGTCAACTGTGATATCGGTAAAATTAATATCAGCCAGATTATCAGGATAATCTTCGGCAACCAACATCGCTTGAGCTATCAGAGCGACTGAGGTGGTGCTGCAATCAGCTGTTCCAAGTTCATACTCTATTCCTATTTCCACCTGGGAAGTGATCTGCTGTATTTTTATCCCATCCTTTGTTGCTTCTAAGAGATAGGGACCTCCCGGAGGGACAGAGACCTGGTAGTAGCCGTTAGCATCGGTTACGGTGGTAGCGATAATCGCACCGGTTGTAAGGTCGATGATGTTGACCGTGGCATCAGGCAGGGCTTGGCCGGTCAGGTCTTTGGCCTGTGTGGTTCCTTCCGGTACCATCACTTGTCCTTTGAGGATACCTTCGGTAACCGGGGGATTGATAAAACAACTGCTTAAAAGTAAAGCCCCTAAGATGAGTAGAAAGAGAAAGAGTAGATTTCTTTTCTGTAACATTTATTATCTCCTTAAATAATATAGATATATGGATTATTTATAGTACAATTAATTTCTTAAATTTTATGGTAGTTTTACTTGATTGTTAGAGGATGCTCACCTTCTGTAAATATTAAGATTTTAGGGGAAAAGTGACCTGAATTCATCACTTTACGCTCCACCTTATTAGAAAGTCTGCCCTTGTCTGCCTTCGATAAATGAGGCTTATTATTTTAGACAATAAAAAAGAACAGGTCAAGAAAATACTGATATTACTCTCCTATTTGTTCTTTTGCCTGAAAGATTCTTCCTAAGTAATCAGGAAATAGCTCTTTAAAGTAAACTCTGTAAGGTTAATCCTAAAGATTAGGAATTGCCTCATCAGTGCTTTTTTATAAAGCTCTCCAGAGTTCTGTCCGGTAACGGTCCGTTTGCCTGAAAATTTAGATACTTTTGGTATCTTTCCTCTCCAGCTCCTTTTCTTTTTAAAATAGAAAGAAAAAGTCTCTCCTGTTACCTTCATACAGGTTACAATATTTAATATATTTTAACACATCCTCTATTTAGTACGACAAGTCTATTTGGAAATCCTTCTTTTTCTGGAAAATAATTTATAAAAAGAAAAGCCCTTTAGCAAAATCGCTGAAAGGCTTTATTTATAACGAAATAAATGGTGGAGGCTGGTAGACGACTTTCGCAACTTTTGCTTGGATGATGAGATTGAAAATCTACATCAAAAGTTAGAAGAAGCAATTGAGATCTGTTAAGAATTTAAATCAGCTAATTCTTCAATATTAAAGTGATATCTAAAATTAAGTATTTTTAATATATTTATAAAAGAAAAACCCTTCAGTAAAATACCAAAGGGCTGATTATTGTCTTTGTTCCTCCCATTGGGGACGCTCAGAACTTTTAGGGGAGATATAGCATTGAAAAGTATTATTCAGCAAGTTATAAAAATGCTTTTAAATTTTTCCTATGATTATAAATTAATAGAAAAATAAATCATTCCAAATTATGAGTGCGAATTAAAATATATAGTTAAACTAACATAAAAAATGTTTTGTTGTATTGTACAGCAAGTCTTAATCTCAACTTATTTAGATTTAAAAAAGGTTGTTTTCATGATTAAAACCATCATTTCATATCAAGGCAATGGTAAAATATAAAATATCAATTTAAGCTATTAACGATTTGGATGCTTTAATTCGTTCAAAACTTGTTCCAAATAAATAATCATTTCTTTCAATAAAACCTCTCCTTTTTCTATACTTGCCTTAGTCGGATCACCAATGAGTCCGGATAAAGTAATTTCATTTGCATCTACAAATGTATGGATATAATTCCCTTTGAAATTTGCAAAACCTAATGTATTAATAGGCTGAATATTTTTAGACACTGGGAATGCAATCTTCGCCTTGCGAGCTTTTCCCATATCAACATATTGGGGATACATAGCCAGTGCAATCGAAGTCCCGATTTCTCCTCCGTGAGAAAGCTCGCTTTTTTTGGTTAAAGCAATTTTTTGGGAAATATTTTCAAAAGTTCGCCAAATGTCTACTAGAACAACTAAAGCATTTTTTTTTCTGAAATCTCTACCCACATCGGCAATGGCACTCGCGTTTCCCATATGAGGATTTAGAAAAATAAAATTTCTGAATCCGTGTTTATACAAACAATCACAATATTCTTTAATCAGGATTGTTAACGTATCATGTTCCAAACTGATGGTTCCGGGAAAATCCATAAACCATTTAGAATATCCGAGTGGCAAACTAGGGCCAACCATACAACCGGTTTTCTTAGAAACCGCTTCACATAAATAGTGAGATAAATGAATATCCAAACCTAATGGCAAATGGTTTCCTTCGTTTTCTATGGAGCCAATTGGGATTAAGATCATATTATTTTTTTCTAAATATTCTTTAACTTTTAGCCAGCTTTGATTTTCCAAAAACGATGCATTCAAAATAATTAACCTCCTTGAGTAACAAACTTATTTATTGAAAATTTTATTAATAGCTTATATCAATCTAACATAAAATATTCATATATTATAATAGTGATATTTTAAATCATTTCGAACTATTCAATATTTTTAACTGCAATTTTAATATTTTCCAGCCCCTTTTCTAGCAAATGTCTTGGGCATGCAATATTTATTCTCATAAAACCTCTTCCAGGTAAACCAAACCAATACCCACTATCTAAAGCAATTTTTGCTTTATCGATGAAAAAATTATCTAAATTTTCAAAATTATTCAATAATTCTCTACAATCTAACCAAACTAGATAGGTGCCTTCAGGTTTTATTACTCCAATATTTGGGATATTCTTGTTTATGAATTTAATAAGAAAATTTAAATTCCCTTGCAAATAATCTAGAAGTTGATCAAGCCACTCTTCTCCGTAATTATAGGCTGCAATTAATGCTACCATACCAAAAATATTATTTTTTCTAATTCTATTCATCTCCATAACATTGTTGTAAATACTCATATAACGGTTATTAGGGATTATCATTGCAGCAGTTTGTAATCCTGCTAAATTAAATGTTTTACTGGGCGATATACAAGTTATGGAATTCAGTGAAAATTTTTTAGATATTTTAGCAAAAGGAGTATGTTTATTTCCATTAAGAATAATATCTGAATGTATTTCATCTGAAATAATTAAAATATTATTTTTTATACATATTTTTCCTAATTTTAAGAGTTCTTCTTCTGTCCACACTCTTCCAACTGGATTATGAGGATTACAAAGTATTAATATTTTAGTTTTCGAATCTTTAACTTTTTTTATTAAATCATCAAAATCCATGTAATATTTATCATTGTATAAACGCAAGCAATTCTCTACAATATAACGTCCGCTATTTTTTATTATTTCAAAAAATGGATAATACACCGGTGGTTGTATAATAATTTTATCTCCGGGAAGCGTAAGTGATTGAATAATAAAGCTTATTCCAGGTAATATAGCGGGACTGTACGCTATCCACTCTTCTAATATTTCCCATTTATGCCTTTTTCTTAACCAATTGATTATTGCTTCAGAATAAGATGACGGTCTGAATGTATATCCGAAAATTCCGTGATCTACTCTATTTTTTAAAGCATCAATAACGGGTTTTGGCGATTTAAAATCCATATCTGCAACCCACATTGGAATCAAGTCATTTTTACTAAATCTTTCTTCTAACCCATCCCATTTGATACTATAAGATTCTTTGCGTTCTATTACTTCATCAAAATTATATTTCACAAATTTTTACCCCTTCTAAAAATATATTTAATATTTTACTTTTTTGTATAAATAATATGGAACAATAATGACTATTATTGATAGTGATAAAATAAATAAAGATATAGGTCTGGTAAAAAATATAAATAAACTGCCATCAGAAATAGCTAAACTTTGCCATAGATTATTTTCAATCATGGGACCCAACACCATGCCTAAAATTAGCGGGATTGAAGAAAAACCAAAAGCTTTTAAAATATAACATAATAATCCAAAAAATATCATTACCCAGATATCTTCAATGCTTCGATTAACTGCATAACAACCTGTTACACATATGCCCATTATTGCTCCATATAAGATCGCTTTTGGTATTTTTACAAGAACCTTTATCAAGCCTTTCCCTATTAACAGACCAATTGGTCCCATAAAAAGATTCGCAACAAAAAAACCAGCTATCATCATATAAGCTATGTTAGGGGCATTCTCAAAAAGCAAGGGGCCAGGACGTAAACCGTGAATCATTAATGCAGCAATAAATAATGCAGCGGTTGCATTACCTGGAATTCCTAATGATAAAAGCGGAATCATACTGCTAGCTACCACAGAGTTATTTGCTACTTCAGGAGCAGCAATTCCTTCCGGTTCCCCAGTTCCAAATTTAATTTTTGGATTCATACTTTTAGTAAAATTGTATGCTAAAAACGTACCTATAGACATACCGGCTCCTGGTATTATACCTACAATATTGCCGATAATCCCTGATGTAATCCAAGTAGGTAAAAGACGTTTAATCATTTTGGTTTTTAGGAATACCTTCCTTACATTATATGATCTTTCCCATTCACCCACATTAAATGAGTCTTTTTGATGGATTTTTGAAGATTCAAGTATAGAATTTATCCCAAATAAACCTATCATTACTGGCACTAGAGGTATCCCATCCATCAAATATAATGTACCCAAGCCAAACCTATAAAAGGCGACTTGAGAACTAAGACCAATCGTACTTAATAATAATGCAATTAAACTTACTATTACACCTTTAATAATATCCCGGGATACACTAGCAGCACCAACCATTCCTAATATTCCTAAAGCGAAATATTCTGGCGGACCAAAAGAAAGTGCTTGTCTTGCAAGAAAAGGAGTAAAAAAAATTAGAAGCAATGAACTTAATATACCTCCAAATACAGAGCTATATGTGGAAATACCAATAGCCAAGCTTGCTTCTCCTTTTCGGGCCATCTCGTGACCATCAATTGTAGTCATAATCGAGGACACTGTACCGGGAATTTTTAACAAAATTGCAGGCAAGGAGCCACCATAACATGCAGAAACATATATGCCTATCAAAAGAGGTATTGCAACCTCTGAAGACATTCCAAAAGTAACAGGTATTAAAATAGCTAATGTAATTGTATCGTTTATTCCAGGAGTAGCTCCAACCATTAATCCTATAGTCACTCCAATCAGTACTGATAAGATTGAAGCAAATTGAAATATCTCCGTAAATCCTAAAATGATGTTTTCAACCATTTAGCTCCTCCTAATTAAAAAAAATGCCATTAGGCAAGGAAATTTTCATTAAATATTCAAAAATAAAAAATAATATAATAACTACGAAAATTGATATAAATATTATAAATTTTCTTTTTTCCTCTTGTAGGAAATATATAGTGCAATATACAAGTAATGAAGTAGATATAAAATACCCGAAATAATTTAACATAACAGGGTATATTGTTAATCCGATTAATAAAGCAATAACAACTTTAAAATCATCCTTTTTAAATAAATCTATATTTTTTATTAAATTGCTCTTCTTTTTTCTCAAGTCTCTTAACAGTAGTCCTATCGAAAATAAAAAAATTAAAAAAGATATTACCTGAGGGAAAAGAGCAGCTGTTTTTGGATAATTTAAAGTTTCAGCAAATACAAATGCACTAAAAATAATTAATAATATTGATATGATGGAATCTACTTTAGTAAAGCTAGTTGGCATAATGGTTTTTCTCCAATTTTTTATTCTTTCCATTTTATAAAATAAATAATAATTGTTTGTAATTAGAGGAAATTGTGTAAAAACACTAATTCCTCTAATTACAAACAATTTTAATTTTGTCAATGCAAACGTTTAGTTGTGTTTTATAATCCTAGTTCTATCGCTAATGGAGTAATCTTGTTTTCGTATGTCATAAGGAACTCTTTATAATTCTCTGGATCTTTATAGGTTACTGGAAATCCTGATTTTTCCATTTCTTCTACAAATATTTCGCTATTAATTACTTTTTGGCAAAAATCAGCTAAATAATCTACAATCTCCTCTGGGGTTTGTGCGGACACACCAATGCCTCTTCCAGCTCCAATAACAATATCTATTCCTTTTTCCTGTAGTGTAGGAATATCTGAAAATACTGGATGTCTTTTATCGCCACTATAAGCTAATGCTTTAAAGTTTCCACTTTCCAGCTGGCCATAAGCTTCTCCTATTGTGATAAATCCTGCATCGACATGACCACCTAATAGCTGCTGTATTTGCATTGCTCCGCTATCAGCGTTTACATATCTAAATTTTACTCCGGGAACTTCATCTTCAATGATTCTTCCCATAAGATAAGTTAAGTTAGCGCTACCTGAAGTACAAAGGCTGGTTCCTTTTTCGCTTTTTGAGCTTTCTAAAATATCCTCGAGGTTTGATACTTCAGAATCCTTGGAAACGACTAATACTAAAGGATCAAAAACATACATTCCAATTGGTTGGAAGGCTGCGATTTTGGTAGGAGAATGCTGTGTAGTTCTAGCTGTCGAAGTATTAAGACAATAAATTGTATATCCATCAGCTTTTGTTCTAACGATATAACTATCTGCCTTCAAACCTGAAGAGCCGGGCATATTTTCTACTATAATTGATATACCTTCAAGGAAATGCTTGTTTGCAACGTTAGCAAAAACTCTGGCAGCAATATCAGTTGCCCCACCAGCACCATAAGGACAAATAAGTGTTATATTTCTTTCAGGGTATTTAGCAAACGATCCCGCAACACATATGCTGACAATAAATAAAATTACTATAGAAACCAAAATGATTTTTTTCATTATAAAATTCCTCCTGTTTTTTTTAAGATTTAATAATTAATAATTGGTTGCTAATTATTAGCTTCTAGAAAGTTGTCAACCACCTCCCTTTAAATCAAAGTTGACCAAAAAATAAAGATTATGCTTCGTACTATTCTATGAAAGCTACCGCTTCGATTTCTATTTTCGCGTCTTTGGGAAGACGGGTTACTTCCACGCAGCTTCTGGCCGGAAATTGACTAATAAAATATTCCCCATATATCTTATTCACTCTGGAAAAATGGCTCATATCCTTAAGAAATACTGTTGTTTTTACAATATTTTCTAATCCTATTGCGTATGGTTGTAAAACTGTCTTTAAATTATCTAAAGCTTGCCGTGCTTGCTCCTCAACGTTTTCTTTAGTAATTTCTCCCTGAATGGGATCAATCGGCAGTTGCCCGGAAACAAATATTAAATTCGCAACTTTAATAGCTGGAGAATAAGGTCCTATCGCCTTAGGTCCATCTTCACTAAGCATTATTTCTTTTTTCAATTATAAATACCCCCATTTTCTTTATCCTAAAATTTTAATATTTTATTCTAAACATTATTGCTAATTATTTATTTCATTCTTTTTTTAATTTTTAATTCTTCAAGATAATTATAAATAGTATACCGCGAAACGCTTAACGTATGCGCTAATTGATTAACAGATCCCTTGATCATAAATCCACCCTTTTCGCCTACAATTTCCACTATACGTAAATTATCTACTTTATTCATTAGAGATATTGGCTTATTTATCTCTTTAATAGCATTTTTTATAATTACTTCTAAGACTTCGTCTACATCTTTGGCAAAAGTTTCTTCCTCTTTTATTCCATCTTTTTGACTACTTAATTCCACTATGCTACAGAACTCATTCATAATATTGTTAAACAATAAATGGCCAGACATATCATAATTAATACACAAACAGCCAACAATATTCCTATTTTCATCTTTAATAAAAACACTGGAAGATTTTAATATCTTTCCATCTTTGGTCTTTGTTTGGTAGTTGAGCATTTTTTCTTCCTTTTTACTACCAAAACCTCCTTTCCTCCAATATTCTAATGCTAAATCCGTAATTGGATCTCCTTTTTTTCGTCCAGTAACATGTCCATTTGTAATTGCTATAATAGAATGTTGTGGTCCGCTAAAATCATGCAAAACCACTTCACAATTTTTGCCAAACATACCTGATATTGTTTTTATAACAGGTACTAAGCTTTTTATAATCGGATGTATATTTTTAGTTTTTATAATCATTAAAGGTTTCCCTCCTATTATCGATTATATAATTTACTAAACTTTTTTAACTCTTATTAATAAATTGTATTTATAAATAAAAATATCAGAAAACATCATAAAAGTCAAATAATTATCTTTATTTTTTATTTCAACTTTTTCAACATTCTCTAGGCATTCTCGCTAATGTTAACACTAACCTATTTTCTTTAATTTCATTATTACTATTATTTTTAAAATTGTACGATGGAGTTTATCGATGAAAATAATATGGATCAAAAACCGAAACGAGAAAGCGCGATAAATAAAGGATGTAAAGCTGGAATTTTCAGGCTCACAAAATTTCGGGTTCAATTTAAAAGTATTTTAAGCAATAGTTTTGATATTGCTGGTATGATTTACTAAACAAAAAATAAAGCGCATATACGCCGAATTATAGCATTATTGGAAAACCGCTAAAACCCTTATCTATCAACGCTTTCATTGGTATTTAGCGAAGTCTATCCGCAAATCATTGATGGCCTGCTTGATTTCCTTGATTTCAGTGGTCACATTATGGGAAAACTCATTCTGGTTCTTAATGATCTCATTAATAAAAAACTCCAATTCCATACCAGATAGATAGAAAGTACCAGGGAAAAGCCGTTATTCGCTATAAATTTTGAGCATATATTCAATATTCAATGAGTTGACTTCCTTTCCAGACTCTCTTTTCTCCCGGCCTGATATCCAGGTGCAGAAAGTTTTCCTTTTCATAAAAGCCGATACCGGTAAAGTCGATTTCCTGGGCATAAAGGAGCAGGTCATAAAGCAGGAAATCCTTGACATGGACATCGACTGCTATGCCTTGAAGATGGAAAGAGCTCTGCACTCTTCCGACCTCATAGAAAGTTTATTCAGAATACAAAAAGCCTTTCAGCGAAATCGCAGAAAGGCTTTTTGTATAAGTACTTGGTGGAGGCGGCGAGATTCGAACTCGCGTCCAAAGATACTTCAGTAAAAACCGCTACGAGCGTAGTCTATGATTTTTTTTCTCACTCTTTTTATCTCCCATAGACAGGATATAAATCAAGCCAGCCCATAAATTTCTCTTCTAGTTTCCTAGGCAAAAAAGTAGAAGATAACCTGCTAAAGGTTACACCCAAAAAGATCCCGCAGGTATAAACCTTTTCAGACGCGCAGCCTAATTAGGCTGCGAATGCTAATTGTTTTTCGTTAGCAATTAATGTTT
>Ga0272442_10007446_pt1 | contig 14133 bp, 12 predicted proteins | sample SSMForm2O_FD_200262 | JGI IMG/M metagenome (GOLD analysis project Ga0272442, IMG submission 200262) | Marine sediment archaeal communities from Little Sippewissett salt marsh, Falmouth, MA, United States - SSM-Form-2O | ecosystem: Environmental > Aquatic > Marine > Wetlands > Sediment ...
GCGCCACGTGCCCGGCGTGGTCCTCGCCGAGGAGGCCGTCGCTCGCAGGGGCGACAGCGAGACCTACCAGCCGATGTTCGAGGAGCCCCTCCACGCAGGCACGGAGTTCGAGCTCGTCGAGGACCGCGGCGAGTGGCTCCACGTCGAGCTCGCGGATGGACGCCGCTGCTGGCTCCCCGCCACAGCGGCTGGCGTGGTGCGCTGACGCAGCGGACGGACCCCGCCAGATTCCGCGCCGCGCCCCAGAAGCACGCAACCCTCTTCCCTTTCCATCCCTCGCGCGGTATGATGGCCTCCGCCGACCACGGAGGCACGGAGGAGCGCCATGTCCCGAAGGCTGCACTGTTGCGCCCTATGGACGCTGCTCCATGCCGCGCTGGGCCTGGGGGCGGCGCGCGGCGCGGCGGAGCCTGCGTGGCTCTGGTCCACCGCGCATGCCATCCCAAAGCACACGACGAGCGACGAGAGCGGGTACTTCTCGATCGTCCAGGGCCTCAACGGGCGGCTCTACGTCGGCACGGCGAAGTACGGCTCGAACGCCTACCTCGTGGAGTTCGACCCCGTGAGCAAGCGGATGCGGGTGGTGGTGGACGCGCAGAAGACCATCGGCACATCGGCCACCGGCTTCGCCGCGCAGGCGAAAATCCACACGCGCAACAACGTGGGACGCAGCGGCAGAATCTACTTCGGCACCAAGCAGGGCTACCCGAAGAAGGACGAGAAGCGGGCCGACTACCGCGGCGGCTATCCGATGGTCTACGACCCCGCGACGGAGCAGACGCGCGTCTATCCCATCCCCGTGCCCGGCCACGGCATCATCAGCGTCACCCCCGACGAATCGCGCGGCATCGCCTACGTCTCGACGTGCAGCGACACGCGGCCCGTCGACAGCACCCACTTCCTCATCCTCGACCTCCAGACCGCCCGCTACCGCGACCTGCTGGACTGCCGCCACATGTACGCCTTCATCGTGGTCGACGCCCAGGGGCGGGCCCATCATCCCATCCTCGGCGGTCCGATCGCCCGCTACGACCCGAAGACGGACACGCTGGAACGCCTCGCACAGACCATCGACGGCAAGCCGCCCTCGAAGGAATCGCTCCTGGCCGACCCGAAGAGCCACCCGATCAACTGGGACATCTCGCCCGATCGCACCACCCTCTACGCCGTGGCCATGAGCGGCAACGCCCTTTACAGCTACGACCTCGCCGCGCCGGGCACCACCCTGCCCGGCCGCACCCTGGGCAAGCTGCTCGCCGACGCCGAGCGGACCGACTGCCGGGCCATGTGCGTCGGCCCGAAGGGCCACGTGTGGATGGGCGTGGCCGCCACGTTCCCAAAGCGCGGCACCGTGCTCCACCTCGTGAGTTACCGCCCGGGCGACGCCGCTCCGCGCGACCACGGCCCCATCGCAATCCGAAACCCCGACTACACGCAGTTCACCGGCCCCGCGGGCAAGCCGCTCCCCTGGCACCACGGCGTGACGCGCGCCCCCGACGGCACGCTGATCCCGCGCTACACCATCATGGGCATCTGCCAGGCGCGCAGCGGCACCGTCTACCTCACCACGCTCTACCCATTCACGCTCCACGAGATTCAGCCCCCGGCGGCACATTCGGCGAAGTAAATGGCACGTGCCTCGAACACATTGCGGCCGGCGGAGAGGAGGGCGGACATGTCGCAGAATGCGACGGACAGCAAGGGCCGCACGCGCATCGAGCGGAGCAGAGCGCTGCGCATGGCTGGGTCGGGGCTTATCCTGGCCTGCTGCGCCGTGCTCATCGGCCTCGTGCTCGGCGGGGCGTGGGTGCCGGCGCCCGACCGCTCGGCGGGATGGCTCGGGGCCGACCTGGGGATCTCGATGGCCGTGCTCGCCCTCATCAGCGCCGTCACGCTGAGCTATGTGCCCGTAATCAACAACCTGTCGCGGCGTCTGGACGACCTCGCAGTGCCGTACTGGATGCACGGCAAGCGCGAGGAGGATCTGCTTCCCTGGCTGGAGGCGTCGTGGCTGAAGACGGCGATGTTCTGGACCGCCGCGATGCACTACGTGACCCTGGTCTTCCTGGTGCTCCGGATCGGGCGCCTGCTGTGGGTATCCAGTTGGTCGATACCACTCGGCGACCGTCTGCTCGCCTTCCTCGACTGGGGTGCGCTCACCTCGGTCTGCGTGGCCTCGGTCTTGCGTGTGCTCCTCTTCGCTGTCTCCTACAGGAAGGACGTCCGCTACTTCGGCAAGCACCTGCGCGGGGAGAAGGGGGAGAAGATGGAGCCGAAACGCCCTCGCGGCGTCCCGTCCTCGGGGTTCTCAGCGACAGGAGGTGAGTGATGGTCTTCCGGCCGGTCGGCTGGCTCGCGGTATTGTGCAGCCTGGCTCTCGGCGGGGCGGGAGCGGGGGAGGCCACGTCGCTGAGCCTCGATGGGCGAGGCGGCCACCTCGAGATCCCGAGGGGCAAGGCCCTGGCGCTCGACGGCGAGATGACCCTCGAGGTCGAGTTCCTGCTCCTTCCCTCGGGCGGCGCTCGCCCCCTCCTGAGCAACGTGGACCGCGGCCACAGCAGCCGGGGCAACTACTGCCTGCGGGTGCTCCCCGAAGGCCGGCGGCTGCGCATCGAGTTCGGCTTCGAGCCCACGACGATCTCCGACCAGGTCTACCGCTCGGCGCCCGCCGACGCGCGCCAGGGCTTCAACCACGTGGCGGTGGCGTTCCGCTTCGGCGAGGGTGCATCGGCGAAGGTCTACCTGAACGGCCGCGCCGTCCGCGGCTCGTGGGTGCAGGGCGACGGCAACAAGAAGCCGCGGCCCAACGGCCACCCGCTCCTGGTCGGAGCCTGCGGGATGGGGCTGCGCGGCTTCTGGCAGGGCAACATCCGCCGCCTCGCCGTCTGGAACGTGCTGCGCAGTCCCAGCGACGTGCTGGCCGACATGCAGCGTCCGCCGGGCGGCCGCGAGAAGGGACTCGCGGGCCTGTGGCGGCTCGAAACCGATGCGAAGGACTCGACGATGAACGAGAATCACGGCAAGCTTGTTGGCGGCGCGGCGTTCGGGCCGGAGCAGAAGCCGCCGCCTCCGCCGCCCCTGCGGGCCGCCCGGGAGGGCGAGCTCCATCTGCGGCTGCGCTCCCGCGTGCAACCCGCCAAGGGCACCGACGAATGGAGCGAGGTGAACGTTCAGAAGGCGTTCCCCGTGGCCCAGACCGCGATTCTGCTGTGCGACGTGTGGGACAAGCACTGGTGCGCCGGCGCCAACCGACGCCTCGCCGCAATGCTACCCAGGATGAACCAGGTGGTGCAGTTCGCACGCTCGAAGGGCGTGATGATCATCCACGCACCGAGCGACACGATGGCCTTCTACGCCGATACCACGTTCCGCCGCCGCGCCCTGGCCGCACCGAGCGTCGAGCCGCCCAAGCCGCTGAACATCCGCGACGCGCCGCTGCCCATCGATGCCTCGGACGGCGGGTGCGACTGCACGCCCACCTGCCGCAGCCACCGCGCCTGGAAGAGGCAGCACCCCGCCATCGAGATCGCCGAGCCCGATGCCGTGAGCGACAACGGACGCGAGGTCTACAACCTCCTCCGCCAGCTCGGCATCAAGAACCTGATCCTCATGGGCGTCCACACGAATATGTGCGTGCTCGGCCGCTCGTTCGCCATCAAGCAGATGACCCGCTGGGGCGTCCGCTGCATCCTCGTGCGCGACCTGACGGACACGATGTACAACCCCCAGCGGCCGCCACGCGTGCCCCACGAGCGCGGCACGGAGCTGGTGGTCGAGTATATCGAGAAGTACTGGTGCCCCACCGTGGCCAGCGACGACCTGCTCACCGTGCACCCACCGAAGTAGCGCACGAGCGCGATGGAGGACGCGATGAAGATCGCGTCGCGGGGCATTGAGGAAGGCTGAACGGCCGGCGCCGCGCCGGAATGAAGCAGGGGAAAGCAGGATGAAACACGTTGCGCATCGCGGTCCGCATCTGGCGGCCTGTGGGCTCCTGGCGATCGCTGTGGCCGTCGCAGGATGCAGCTCCCCTGTGGCGGTGGCCACCATCGGGCACCGTGGGCTCGAGGGCTGCGTGGAGCTGCGCGCCGGGGGCACGCGGGTGGTCGTAGCTCCATCGTGGGCCGGCCGCCTCAGCGTGCTCGACTTCGGCTGGGGCAACGTGCTCGCCCACGACCCGAAGGTCGACGGCAAGGTGGTCGAGCCCGAGGTGGCCTGGGCGCCCTGGGACGGCAACGCGACCGACGTGCTGGGCTCGGATGGCCGGCACCAGTGGCCGCGGCTGTGGCTCCACCCCTGGCCTGCCGTCGAGTTCCTGCCGGGCGGCGTGGAGGTGACCAGCACGGTGAACCGCGAGACCCAGCTCTCGCTCACCAAGCGCTACGAGCTGTCCCCCGACGGCCGTGCGCTTACCTATGCCGTCACGGTGGCGTGTCACGGGGGCCGTCGGGCACAGGCCTGGACGGTCTGGGAGCGTGCGATGATGGCCATGCCCGAGGGGAGCTACGCCATCGTGCCTGTGGCCAGGAGCAAGGCATTCCCCGACGGCTGGCGGGTGCAGGAGAAGTCGGTGGTCGACCCGCCCGACCGTGCCGTGGCCCACGGGGAGTTCCTCGTGCTTCGTGCGGGGACGAAGAAGGGAGCGGGCCTGGCGGCTCGGCTGCGGGCGGGGTGGCTGGGCGTGGTGCGGGGCCGCCACGTGCTCCTGATGACGTTCCCCCTCGAAGAGAGCGGCCACCATACCCACCACGGCGGCGCCCACGCCCTCTTCTGGCTCGCCGAGGGCGCGATCGAGATGGAGCCGCTCTCGGCCGAAGACAGGCTGCGCCACCTCGAAAGCCTCACCTTCACCCAGGTGTGGCACGCACTCGACCTGCCCGACGACGTGCCGAGCGACAGCCCCGCCGCCGTGGGCGCATGGCTCGACGCGCAAACACTGAGTGCCGCGAGATAGGGCTCGAGGCCCGGAAGGCGGCGGCGGGAACATGGACTGGGGACGCCCCGAGGGCGTCCCCAGCCTGCTGAACACCGTGCAGGCGTTCGCCTAGAACTTGTAGACGAATTGCGTGCGGAAGAACAGGGCGCTGCTGTCCTGTGCGTCGCTGTAGTAGCTGCCGGGGTGGAAGCGTTCGAGCCACACGTGCATCGAGGTGTTCTTGGTGATGCCGTAGGCGACCTTGGCAACGGTGAGCTGGCCGCGGGTGTGGCCCGAGCGGTAGCGGCCGGCCTTGCCGTTCGGATGGGTGTCCGTGAGCAGGATGCTGTGGTCGAGCAGGAAGGTCATGCGCTTGATCGGCTGGACGCTGAAGCCGAGGGTGAAGCGATGGAGGTTGGTGTAGTAGAAGGGCATGCCGCCCGTTTCCACGGCCCAGCGATAGCCGAGCAATTCGCTCCACTGCGGCCACCGGCTCATCACGGGGTCCCAGCCTTCCCAGTCGCGCGTGCTCGGGTCGTCGCCCGTCAGGTACTCGTAGCCGCCGTGGAAGCGGGGGGTCCACGGCGAGTCGGTCACGGTGTAGCCCAGATCCGTCGTGATGGCGTAGCTCTGGCGCCGCATCCTGCCCTCGGTGCCCCATTGGTAGGCGAACTCGGCATAGTAGTCGATGTTCTTGCCGCATTTGCCCATGAGAGGGATGCCGACGGTGTGGACCATGCGGTCGTTGAGCCCCTGGTTGACGTAGTCGCGGTCGAGGTCCTCGTTCTTGTGGATGTAGTAGGCGCCGAACTCGTGGCCCTCGACCATGCGGCTGCGGAAGTAGGCAACGTAGACGGACTGGTTGTACTCGCTGACGAACCGGTCCTTGTTGCCGAGGGGCGTGAGCCGGTCCTGGTCGGCCAGGTTGTTCATGGCGATCAGGTCGAGGCTCCCCTTGATGGCATCGAGGTGGATGGTGGCGCGGATGGCATCGCTGTACAGGGTGCGGGAGCCTTCGAGGATGCTGGGATCGACGAGGACGAGACCGCGCCCTTTCCGCAGGTCGCCGAAGAAGAGGTCCTGCCGCCCCACCTTCAGGGAGAAGGGCAGCCCGCCTGGGCGCTTCCAGTCGACGTAGAGGTTGTCCACGATGAGCTCATCCCACAGGGGCTGGTCGTAGTCCCCGTTCCACTGCACCACGTAGCGCGGCTCGTAGGTCAGGCGGGTGTAGAAGGTCAGGCCGTTCGGCTGCTCGATGTCCTGCTGGAGGAATGGCCCCACTTTGCCCCAGAGCCGGCCTCGGATGCGGAAGAAGCTGCGGTTGTCGCGCCCGTCGTTATCGAAGTCGAACTCGTTCTTGAGATACGTGTGGCGCAGACGCAAGTCCCCGCCGAAGTGCAGGATGGAGTTGGGGTTCTTGAGTTGGTCGAGAACGCTCGGCGGGGGCTTGGGCTCCTCGGCGGGTGGCACTGCGGGCTGCGCGGCGTGCACGAAAGGACCCACGATCAGGAACGCCACCAGCATGCAAACTGCACGGCGTGTCATTGCGTCCACACACACGTCCTCCAACAGGGTCGCTGGCCCATGGTCTGCGGGACGGCCGTACGCAGTCGTCCCCATCCGCGCGGTCGGGGAGATAGAGGGGACTTGCAGGCGTCGGGGAACACCCGCAACAAGGCCCGCGCACGCTCCTCGGGCTGCCTCTCGGTCTCCCTGGTCTGTCCCCTCTGTTGCCCGAGGACGCCATTTCTTACCAGAAGTGAGCCTGGAATTCAAGTCTTTTTAGCAATTTGTTCGTTTTTTCACAAGCTCCACGCGGAAGGCGCTTGACAGCAACCGACGCTCTGGGAATAATACTCCCCGTCCGTGATCTCCCCCGGCGTTGCCGAAAACCTGGTCCCGCGGTAGTGGGGAGGCACCCCACGGGAACGAAAGGAGGCTACGCATGCTCGGCATTGAGGACACCTGGGTGCTGCTGGCCTATGGCCTCTGTGTGTGCAGCTCGCTGCTGTGCGTCGTCTACGGCGTGGTGAACTGGAACCGGGGCGACGAGCCCGTGAAGCCCGAGGACGTCGAGTGGGCAAAGGAAGAGCAGGAGGAAGAGGAGGAGCTCTAGGGAAACTGTCGCTTCCGCACCGAGGGGCCGGGCCGTTCCCGTGCGACGCTGGAGCCAATTGGAGGATCCGAGCCGATGGACCTGACGACAATCATCGTTGTCGTGGCCTATCTGATGGCCGTGGGCTACCTGGGATACCGGGGCTACAGGCAAACCAAGACGGCCGCCGACTACCTGGTGGCCGGCCGCAGCATCCACCCCGTGGTCATGGCCTTGTCCTATGGCGCGACGTTCATCAGCACCTCGGCCATCGTGGGCTTTGGCGGCGTGGCCGGCCTGTTCGGCATGAGCGTGCTGTGGCTCACCTTCCTGAACATCTTCGTCGGCATCTTCATTGCCTTTGTGTTCCTCGGCGGCCCGACCCGTCGGATGGGACATCATCTCGACGCCCACACGTTCCCCGAACTCCTGGGCCGGCGGTTCGGCAGCAAGTTCATCCAGGTGTTCGCGGGACTCGTGATCTTCTTCTTCATCCCCCTCTACTCGGCGGCCGTGCTCATCGGCGGCTGCGAATTCATCTCCACCCAGTTCCACATCGACTACACGGTGGCCCTCCTTGTCTTCAGCGTGATCATCGCGGCCTACGTGGTGATCGGCGGCCTCAAGGGCGTGATGTACACGGACGCGCTCCAGGGCTCCGTGATGTTCATCGGAATGCTCATCCTCCTGATCTTCACCTATGCCAAGGTGGGCGGTGTGGCGGGGGGCCACAGCAGCCTCACCGAGCTGGCAGACCTGGTGCCCGGCAAGCTCAAGGCCATCGGCCACGCGGGCTGGACGGCGATGCCCCCGTTCGGATGGGGCGAGACGAAGTACAACCTCTGGTGGATCGTCGTCTCCACGATCACGCTCGGCGTGGGCATCGGCGTGCTCGCCCAGCCGCAGCTCGTCGTCCGCTTCATGACGGTTCGCAGCAAGAAGCAGCTCAACCGCGCCGTCCTCGTCGGCGGTGTGTTCATCCTCATCATGACCGGCGTGGCCTTCACCGTAGGCAGCCTGTCCAACGCCTACTTCGCCCAGCACGGCAAGGCCTTCGTGGGCCGCGTGGTCAAGGTGATCAGCGAGGAGAAGAACCACGCTGTCCTCCAGCTCATGGCCAAGGGCGAGGACGGGACGTGGGCCGACGTGACGAAGGAGCAGCCCGACGGCACCGAGAAGGGCGTGGTGGTGCCGGTGGTCCTCGACAAGGAGAAGCCCTACCTGGACGACGAGGTGACCGTGGGCGAGCCTCCTGCGAAAGTGAAGGTGGCCCAGGGCCGCAGCATCTCGATCGTGTATGCGAAGGGCAACCCCGACCAGATCATCCCCACCTATCTGAAGACGGCGATGCCCGGCTGGTTCGGCCTCGTCTTCCTGCTCACCCTGCTGGCCGCGGCGATGAGCACGCTGTCCAGCCAGTTCCACACGCTCGGCACGAGCATCGGCCGCGACGTCTACGAGCAGGTCACCGGCTCCCATGGCAAGAGCGTGGGGGCAACGCGCATCGGCATCATCGTGGGGATCATCCTGGCCGTGATCATCAGCTACTACTCGCGCGGCGGCTACATCATTGCCCGCGCGACCGCCATCTTCTTCGGCCTGTGTGCCTCGGCATTCCTGCCCGCCTTCATCGGCGGCCTGTTCTTCAAGCGGATCACCAAGGCGGGCGCCATTGCCTCGATGCTCGTGGGCTTCGGCGTCACCTCCTTCTGGCTCCTGTTCGTCAAGGCCAAGGAGGCGAGCGCCATCGGCCTCGTCCAGCAGGTCACGGGCGGGAAGCCGAGCATCCTGGCCGACGCCCAGAACTGGCCGGTCGTCGATCCCCTCGTCGTGGCGCTCCCGCTGGCGCTGGTCGTGGCGATCGCCGTGTCCCTCATCACGCGCCCGATGGCCAAGAGCCACGTGGACTACGTGTTTGGCGGGCCGAAACCTCAAGGGGAGTAGGGCACTCATGGAAACCGGACCGCCGCGCGCGGTCGTGCGAAACGAAGGTGCGAAGCTTTGACCGATTCTGCGAAGCTGTTTCTCTACGGTAACGAGGCCGTTGCCCTTGCCGCGGCGCATGCCGGCGTGAAAATGGGCACCGGCTATCCTGGAACGCCCAGCACGGAGATCCTGGAGACCCTTGCCGGATTCGGCGACCCCGCCATCGTGGCCCGCTGGGCACCCAACGAGAAGGTCGCCCTCGAAGTCGGCCTCGGCGCCGCCTTTGCCGGAGCCCGCACGCTCGTCACGATGAAGCACGTGGGCGTGAACGTGGCGGCCGACCCCCTCTTCACCGCCGCATACACCGGCGTGCGCGGCGGCCTCGTGCTCGTCACCGCCGACGACCCGGCCATGCACTCCTCGCAAAACGAGCAGGACAACCGCCACTACGCCGAAGCCGCCGGCCTGCCCATGCTCGAACCCGCTTCGAGCCAGGAAGCCTACGACTTCACCCGCCTGGCCTTCGAACTCAGCGAGCGCTACGAGACCATCGTGCTCCTGCGCCCGACCACGCGGACCTGCCACAGCAAGGGCATCGTCACGCCCCGAGCACCCGACGCCATCGAGCGGCGCTACGTCTTCGAGCGCGACATCCCGCGCCTGGTCATGGTGCCCGGCAACGCCCGCAAGCGCCACAAAGCCCTCGAGGCGAAGCTCGAGGAACTCGCCGCCTGCTCCAACGCCAGCGAGCTCAACGTCTGCGTGGGTGAGGCGAAGGGCGCATCGATCGGCGTCGTGGCCTCGGGCGTGGCCTACCAGTACGTCCGCGAAGTCGCGCCCGACCTGCCCGTCCTCAAAGTGGGCATGTGCTGGCCGCTGCCGCTCCAACGGATCGCCGAGTTCACCAAGGCCGTGGGCGAGGTGCTGGTGGTCGAGGAGCTCAGCGACTTCATGCTCGACCACATCCGTGCCGCCGGCATCCCGGCGCGCGGCAAGCACCCCTCCTTCCGACTCGGCGAGCTGAGCCCCGACCGCGTCGAGCGCATCCTGGCCGGCAAGCCCGCCGCGGAGCCCAAGCCCCGCGAAGACCTGCCGCCCCCGCGCCCGCCCGTCCTGTGCCCAGGATGCGGCCACCGCAGCGTCTTCGCCATCCTCAAGAAGCTCAAGCTCACCGTCACCGGCGATATCGGATGCTACACGCTCGGCGCTCTGCCCCCGCTCGCCAACCTCGACACCTGCATCTGCATGGGCGCCAGCATCGGCAACGCACTCGGCATCGAGCGCGTCGTCGAGCCCGAGCAGGCCCGCCGCGTCGTCGCCGTCATCGGCGACAGCACGTTCTTCCATTCCGGTCTCACAGGCGTGCTCGACGCCGTCTACAACGGCTCCTCCGGCACACTCCTCATCCTCGACAACCGCACCACCGCCATGACCGGCGGCCAGGCACACCCCGGCACCGGCAAACGCCTCGACGGAGCCGACGCACCAGCCATCGACCCCGCCGACGTGTGCCGCGGCCTCGGTGTCCGCGACGTCAAGGTCGTCGACCCCTACGACCGCGCCGCCCTCGAACAAATGCTCAACGAGAGCCTCGCCAACGACGCGTTCAGCGTCATCGTGTGCCGCCACCCCTGCCTGCTGCTCACCCGCGGCGAGAAGCGCGACCTCTACCGCGTCGAACCCCAGGTGTGCAAGGACTGCGGCGCCTGCCTGCGCGTAGGTTGCCCCGCCCTCTGCCAGGCCGAAGGCCACGTCGAGATCCTGACTGCCTACTGCGCGGGCTGCGGGCTGTGCGCCGATGTGTGTAAGTTCGGTGCCATTGTCAAAGTCGACGCCTGAAGCGAAAGAAGTGCTATGTCCGATACTGTGAACGTGCTGATCGTGGGCGTGGGCGGGCAGGGAGTGCTGCGCACCAGCCAGGTGCTCGCCGACGTCCTCGTCGGCGCCGGCCACGACGTCAAGCAGAGCGAAGTCCACGGGATGTCGCAGCGCGGCGGCAGCGTGGTGAGCCAGGTGCGCTTCGGCCCCCAGGTGCACTCGCCCCTGGCACCCGAGGGAGCGGCACACTACGTGATCGCGCTCGACGAGGCCGAGGGGCGACGCGCCGCTCCCCAGCTCCACACCGAATCGGGAACCCTCATCGACGTGCCGCCCAAGCTCCTCGAACAACTCGCAGACCCACGCGGCCGCAATATGGCCGCCCTGGGCCGTCTCTCGCGCCACCTCGGCATCCCAAGCCAGGCCTGGCACGAAGCCATCCGTCATCGCATGCCCGCCAGGAGCATCGAGGCCAACATCGCTGCATTCGGGGCCGGGGCCCTCTTTGACGACTGAACGAAGGAGGTGGATATGAACGAACTGTGGGACAAGGATTTCATGCCCTGCGAGCAGCGCCAGGAGCTTCAGCTCCAGCGGCTGCGCAAGACCGTGGCCCTCGCGCGCCAGCGCGTGCCGTTCTATGCCAAGGCCATGGACGAGAAGGGCGTCACCGAGGGCGACCTGAAGACCCTCGCGGACATCAAGCTCCTGCCCTTCACGGTCAAGACCGACCTTCGGGACAACTATCCCTTCGGCCTGTTCGCCGCCCCGCTCGCCGAGATCGTCCGCACCCACTGCTCGAGCGGCACCACGGGCAAGCCCATCGTGGCCGGCTACACGCGGGGCGACATCGATCTGTGGAGCGAGGCGATGGCCCGCACCTTCCACATGATCGGCGTGACGAACGACGACATCGCCCAGTGTGCCTGGGGCTACGGCCTCTTCACCGGCGGCCTCGGAGCCCACTACGGCCTCGAACGAGTCGGAGCCACCGTCATCCCCGTCTCCGGCGGCAACACCGAGCGACAGGTCATGCTCATCCAGGACTTCGGGGTCACCGTGTGGATGGGCACCCCCAGCTACTGCCTCTACCTGCTCGAAGTGGCCGACCAGATGGGCGTGGACCTGCGGGCCACCAAGCTCAAGATCGGCATCTTTGGCGCCGAGCCCTGGACCGAGGAGATGCGCCAGGAGATCGAGACCCGCATGGGCGTCAAGGCCTACGACATCTACGGGCTCACCGAGATCATCGGGCCGGGCGTATCGAGCGAGTGCCAGGCGCAGAACGGCCTCCACGTGTTCGACGACCACTTCTACCCCGAGATCATCGACCCCGCCACCCTCGAGCCCGTCGAGGGCGACGGGGAGGGCGAGCTGGTCTTCACCACCATCACCAAGCGGGGCATGCCCGTCATCCGCTTCCGCACCCGCGACATCACGCGCCTCCACCGCGAGGTCTGCTCGTGCGGACGCACCAGCCCCCGCATGGAGCGCGTCTTCGGCCGCACGGACGACATGCTCATCATCCGCGGCGTCAACGTCTTCCCCTCGCAGCTCGAGGCGATTCTGCTCGGCATCGAGGGCACCGAGCCCCACTACCAGATCCTCGTCGACCGCAAGGGCTCGCTCGACGATATGGAGGTCCAGGTCGAGGTCGAGGAGAGCATCTTCTCCGACAAGGTGCGCGAGCTCGAATCCTTCGAGCGCCAGGTGGTCACGAAAATCGAGAACGTCCTCGGCCTCCGCGTGCGCGTCCGCCTGATGGAGCCCGGCTCCATCCAGCGGAGCATGGGCAAGGCCAAGCGGGTGATCGACAAGCGCAAAGAACTCTAGGAGCCGCAAGATGCTCGTCAAGCAGCTTTCCCTCTTCCTCGAAAACCGCTCGGGACGACTCGCCGCGGCAACCCGCGTGTTCGCCCAGAACGGCGTGAACATCCTGGCCCTGAGCCTCGCGGACACCTCGGACTTCGGAGTCCTCCGAGTCATCGTCGACAAGCCCGAGGCCGCACACAAAGCCCTCCGCGATGCAGGCTTCACCGTCGTGGCCAGCGACGTCATCGCCGTCGAGGTCGAGGACCAGCCCGGCGGCCTCGCCGCCGTGCTCGACATCCTCCAGAAGGACGCGGTGAACCTCGAATACATGTACGCCTTCTCGTCCCTCAAGGCGCACAGGGCCGCCCTCGTCTTCCGATTCGAGGACCCCGACGCGGCCATCCGTTCGCTCACCAACGCAAACGTAAGCGTGATGAGCAAGACCGATCTGTTGGGGGAGTGAGCCGCTCGCCTTGTGGGGCACACCCGCGGGCCGGCGGCGGGGCACCCAGGCGACAGCACTACGCCTCGCCCAGCAGGCGCAGTCCATTCCCTCCCAGGATCGCAGCCTCGCGCTCGGCTCCCAGCTCGAGCGCCCGCAGGTCCGCGATGGCCTGCTTCTGGTCCCCCCACGGCGAATCGCTCCCGAAGAGCACGTAGTCCTGCCCGTGGCCGAGCAGCAGCCCCCGAGCCTCCTCCCGCGACATGAACGGCAGGGAGTAGGAAATCTCCATGTAAATGGGCCTGCCGAGCATGTGCTCGCGCACGGCCTCCCATTCCTGCCACGCCCCGATGTGCGAGGTCACGAGCATAATGCCAGGGAAGGCATCGGCCACGGTGGCGATCCGAGCGGGGTCGCAGCGGCGGAACCGCGGGAACGCGATGTCGTACCCCGTGTGGCACAGCCAGATCAGGCCCGTCTCCTGGATGGCCTCGTAGATCGGCCACATCCGCTCGTCGTCCAGGTCGAACTCCTGGTAGTACGGGTGCAGCTTGATGCCGAGGAGGCCGGCATCGCGAATCTGGCGCACCCGGTCGGGCGCCTCGGGGTCGGCGGGATGAAAGGACGGGAAGGGCACGATGCGGTCGGAAGCCACGGCCTGCGACCACTTGAGAATCGAAGCGAACTGCTTGGGCCTGGTGGCGATCGAGGCCACCACCGTCCGCGCGATCCCAGCCTCGTCCATCGACCGCACCAGCGACGAGATCTTCCCATCGAGGTGGGCCGTGGCCCCCGGCGCACTGGCCTCCAGAGCAGGCACGGCACGCTCGGCAAGGTCGTCGGGGAACGCGTGGGTGTGGAAGTCGATGATCGTCATAGCGGGCCGGCGCCTCCTGTCGGTTGCCCGTGAATCGCAATGGTGAGCTACCGTACCACGTGCCGTGGCCGGAGTCAACGCCCAGAGCGCCTTGGAATCTGGCTCCGGTCCTTGAGCCTCTCTCCCCGATGGCCGGCCTCCTGGATGCCTCGCCATAAGTCCCCCTCGAACCCGCGCCCCCCTTTTTTATAAGAAAAAAAGGGGCCCCCCGCGCGCTTCCCACACTTACGTCGATTGCGATGTTCGCT
>Ga0272442_10007447_pt1 | contig 14128 bp, 14 predicted proteins | sample SSMForm2O_FD_200262 | JGI IMG/M metagenome (GOLD analysis project Ga0272442, IMG submission 200262) | Marine sediment archaeal communities from Little Sippewissett salt marsh, Falmouth, MA, United States - SSM-Form-2O | ecosystem: Environmental > Aquatic > Marine > Wetlands > Sediment ...
ACGCAATGGCATCGTTGTAGGCAACCCCTCCGCTGAATGCAATCGTCGAGATTCCAGCCAACTCCGAGACCTTGAGGGCAGCCCGACCCACTCCGACGGCAAGGGCATGCTGCGCCGTGGCTGCGACGTCCTCGGCGGGGCTTGATTCCGCGAGTTCGACGAGATCGCGAAAGAGCTGCGCCGTGTCAAGAACAAGATGTCCCTGCTCCTCGATCCAAGCCGGCTCCATCGGCAGAACGTTACCACCCACGGCTACGGCTTCGAGACGCATCGCCGGCTCCCCCTCATACGTACGCGTGCGGCAGATATCGAGCCACGCCGCGACAGCATCGAGGAACCGCCCAGCGCTCGTGGTCCAGGGTGCATTCAAACCTCGTGCAATCTGCGTGCAGAGGACTCCCGCCCCTTTCGCATCCATGCCACTTGCCTCGAGCGTTTCGATAATCTCCGAGATATCAACCCCAGCCGCGTGTAGAAAGGCAGCGGCCATCCGAAGTGGGTGGCGTGCCGCTTCGTCACCGCCTGGCAGCCGAACAGGCCGCAAGTGCCCGGCTCTCCTAACGATACCATTCGCGCCAACGAGGATCTCCCCGCCCCATGCCGTTCCATCCGGTCCGTACCCGAACCCGTCAAGAATCACGCCGACGGCTTCCTCCACATCGTGCTCCGCGATGACTGAGCAGAGATGGGCGACGTGATGCTGTACTCGCACGACCTCGGCTCCGTATCGGCCGGCAAGCTCGCCTGCAAGGCGTGTCGTCGAGAAGGCCGGGTGCAGGTCGCACGCGATCCGCGCGGGTTCGGGCGCATGGGTAATCCGATAGAGGTGGTCGATCGCGTTCTCCAGATAGGCCAGTGTCTCCAGGTTATCGACCGACCCGATGTGCTGTGAAAGGGTGATCTGCCCCTGCGCTGCAATCGCGAACGTCAGATCGGTCTCCGGGCCGAGCGCGAGCGTCGGGACCTCGACTTGCGTGCGAATCGGTTGCGGAACGTATCCGCGCGATCTCCTGAGAAAGGCCCATGCGCCGCCGACCCGTCGTCGTACGGAGTCATCACACCGCGCAACGATTCGCCGGTCGTGCAATAGGAAGTGATCGGCAATCCCATGCAAGCGCCGTTTTATCTCCTCATTCTCGATCAGCATCGGTCGGCCCGGTAGATTGGCGCTCGTCATCACCAAGGGGCCGTTGAGTCCGGCGAAGAGCAGATGATGGAGCCCGCTGTACGGAAGCATTGCGCCCACCGTGTGCAGTCCGGGCGCGACATTGGGTGCAAGCGCTCCGGCGCAGGATCGCAGGAGAACGATGGGCCGCTCCGGGCCGCTTAAGGCGAGCAGCTCCTCCCGGCCAAGCTCGGCGACACGTTCTAGCTGTCCGCGATTCGCCATGATTGCGTACGGCTGTGCAGGTCGTCCGATGCGTCGGCGCAGCTCGCCGACCACGGCATCGCTCGTCGCGTCACATGCTAGGTGTGTGCCTCCAAGCCCTTTGATCGCGACGATCTTACCTGCCCGCAACGCCTGGACGGCTCGCGGGATCGCATTATGTGTGTCGCCGTCGAATGCAAGAACCGGCCCGCAAGTCTCGCAGGCCGTCGTCTGGGCGTGATACCGACGATCGAGAGGATTCGTGTACTCGGCGCGGCACTCGTCACACATCGGGAAGTCGTTCATCGCCGTGCGGGGTCGGTCGTAGGGAAGTGACTCGATCACGGTGAATCTCGGCCCGCAATCCGTGCAGCTCGTCGCCCAGTAGCCGTGAAAGCGGGAGGTCCCGAGGATCTCCTCGATGCAGGCGTCGCAGGTCGCGACATCGGGGGGGAGTGAGCCTCCTCCGCTTCCGCCTACCGTCGATCCTAGAATCTCGAACGCCTCAAGGCCAAGTGGGGCAACGGGCTCGACATCGATCGAATCGATCACGGCCAGCGCGGGCGGCTTCTCTCGAAGCTCGCGAACAAACGAATCGAGATCGGCGAGGCGCCCCTCGACGAAGATCTCCACGCCCGCATCGCCGAGATTCCGGACCGAACCGGCAAGGCCGAGCTCGACGGCCGTACGAAAGATGAACGGGCGGAAGCCAACGCCCTGCACGACGCCACGAACCCAAATGCGGCGGCACTCAGTGTTCATCGTCGTCGGTTTCAACGGTCACTCGATCCACACAAAGCTCGCGTCCCGAGAGCACCTTCACGGCGCTGTCGCACGTCGGGCAGCTCAGAACAGGAATCGCGTAGTGGAACACCTCGTCATCTGCATGATCCGCGGGACCTTCGTAGCCACACGCGGGACACGCGATGCGCGCCGGCACGAGCTCGATTACAAGGTCGGCCCCTTCGAGTCTCGTTCCTCGGGCAAGGAGCTCAAACGCCGTGCGGAGCGCGGGGTCGGAGAGAATGCGTAGCTCGCCCTTCTGCACGAACACGTGCGTGATCCGGCCGGGATGAGGTTCGAGTTGCTCGAGAAGCGCTTTAACTAGCTCGCTTGCGATGGAATACTCGTGCATTCGATTCCGAGCGCGCGGGCCACTTCGTCCATACCCACGTCGTGTCGCGCATCGGTCATCAAGCAAACGCCGTGCGGATTGATGCTCGCGTAGTCTTCAGCGATCCGTCGAACGTCGACCCCGACGGCATCGGCAAGGTCGATCTTGTTGATGACAACGATGTCCGTCTGCGCAAAGATCTTCGGGTGCTTCCGGACCATGTCGTCCCCTTCGGTTACCGAAATGACGACGACCTCTTTCGCCGCTCCTAGCGGGAAGTCCGCCGGACAGATGAGGTTTCCGACATTCTCGATGAACAAAACATCCAGATCGTCGATCGGCAGATGTTCCACCGCGTGATTCACGCGATGTGCGTCGAGATGGCAGTCGTCCTGTGTGTTGAGGTTGACCGATTCCGCGCCCGCGGCGACGAAGCGGCGGTGATCGTCGTCCCCGGCGGAATCCGCCGCGATGGTGCCGATCCGCACATGCAACGGCTTGAGCCGCGCGATCAGCCGCTCGACAATCGATGTCTTGCCACTTCCGATCGCGCCCATCAAGCTGATTGCGCGGACGCCTGCTGCTGAGAATCGCTTGCGATTCTCCTCCGCGAGCTCCAATTGTCGCTTGAGGACTTCTTCCCCATGAAGCCGAACGTCGTGCACGCCCCCTCCTTCGAAACGGCAGTCATGATACGAATCGCTTGGAACCGCCGCAATCCGATCCGGCTCACCGCTTGAACGCAGCCATCCGCGTCGTATCATTGCACCATCGTGCGCGAGAAACCGAAGGGACGGAGCCTCGCTTCGAGAGGGAGGGCCTTCCAGGGCGCACGATGAGAAACATACGCGGATCGATCGTGTATGTCTCGCAGGACCCGCATGACCGCCCGTCGAGGGCCGCATGCGGGATGAGCATTGTGCCAAGGAGGATCGCAGATGAGAAGGCTCGCATTCGTAGTCCTCGCCGTATGTCTTGCCAGCGCATTCGCGGCTCACGCCGCTCCGGCGATGTACGTTGAGGAGCCGATCTACGACTTCGGAGAGACCATCGAGGGGTACGCGGCCGAGCACACGTTCACGATTCAGAACGTCGGGGACGAGATGCTCGAGATCACGCTTGTGCGAATCTCTTGCGGCTGCACGAAGACGCAACTCGAGACGAAGTTTCTCCAGCCGGGGGAGTCGGTGACACTCGGTGTGTCCGTCAACACCACAAACTTCAGCGGATACATCTCGAAGTCGGTCTATCTCTACTCGAATGATCCGAAGTATGCTGACTCAACGGAATCGAGACTCGCCCCCTACACGCTCAAGATCGCCGGCACCGTCGTTCGAGCTCAGGAGTACCACATCTCGACCTACGATCTCAACTACGACTACACCGTGTTGATCGACCTCCGAGACGCTGACACGTACGCCTCCGGCCATCTGCTCGGCGCGATCAGCGTCCCGCAAGAGGAACTCGGTGCAGCCATCGAGGCTCTTCCCCTCGATGCTTGGATCGTCCTTTACGATCAGGACGGATCCGTCGCTCCTGCCGCAGCTCAAGCCCTGGACGCACAGGGATTCTACACGGCGTGGTACTTGCTCGGAGGCATCGACGCGTGGTACGCGAGCTACGGAAACGAGTTCGTCTCTCCTATGACAGTCTCCTCTGAAGGGGTCAGCCCCGGCGCACAGCCATGTGATAGCGAAGAGCAATGCATGCGGGTGCAGCGATTCCACGACAACTACTTCATGCTGCTCATCGACCAGCGCGATGCGACCGCCTACGCCGCGAGCCATCTCCTTGGCGCGATCAACGTTCCATCAACGGAGATTGCGGAATGGCTGAGTCCGTTGCCTCGAGATGTGTATGTGGTGATCTACGACCAAGCCAGCCTCGCAAGTGACGCGACCGTACAGAGGAACGAGCTACAGCGATACACGAACATAAGCAGCCTCCTTGGCGGACTCAATGAGTGGATCCGCGAATACGGAGATCGCTTCGTAGTGACTGCCGAATAGACGGCCATCGGATCCGGCTGAAAGGGATGCATGCATTGAGCCCAAGAGAACGCAGCTCAGCACTCCTGCTTCTCACGGCCGTCCTGCTCGTGGCCGCCGGCGTGGCGTGCTACGCGACGGACCTCCTCTTCTTCCACGAGCATGGATGCCCGCATTGCGCGCACGTCCACAGTCTTCTCGATGAGATGCTCCCGGAGTACCCGGAGATCGTGCTGCATGAGTACGAGATCCACGACGAGGCGTCCTTCGATCTGCTCAATCGCGTCCTCTCAGCCTACGACGTCGAGATCGGCGCCGTTCCGATGCTGTTCGTCGGCAATGTCGCGATCATCGAAGGGGTCTTCTACGGTCTTCGTGACGAGCCGCTCGCTGCCTCCGGCCGTGCCGAGGAACTCGCGCTCCGCGAGTCGATCGAGCTCGCGATCGCCGAGGCAAGCCCGTCGCCTCTCGATCGCGCCGACGATGCTGAGGAGACCGGCGGACTCGCCGAGACGCTGACGATTCCCGCCGTGATTCTGGCGGCGGCCGCGGATTCGGTGAACCCGTGTACATTCGCGGTACTCGTCTTGCTGCTGGGCACGTTGATCGTCGCAGGCCGGAAGGGAAAGACACTCCAGATCGGGGCCGCGTTCATCGTCGCGATCTATGTCTCGTACTTCCTGATGGGGATCGGCATCTTCTCGGCGATTCAATCGGCCGGAGTCCAGCGGCCGTTCATTATGGCGGTTTCGTCCCTCGCGATTCTCCTCGGCCTCTGGAACATGAAGGACTACTTCGCGTACGGCAAGTGGTTCACCGTCGAGGTGCCGAAGCGCTGGAGGCCAATGGTCAAGCGGCTGACCGCATCGGTCGTCTCGGTTCCGGGGGCGTTCCTTGTGGGAATCCTGGACTCCCTCTTCCTGCTTCCTTGCTCCTCCGGGCCGTACATCGCCATTCTTGCACTGCTCTCCAAGACGACATCCCGGACCGAGGGGATTCTGTACTTGCTGCTCTACAATCTGATCTTCGTACTGCCGCTCGTCGGTATCATGCTCGCCGTCCATTTCGGGTACACAACCACGGCTCGTGCGGAGCGCTGGCGGAGCGCTCGGCTCGGGAAGCTCCATCTCGTCACCGGTGCCATGATGTTCCTGCTTGGCGTCGGCATGCTGGTCGCTGTCCAGATGGGGTGGATGTGATGAGCCGCCGCAGGGCATTGATCATTGTGCTTGCGTTGCTGATTGCCGCTTCCGTGCCCGGGCTCTGCGTCAACGATGCGGCAATAATCGTCGTCTTCTATGAAAGCGACTGCCCAAGATGCCTTGAGATCGAGGAGCTCTTGGAAATACTGACGATCGGGCTTGCCGATACGGCCGTCGCCCGATACGAGATTCATGAGCCGGGCGCGCTTCAGTTGCTTGGCAGGCTCGAGGCCGAGTACGGCGTCGAAGCCGAGTACGGTGTCGAGGCGCTGACGCCCCCCATTGTCTTCGTCGGTGATCTCGTCTTCGCCAGTGATCTCTTCAGCGATGACGACACCGGCCAGGACATGGAGCGCCAGATGAGCGATGCGATTACTCGCTGCGAGCTGCTCGGCTGTCCATCCCCCCTCGATCGTGTTCTGACTCAGGAATCACTCCGAGAAGATCTCCTCCGCGGTGCCCTCTTCGTGGCCGCCTTCCTTCTGCTGCTTCTTTGGCAGACGCTCTAGGGACACGTCTTTGTGACGTACCGCACCCGCCGTCAAGCGGCACGGCGCTATACTCTGGGCATCTTCGGAGGAATAAGGCGGTAGTGCATGAGTTGTCCGAGTCCGGGCCCATTCACGTCGCTCAGCAATGAGGAGCTGATCGAGCAACTTCGCAATGCCGACGCCGACGAGGACGTCATCCGTCTCCAGAATGAGATTGTCAAGCGAAACATCGGGCTGGTAAAATCGATCGCCGCAAGGTTCCTCTCGTCGGGAGAACCACTCGACGACCTCATCCAAGCTGGCTATATCGGTCTGCTGAATGCAGCCGCGAATTTTGACCTGGCGCGAAAGACCCGCTTCTCGACCTATGCGACCTACCTGATACAAGGCGAGATTCGCCACTTCGTCCGCGACAAGCATGCGACGATTCGCATCCCGCAATGGGTGCAGACGATGAATCGTCGCATCAAGCAGGCCGAGGAGGCGTTCTTCCAGCAGCACGGAAGGCCTCCGCTTCTCGCCGAGATCGCAAAGAGCGTGGACCTCACAGAGGACCAGGTGATCGCCCTTCTCAGAGGGCGCGAATCGATGACCTACGTTTCCATCGACCAGGATCGCCGCTCGAGCGATCCGAATCCAGCTCCGCCGCAAATGGAGCGATTGCTCGTCGAGTCCGACACGCTTCCATTCGATGCGAGAATGAAGATCATCCTCGCCATCGATGAACTCACGGAGATTCAGCGGCAGGTCGTTCGCGGCCTTTTCTACCAAGGGAAGAGCCAATCGGAGGTCGGAGAGGAGCTAGGGATTTCCCAGCGACAGGTCTCGCGAATGAAACAGCGGATTCTCGACAATCTGCGCGAGAACCTTGTCGACGAGGCGGAGCGCTAGAAACCACACGTACCAGGCAATATCAGGGAAGATGGAGGAGACAGACGTGCATGAGACCAACGGGACCGGCGATCTACTGTCCCTCATTGGAAGCTCGATCGAGCAGCTGCAGCAGTGCATCCAGCTGTTCGAGAAGGACGATGCCGCAGCCGGTGTGCAGCATCTGAATGCCGTGATCCATGGGATCAGCACGTACCTTGCGCAGCTCGATGGAGATCCGATCGTTCAACTCGCCGGCGTCGATCCGGCGAACCTCACGGAAAGCCTCCATCATGTTCAGAACGACCTCTCGTCGGTTGTTCAGCAAGTCGGTCACTCCGCTTCAGGCTGACCATGAACACGCCTGGAACAGCTCTCATCACCGGAGGCACCGCCAATCTTGGCCTGGCGATTGCCCAGCGTTTGGCCGCGGATGGTTGGAGTCTCATTCTCAACTACGCCCACGATGCAGCACGCGCCGCACGCGCGAAGCAGCAGCTCGAGGGTGCGAACGCAACCGTACGGATTGCTCGCGCTGACGTAACCGATGCTGGAGAAGTCGCTCGTCTCTTCCGCGAAGCGGCGGGCGCAGCGCCGATTGATCTTCTCATCAGCAACGTGGGCGGGTTTCTCGCGAAGCCGTTTCTCGAAACCTCCCCGAAGGACTGGGACGGGCTCCTCGCCGTCAACCTACTGAGCGCCGTGTACTGCTGCCGCGAAGCTCTGCCCGGGATGCGCGCACGTGGCACAGGATCGATTATCTTCGTCGCGTCGATGCACGCAGATCGGTTTCGCGCGACGCCGAACACGCTACCATACAGCGTCGCGAAGTCCGGCTTGGTCGCGATGACCAAGACCCTCGCCAAGACCGAAGGTCCCTACGGGATCCGCGTCAACGCCATCTGCCCGGGATTCATCGACACGGAGGGAGGGCAGAACCCTTCGGGCGTCGAGGAACGGATCCCGCTCCGCCGCCTCGGCCGACCAAGTGAAGTCGCCGCAGTGGTCGGATTCCTCGCGTCGAATGAAGCAGCGTACGTCACCGGAGAGGTCATCAACACACACGGGGGCGCGCTTCTCTAGCACACCCCCGTGATCGTCTATTCGTCGTTGTCGATTGCGCTACTCGACCTCTGCTTGATACCCGCCGTTCGATTGCTGGACCGTGATCAGCGTCGTCTCCTGCTCCTGCACAATCACGTTGCTGATCGTCGTCGGCGGAGTCGTGTCGATCACCACGCTGTAGGTTCCCGGCGCAAGCTCGGGTCCGGGTTGGCCAAGACGCCCGACGTAGGCGACGTTTCCCGTTGCGTCGTAGACCGTGTATGTGAACGGTGCGGCCAACGCCAGCGCCTGCCGAAGCTCTTCGCTGCTCTGCGCGTCGAAGTAGGCTCCGCCCGTCGATTGGGCGATCTCGATCAACTGAGCACGCGCGTCCGAGTTGGTGCGTACATCGAACCCGACCACGTGAATCCGGAGATTGTATCCGGCGCGGATCAGATCCTTCGCCGCGGCCACTGGATCGCCGCCGCAGGTCTCCATGCCATCACTAATCAAGAGCACAAGCTGCGGGTCGTTGATCCCGGCGAGGTCCTCCTTCGTCTTCTCCAGAGCGAAGGCGAGCGGCGTTGTGCCACCCGGTTGGATCTGTTTCACTTCATTCGCCAGCCACTGCCGGTTCAGCGGCTCGACACCCGAGATCAGCCGGCTCTTCTCGCATCCGGCAAAAATGCGCATCCCGACCAGCGATCCATCGGGAAGGTTGTCGAGCAGGTCGATGATGACCGATTTCGCCACCTCGATCTTCGTCGAACCATCGATCGCATCCCCCATGCTCGACGACGTATCGAGAATGATGAAGAACGTGCTCGCCGTGTGCTCGAAGGTGAACGCCAGTTCGCCGATCGGCTGAAGCTCGAGGCTTCCGAACGCCTCGCCGGCGACCGTCTGCCTCCCTGGGCCCATCGCGCCAACCGCGTCGATGCTCGGCCCCGGGCAGCGGGAATGATCCTCGTCCGCCGGCACGTCGCTCAGCCGTACGAAACGGAACTCCTCCCCCTCCGAGATGTACGGCCCGATATCGATCCGACCGGGATAGCCGACCGTCTCTCCGACGTAGACGAAGTTGTAGCCGTCGGTACTGATCTCCACGATCGCTGGATGGCCGTTCGTATTGTAGACAAACAGATCGTCGCCGGTCACGTCGACGAGGATATTGTCTACGAACTCAAGCACTAGATATCCGCGGTTGTCCAACACACTCAGCCGAAATCCTAGAGCCACGGCGTGTGTGTCACATCCCAGGCAACCCTCGCACCCACCCTCGTTGCACGCATCCGGCGGTCCCAGTGCTTCTTCCGGATCGTCATAGGCGCCCCGCACGCAGCTCGCTGCCACGTAATCAACCACTCGATCAGCGAAGGCAAGATCACCCTGCGGGAAGGTCACGCCAAAATAGGTCGCCGGTTCAGCCATCACACCAAGACCCAATGCCCCCAGAAGGACGACTCCCAGGAGGATACTCTTTCCCATACCGATGAACGTACTGCCGTTCATCCCGTCACCTCCGACCGTGGGATTCCGCCACTCTCATAGCTTTGCAGTTCATCATAGAACGATTTCGTGCTGAAGGCAACTCTGAATCCATTCTGCAATGCCCTCGCATTGTGCATCATAGCGCGCAGGCAGTTGATCCCCATCACGGCGTTCGCTAAGATTCCAACACGCAGCCGAGGTGGCGGAATTGGCAGACGCGCATGGTTGAGGGCCATGTGGACATTAAAGTCCGTGCGGGTTCAAGTCCCGCCCTCGGCACCACATTCCCGAAGTATCGGAGCGTTCCCTATGCGCATTCTGCTGGACGTCATGAGCGGGGATCGCCCGCCGCACGAGCTGGTCGAAGGCGGCGTCCGAGCTGGCCGTCGGCAGCGAGTCGACATTCTCTTCGCTGGAGATCCTGACATCATCACCTCCGCGCTCGCAGCGGCAAAGATGAAAACGGGGAGTCAGTTCGACATCCTTCCTTGCCAACAGGTCATCGGGATGGAGGACGCGCCCGTCCGGGCCGTTCGCGAGAAACACGACTCGTCCATGGTTCGTGGGCTTCTATCCCTCCGAGACAGCGAGGTCGACGCGTTCGTCTCTTCCGGGAATACAGGAGCGGTCGTCGCCGGGTCCATCTTCAATCTTGGGCGTATCGCGGGAATCCCGCGACCCGGTCTCATGGTTGCGCTTCCGACTCTCTCCGGCAGAGACACCCTCGTAATCGACATCGGCGCAAACAGCGACTGCCAAGCGGATCATCTGCTCCATTTCGCGCTGATGGGCGCAACGTACGCGCGAGACGTAATGCGCATATCGCATCCGCAAATCGGGCTCCTCAACATCGGAACGGAGAGTGGGAAGGGCAACCGGCTCGCCTCTGAGGCACACCATCTGCTCGAGTCCGCCAATCTCCCGTTTGCCGGAAACGTCGAGGCGCATCACCTGATCACGGATCGGCCGGTCGATGTCGTCGTTTGCGATGGATTCGTCGGCAACGTCTTCCTCAAGGCAACCGAGGGAGGAATCGCCGCCGTGACGACAATCATGCGTCGACGAATTCACCGACATGCCCTCGCCAAGCTGGGTGCCCTCTTCCTGAGCAAGACCTTCGGCACAATCCGGAAGACGCTTTCCTACCAACGGCGCGGCGGTGCTCCGCTGCTCGGCGTCAACGGATCCGTTGTGATCGCACATGGTCGATCGGATGCCATGGCCATCGAGAGCGCGATCGACGTTGCCCGCCGCGAGGTCGAAGCCGGATTGGTCGAGCGGTTTGCCCACGGCCTCTCCGGGTGGAGCAGCGATGGGAGCTAGGATTCTAGGAACCGGCAGCTATCTGCCGGCAACCATCCTGACCAACGCAGACCTCGAGCGGATGGTCCAGACGTCCGAAGAGTGGATTGTAAAGCGCACCGGGATTAGGACCCGTCACGTGCTCTCTGATCGTGAGATCCCTTCGGACATGGGTGTCCGGGCGGCCGAGCAGGCGCTCGATCGTGCGGATATCGAAGCATCAGAAATCGATCTTCTGCTCGTCGCGACGAACTTCCCGGATATGATCTGTCCCGGGTCGGCCCCGTTCATCGCGGAGCAGCTCGGAACGGGCAAGGCGCCGTTCTTCGATCTGAAGGGCGGTTGCACGGGCTTCGTCTATGGACTTGCGGTCGCCGACAGTCTTGTCTCAAGCGGTCTCTCGAAGCGCGCCCTGGTCATCGGTCTCGAAGCGCTTTCCCGAGTGACGGATTGGATGGATCGCAAGACCTGCGTGCTGTTTGGAGACGGCGCAGGAGCCGTCGTCATCGAGCCCGGAGGCGAAGAAGAGGGCGTGCTTGGATCCGCGCTCTTCGGCGACCCGGAGAAGAAGCTCCTCCTCAATCTTCCGGCGGGAGGAACGAGAACACCGCCGAGTTCGGATTCGATCGAGAAGAGGGAGCACTTCATCCGCATGGAAGGGGCCGGAGTCTTCCGCAGCGCCGCCCCGATGATGGAGAAAGCAAGCCTCGCCGCCCTTTCGGCCGCCGGTCTCGAGCTGGACGACGTCGACTGGATTATCCCGCATCAAGCCAACATGCGGATTATCAGCGCCCTCGTCAAACGCCTCGGCGTCGCGGAGGAGAAGGTAATCGTCAATCTTGACCGCGTGGCGAACACGTCCGCCGCGTCCATCCCAATCGCGTTCGATGAAGCGATTCGTGATGGGCGAATTCGGGACGGAGACGTCGTCTTGATGACGGCCTTCGGCGCCGGCGTCACGTACGGCGCGGTCGTCCTCCGTGTCTGAAGAACGCAGGAGGGAGAAGCCGATGGCAGATGAGAAGACAGCGTTTCTCTTCCCAGGTCAAGGGCGGCTTCCCGACCGCTTTCCAGCCGACTCGGAAGTCGCCAAGCGACTGCTGCACGTCGCCGAAGACGTCGGCCTCGCGCTTCAGGCTGTGCTCGAGGAGAAGGATGCGAGCCGCCTCGCGCAGACGCAGTTCGCCCAGCCCATCCTGTTGATCGATTCATTGGCCCGTGAGGAGAACCTTCGCAGCGCTGGATGGACACCGGACATCGCCGCCGGCCACAGCCTCGGCGAATATGCGGCGCTGGTCTGCACGGGAAGTCTTGCCGCGGAAGATGCTTTGAGGATCGTCATCGAGCGGGGACGCTTGATGAGCGACGTATGCGGCGGGATGACCGCGATTCTGAAGCTCCCGCTCGAAACCGTACGGTCGCTCTGCGAAGCCGTCGGCGAGGGGGTCTACGTTGCGAATCACAATGCCCCTACGCAAGTCGTGGTTTCGGGGGAACCCGCAGCTCTCGAGGAGCTCGCCTCGAGAGCGATCGAGGCCGGCGGGCGAGCCATCCCCCTTCGTGTCAGCGGTCCGTTCCACTCGCCGGCCATGCTCGGTGCGCAACAGGCCCTGGAGCCGTCGCTCCGCCGTGTCTCTCTCTCCGCGCCTCGGTTCCCCGTCGTTTCGGGCGTCACGGGCTCAGCTGAGAGCGATCCGACCCGGCTGAGGGAACTCCTCTGCCGTCAGATCACAGCTCCAGTGCTGTGGGTCGATGTCGTCATGCATATGAAGGAGGCCGGGGTCGCTCGCGCAGTGGAAGTCGGCTCGGGGGATGTTCTGACCCGCCTCGGAAGACAGATACATCCCGAGATTCGATTCATGACGTACGAGGAGGCCATGGATGAGTGAACCTGAGCGTCGCGTCGCTGTGATCAGCGGTGCCAGTCAAGGTATCGGACGAGCCATCGCAGAGAAGCTCCTCGCCGAGGGGTACGATGTCGCGGGAATCGCGCGCAATCGTGAGACGGGGACCGCGCTTGAGAAAGAGCTTGATGGGTTCCGCTTCCTGCACGCCGATGTCTCCAAGCTCGAGCAGGTGCAGGACGCGATGCAGCACATCATCGACGAGTTCGGGCGGATCGATGCACTCGTCTGCAACGCCGGCATCACGCGTGATCAGCTGATTCTCCGCATGTCCGAAGAGGACTGGAACAGCGTCCTCTCCGTGAATCTCACCGGAACCTATCACTGCATCCGCGCCGTGGCTCGTCAACTTGTGAAACAGCGAAGCGGATCGATCGTCGCGATTTCGTCGGTGATCGGACAGGCAGGCAACGCCGGACAGGCCAATTACGCTGCATCGAAAGCCGGGATCATCGCGCTCTGCCGTAGCGTTGCCAAGGAGCTTGGATCGCGCGGAATCCGCGTCAATGCCGTGGCGCCCGGCTTCATTGAGACGGGCATGACGGCCGTCCTCGCGGAGGAGACGGTCCGTGCATTGCTCGATCGGATTCCGCTTCGAAGGACCGGCTCAGCAGCCGAAATCGCGGAGGTTGTCGCCTTCTTGCTTTCCGATCGGGCTTCCTATATAACTGGTCAAGTATTGGGTGTGAATGGGGGCCTACACCCCTGAAACCTGCAAGAATAGGGAGGTTCATTCGAACATGAGCGAGATCTCCGAGAAGGTAAAGTCGATCATTTGCGAGCAGCTAATGGTCGACCCAGAGACGATCACCGATGAGTCCTCGTTCGTCGAAGATCTGGGTGCGGACTCTCTCGATACGGTCGAACTGATCATGGAATTCGAGGATGAGTTCGGTGTCGAGATATCCGACGAGCAGGCCGAGGGGATCTCTACCGTGGGGGAAGCCACCGCCTACCTTGAGAAGCTGTTGGCCGAGAAGGACGCTTGAGATAGCGGATCGTCGAGTTCGGCAAAGGGACTCCGGGTCTCCGGATGTCCCTTTTCTCATTGCTGTCAAGGAATCGCAGTCGTGGGAGGGGTGACGCGAATGCCTGAAGGAGAGAAGCGCGGACGCATCGGCGGCAAGAGCACAAACCCGTATCACGAGGACCGGAAGTACCCGGAACCAACAATCTGTCCGACGTGCAAGCTCATCTATCGAAACGGGCGCTGGCAGGAAGGAGACATCGGATCGGACGAGACTGCCACGCACAGCAGTCACTGCCCGGCCTGTCGGCGTACAATCGATCGCCTGCCTGCGGGCTTGGTCGTTCTTCAAGGCGCCTACTTGGACAAACACCACGGAGAGATCA